>Ga0209931_1000040_pt1 | contig 65579 bp, 71 predicted proteins | sample SalPonR1_B_D1_MG_FD_185697 | JGI IMG/M metagenome (GOLD analysis project Ga0209931, IMG submission 185697) | Salt pond soil microbial communities from South San Francisco under conditions of wetland restoration - Salt Pond MetaG R1_B_D1_MG... ...
GGAACCCCAGCTTACGGAGTTCCTGGCGCCGCTGGGCAGCCAGGGGGAGCGCATCGTCTCCACCCTGATGAACCTCGTCAATGACGTTGACGGCGGCGTGCTGGGCGGCGTCAGCCTCGCGTTCTTCATCTACACCGCCTTCTCGATGGTGCAGAAGATCGAGGAGAGCGTGAATTTCGTGTGGCACGTCAACAACCCGCGCAGCATCGCGCGGCGCTTCACGGAATATTTCAGCGTCCTGCTGATGGGGCCGGTCGTTCTGGTGGTCGCGCTCGGCATCATCGCCTCCGTCCGCAACAATGCGCTCACCGAGCGGCTGATGGAGATCGAGCCTTTCGGCACGGCCATCGTCGCGGCCGGCGAACTCACGCCCTACGTGCTCGCCATCCTGGCGCTGACCGTGCTTTACAAGCTGATCCCGAATACCCGGGTGAAGATTCGCGCGGCTTTCGTCGGCGGCCTGACCGCAGGCATCCTGTGGGCGACCACCAGCGCGGTATTCGCAAACGTGTTCGTGGGTGCCGGCGGGCGCATCCAGGTGGTCTACGCCAGCTTCGCCATCGCCATCCTGGTGCTCATGTGGCTGTATCTGAACTGGCTCATTCTGCTGCTCGGCGCGCAGATCGCGTTCTACAACCAGAACCCGGGCTTCCTGCGCCTCGGCCGCCGGGAGACCCGGCTCGCGAACGGGCTGCGCGAACGCCTGGCGCTGAACGTCATGTATCTTGTCGGGGCCGCTTTCCGCGACGGCTCGGGCTGCCGCACCGTGCGCGAACTGGCGAAGGAACTGGCCATCCCGGGCATCGTCGTGTCCCAGGTGGTCGCCAGCCTCGAAGACGCCGGGCTCGTCACCAGCACCGAGCAGGAGCGCCTGGTGCCCGCCCGGGAGCCAGCGCGCATCCGGCTGCGGGACATCCTCGATGCGGTACGCGAAGGCGGCGACACCGGCTCCTGGCGAGCGCCGGAGTGGACGCCCGCCATCGCGCAGCTGGGCGACCGGATCGACGAGGCCCTGGAGACCGTGGTGGACGACCGCAGCCTGAGCGACCTCCTCGACCGGCTCGAGGGCGGCGATGAGAAAGGCGGCTGACGGGCTCCCCGCCGCCCGGCGGGGCTGAGCGCGCTCAGTTGCCGGCGACGGTCATCTCGGCGACGAGCACCGAGCCGCAGCGGATAACGCCCCGCAGGTCCTGGTCCCGGCCCACCGCGACGATGTTCCGGTACAGCTCGCGCAGGTTGCCGGCAATGGTGATCTCGCTCACCGGATAGGCGATCTCGCCGCCCTCCACCCAGAAGCCGGCCGCGCCCCGGCTGTAGTCGCCGGTGACCGCGTTCACGCCCTGACCCATCAGTTCCGAGACGATCAGGCCGCGGCCCATCTGCCGGGTCAGCGCCTCGAGGCCCTCGGCATTGCCCTCCACCAGCAGGTTGTGCACCCCGCCTGCGTTGCCCGTCGTCTCCAGCCCCAGCCGGCGCGCCGAGTAGGTGGACAGCACGTAGCCCTGCAGCACGCCGGCGGAGACCAGATCACGGTCGGTAGTGGCCACGCCCTCGCGGTCGAACGGCGCGCTGCCGAAGGCGCCAGGGATGTGCGGACGCTCCAGGATGTTCAGGAAGTCGGGAAAGACGGTCTCGCCCGCCGCGTCCAGGAGAAACGACGAGCGCCGGTACTGGGCCGTGCCGCTGATGGCGCCCACGGCATGGCCGATGAAACCCCGGGCGAGCTCGGGCGGGAACAGCACCGGCACCTTCGCCGTCGTGACCTGGCGGGCACCCAGGCGCCGCAGGGTGCGCTCGGCGGCCTTCGCGCCCACGGCCTCCAGTCCCTCGAGCCGCGCCGGGTCCCGGCCGGCGGTGTAGTGATAGTCGCGCTCCATGCCGCCGTCGTCGCCGGCCAGCACGGCGCAGCTGATGCTGTGGCTGCTGCGCCGGTAGGCACCGAAGAAGCCGTGGCTGTTGCCGTAGGCTCTGACGCCCCGGCTGGTCGCCACCGTGGCGCCCTCCGAATTGCTGATGCGCGGGTCGCTGTCGAGTGCCGCGCCCTCGCAGCGGATGGCCATCTCCCGCGCCGCCTCCGGCGAGATCTCCCAGGCATGGTCCAGCGCCAGGTCGGGCGGATCCACGGCGAGCCTGGCGGGATCCGCGAGGCCCGCACAGGGATCCTCGGCGGTGCGCCGGGCGATGGAGCAGGCCCGCTCCACGGTCTCCGTTATGGCTTCCGCGCGGAAGTCCGACGTGCTGGCGCTGCCCTTGCGCCGGTCGAAGTAAACGGTAACGCCGAAGGAGCGGTCGTTCTGGTACTCCAGCGTCTCGATGTCGCGCATGCGGGCGGTGACCGAGAGACCGAGGTCGTGGCTGACCGCCGCCTCGCACTCGTCGGCGCCGGCCCGGGCCGCCGTCTCCAGCGCCTGCGACACCAGGTCGGCGAAGCGCCGCTCCTCCGCCGGGCTGATCTCCAGGGTATGACTCATGGCGGCTCCTCCGCGATCCGGCTCGGTCGTGTACGACGGTGCGGGCGATTCTAAACGGGCGCGCGCCCGGTGACGAGGCGGCGCGTTCACCACCCGTCCCCGCGGCCCGGTCATTCCCGGTGGCCCTGACCACGATACAACCGCTGCGCCCGCCCCTGTAGAATGCCGCCATGGACGTCAAGGTCGGCATCATCATGGGCTCGGTTTCCGACTGGGACACCATGGCCCACGCGAGCGAGACTCTGCATGCGCTCGGCATCCCCCACGAGACCCGCGTGGTCTCCGCCCACCGCACCCCGGACCTGCTGTTCGAGTACTGCGAGACGGCGGCCGGCCGTGGCCTCGGCGTGATCATCGCCGGCGCCGGCGGCGCAGCCCACCTGCCCGGCATGGCCGCTGCCAAGACGCCGTTGCCGGTGCTGGGCGTGCCGGTGCAGTCCAAGGCGCTCTCGGGCATGGACTCGCTGCTCTCCATCGTGCAGATGCCCGCGGGCATCCCGGTCGGCACGCTCGCCATCGGCAAGGCCGGCGCCATCAACGCCGCCCTGCTCGCGGCGGCCATCCTCGCCGTCGGCGACGCGGAGATCCGCCGCACGCTCGAGGACTACCGCCGGCGGCAGACGGAGAAGGTGCTCGCGCGTCCCGACCCGGCTGCCGACGACCCGGCCGAAGTCTGAGCGTCATGCGCGTCGGAGTGGTCGGCGGAGGGCAGCTGGGCCGCATGCTCGGCCTGGCGGGCCTGCCGCTGGGACTGGAGTTCGTGTTCCTCGACCCGTCGCCCGAAGCGCCCGCTGCGGCGGTGGGCGAGCACATCTCCGCCGCCTTCGACGAGCAGGACGCCATCGCCGAACTGGCTGCGTGCTGCGACGTCCTCACCTACGAATTCGAGAACGTGGACGTGAACTCCCTCGCCGCTGCTGCCGGCGACACGCCCGTCTACCCGCCGCCCGGGGCCCTCGCCACCGCCCAGGACCGCCGCAACGAGAAGCTGGCGTTCGAGGCGGCCGGCATCCCGGTGGCGCCCTGGCGGACGGTGGACAGCCGGGAGGAGCTGGAGGCCGCGTGTCGCGACATCGGCCTGCCTCTCATCGTGAAGACCCGGCGCCTCGGCTACGACGGCAAGGGCCAGCATCGCATTCTCGCCGAGGCCGACCTGCCGGCGGCCTGGGAGGCACTGGCCGGCGTGCCGCTGCTGGCCGAGCGGCTGGTCGCCTTCGACCGGGAGGTCTCCGTCATCGGCAGCCGCGGCGCGGACGGGACGCTCGCCTGCTATCCACTGAGCGGGAACGTCCACCGGGACGGCATCCTGCACACCTCCTGCGCGCCCGCAGCGCACGCCGGGCTGCAGGAGCTGGCCGAGGCCCATCTCCGGGCGCTGGCAGAGCGGCTCGACTACCGCGGCACCATCGCCGTCGAATTCTTCGTCGCCGAGGGGCGTCTGCTCGGTAACGAGTTCGCGCCGCGGGTCCATAATTCGGGCCACTGGACCATCGAGGGCGCCGCCTGCAGCCAGTTCGAAAACCACCTGCGCGCCGTCTGCGGACTGCCGGCCGGCGACTGCGGCGTGCGGGGCCATGCCGGCATGCTGAACCTGATCGGCACGATGCCGGCGGCTGCCGGCATCCTGGCCGTGCCCGACGCCCATCTGCACGATTACGGCAAGTCCCCGCGCCCCGGAAGGAAACTGGGCCACGTCACGGTCGTCGCCGACTCGCCGGAAGAGCGGGACCGGCGCCTGGCACGGCTGCAGGCGCTGGTCTCCGCCGGGAATGAGAACCGTTCCCTGTAAGAACGCCCGCTTTTGGTGTTAATGTTTAAGGTTGTTCCGGGGTAAGCCCGGAGGATCGATCGGCAGAACATGTCCTATCTCGAGCACTTCAAACTCGCCGAGCAGCCGTTCCGTCTCACGCCGGACCCGGCCTTCGTCTACTGGAGCAAGCAGCATGCTCGCGCCAAGGCGTACATGGAGTCGACTATCTGGCTCGCGGACGGCTTCGTGGTCATCACCGGCGAGATCGGCTCCGGCAAGACGACTCTGATCCAGTCGTTTCTGAACGAGCTCGGCGACGACGTGGTCTACGCCATGGTGTCGCAGACCCAGCTCTCGCCGAGCCAGTTTCTGCAAGCCGTGCTGGCGGAGTTCGGCTTCAAGCCGTTCCAGGCCCGCAAGGCCGAGTTGCTGGACATGCTGAACATGTTTCTCGTCGAGCAGTACGGCGAGGGCAAGAAGGTGGTGCTGATCATCGACGAGGCGCAGAACCTCAGCCCGAAGGTGCTCGAGGAGATCCGGCTGCTGTCCGGCATCGAGACCCACAAGGAGAAGGTGCTGCGCATCATCCTGGCCGGCCAGCCCGAGCTGAAGGACAAGATCGAATCGCCGCGGCTGAAGCAGCTGACCCAGCGGGTGCGTCTGCGCTTCCACCTCGGCCCGCTCACCAACCGGGAGATGCGCGAGTACATCGGCCATCGGCTGAAGGTGGCGGGCGCGGACGCCGAGGAGATCTTCGCCGAGGATTGCCTCGATCTCATCTACCGCCGTACCGGCGGCGTGCCGAGGCTGATCAACACGCTGTGCGATACCGCGATGCTGTGCGCTTTCGCCGAAGATCAGCAGCGCATCACGCCCGAGATCATCGAGACGGCGCTGGAGGAACTGGCCTGGGAGGTCGAGGCGCCGGCGGCCGAGCCCACCGAGCATGCCGAACCCGGCAATACGGGGCAGATACTGCGCCCCGCCTCACTGGACCCTCGTGATACCGGCGAGATGACGCTCGCGCGTATCGACGTACGCCTCCAGGGCAGGGTGGTGGAGAGCCACAACCTGGAGGTCGGCCGCACGGTGATCGGACGCACGCCGGACAACGAGATCCGGATCGACAGCAAGTACGTGAGCCGTCACCACTGCCAGATCGTGAGCGACCTGGAGCGCTCGGTGCTCGAGGATCTGAACAGCACCAACGGCGTGTTCCTGGCCAAACACCGGATCAAGAAGAAGAACCTGGAGGACGGCGACGTCATCGTCCTCGGCAAGCACGAACTCGTCTATACCGACCTGCGCGACGCGGAGCTCGAAGAGGACGAGGAGCTGGACGAGGACGAGCTGGCGGAAGCCGCCGAAGAGGCGGACGAAGACGAGGACGAACAGGACGAACCGGACGAGGATCTCTACGCCACCTGAACCCCTACTCGGGTACGTCGCTCTCCCGTTCGCGCTCCATGCGCCGCTGCCGGTGATCCCGGCGCTTCAGCAGCACGACGATGCCGCCCAGCAGCGAGAACATGCCCACCACGAAGCAGATCGACGGCCAGTACCAGTAGTCGAGGTAGAGCGATGCCGCCAGCGCGATGCAGCCGGCCAGCAGGTAGAAGTACGGGACCACCTCGTAGATCGGTTTAGAAAGCCACATCGCTCCCCCCTGAGCTCGACGACCGTCCCCTGTGACGGGCATCCGTACTGGTCGGATTCAGCTAATTAATGCAGCGCGGGGGGACCGCGTCAAGCGCGGGATGGCGGAGGAGCCGGCGTCTCAGTCCTTGCGGCCGCGGAACAGACGCAGCAGCCGGGCGCCCAGGGACTCGCCGAAACCGTCGATATTCATGTCACGCGGGGTTTCCATGGGCCGCTCGCGCAGGCTCCTGGCAAACTCCAGTGCCGCCGGGTCCAGCTCGGATTCGGTGTAGGTGCGTTCGAAATCCATGATCAGTGCCACCTTTGCAGACAGTGGCCACGGAGATTAGCCGGACCGGACGGGTATTGCAGTGACGCCTTTCACAGAGCGGGGTGCCAAGCCCGCCGGCGGCTGGCCGGCTCGCAGCTCAGCCCGTGCCGCCCACCGTGATGCGATCGACCTTCAGGGTGGGCTGGCCGACGCCGACCGGCACCGACTGCCCTTCCTTGCCGCAGACCCCGACGCCCGCGTCCAGCTTGAGGTCGTTGCCCACCATGGACACCCGCGTGAGCACGTCCGGGCCGTTGCCGATCAGGGTGGCTCCCTTGACCGGCGCGCCGATGCGGCCGTTCTCGATGAGGTAGGCCTCGCTGGCGGAGAACACAAACTTGCCCGAGGTGATATCGACCTGACCGCCGCCGAAACTGGGCGCGTACAGCCCGTACTCCACCGACTCGATGATCTCGCCCGGATCGTGCGGCCCCGCGAGCATGTAGGTATTGGTCATGCGCGGCATGGGCAGATGGGCGAAGGACTCGCGGCGGCCGTTGCCGGTCGGCGCGACACCCATCAGACGCGCGTTCATCTTGTCCTGCATGTAGCCTTTCAGCCGACCGTTCTCGATCAGCACCGTGCAGGACGACTGCGTGCCTTCGTCGTCGATCGTGAGCGAGCCTCGCCGCCCCGGCAGCGTGCCGTCGTCGACGATGGTGCAGAGCTCCGAGGCGACCTGCTCGCCGATGCGCCCGGAGAAGGCGGAAGTGCCCTTGCGATTGAAGTCGCCCTCCAGGCCGTGGCCGATGGCCTCGTGCAGGAGCACGCCCGGCCAGCCCGGTCCCAGCACCACCGGCATGCTGCCGGCCGGCGCCGGCACCGCCTCGAGCTGGACCAGCGCCTGGCGCACCGCCTCCCGGGCGTAATCCATGACCCGGTCGTTCTCGAGGAAGAAGGTCAGATCGGTGCGGCCGCCGCCGCCGCTGTAGCCCTGCTCCCGGCGGCCGTCCTGCTCCACGATGACGTGGACGTTGCAGCGGACCAGCGGGCGGGAATCGGCCCCCATGGTGCCGTCGCTGCCGACGATCATCACCAGGTCGTGGGAGGCGACCAGGCTCACCACCACTTCTTTGACCCGGCTGTCGAGCGCGCGTGTCTCGCGGTCGACGCGGCGCAGGAGTTCGGTTTTCTGCCCGTCGCCGAGGCTCGACACCGGGTCGGCCGCGGGATAGAGCGCCGGCGGCTGGCTGCGGCTCCAGGCCTGCACCCGCGCGTCGCCGCCGCCCGCCGCGATGGCGCGCGCGGCATCGGCGGCCTGCTCCAGCGCCGGCAGCACCAGTTCGTCGGAATAGGCGAAACCGGTCTTGTCGCCGTAGATCGCGCGCACGCCCACGCCCTGCTCCTGACTGTAGCTGCCTTCGCGGACGATGCCGTCCTCGAGGCTCCAGCCCTCGAAACGCGAGCTCTGGAAATACAGGTCGGCTGCGTCGATGGAACGCCGCATGATGGTGCCGAGCGTCCGGCTCAGGTGGCCCTCGTCGAGACCGGCGGGGCCCAGCAATTCCTTCTGCGCCGTCTCCAGCGCGTTCGTTTCGGTCACAGTGAAAGTCTCCGTTCGCGCCCGGGCGTCCGTCCAGGCGCGCGTCGTTTCCGCTAGTCGCCTATCCTATCAGACGGGCCGCGCTCACTCGCCCTGGTTCAGGCAGCCGGCCAGCTCGCTGGTGGCCCCGAAACGGCGCGCATCGGTGCGCTCGATGGTCGGGTCGTCGAAGTCGCCGCTCACCTGGTAATAGGCCTGGCCGAGCTCCTGCAGGGGCTTCTTGAAGATCTGGGAGAACAGCAGCAGCGCCGCTGCGGCCGGGGGGCCGCCGACGACGGCGCCGACCGCGGGCAGGCTGCTGCCGACGTCGGCGCTGACCAGCGCCGTCTGGTTGTAGTCCCGCTGCGCCAGCCCGGCACGGCCCACCACGCCGATATCGGCCACGGAGCCCTCCAGGCTCAGGTCGCAGGTATAGGCATCGCCGTTGACGATGCGGAACGTGCCCTCGATCTTGTCGAAGCCCAGGCCCTTGTTGAACACGTCACGAAAGTCGAGGGACAGGCGGCGGGGCAGCGCTGCCACCGACAGCAGGCCGAAGACCCGGCCCGCGCCGGGATCCACCTCGTCGAGCCGGCCGTTCAGGATGCGCATGGAGACGTCGCCGTCCAGCTCCGCGAGGAACTCGCTGCGCGGCGGGCCCGAGATCGACAGATCCAGAGTGACGGTGGCCTCCTCGGCATTGATGCCCGGGAAATAGCCGAGCGCGCTCAGTGTCTCCTTCACGTCGGTGCTGTCGAGACGTCCGGAAAGTCCGGCACGCTGACCTGTGGGATCCGTGAGGTCCACCCGCCAGCCGGCGCCGCCGCTGAACTCGAAGGTGGCTGCGTTCGCGGTGAGGTCGTCGCTCTCGATGCCGGTCTCGGTCTTGCGGAACGTGGCCGACACCGCGCCGAAATCCCGCTCGCCCAGCCGGAAGTCGGCGATGCGCACGTCCAGCGGCGGATACCGGGCCGGGCTGCCGGGATCGCCGGCTTGCGGGTCGGCCTCGAGCAGGTGCAGGCGCTCCATGTCCAGCACCAGCGGCCGCCCGCCGGCGAGGTCGGCCGGCACGATGATCGAGCCGGCGGCCGTGGGCCCGTCCACCTGCACCAGCCAGTCGCTGGGATTGCGCTCGAGTTGCAGGCCGACGCTGCGGGCCCGCTGGCCGAACGCATAGAGATCGCCGACGGTCAGGTCCGCAGCGCGGATCAACCCGCCGGGCCCGGCTTCTCCCGCCGTGGCGCGGTCCAGCCAGTCTCCGAGCCGCAGCCGATCCAGGCTGCCGGTGAGGTAAAGACCGGTGCCCGTCGGCAGCGACGGCAGGCCCGGTCCCAGGTGGATGTTCCCGCGGCTGAGTCGCCAGCCGTCGGGTTCCCGGTCGACCTCGGCGGTCCACTTGGCCGTCTGGCCGTAGAAACCGGTGATCCCCAGCAGGCCCGGCTCCGGAAACGCGACCTCGAAACTGAACGGCCAGGACTCCTCCGCCGTCTTGGCCGCCGGTTCCGGCAGGCTCACGCTCATCCCTTCCAGGCGGGACTCGATCCGGATCGTGACCGGCGGGCCCGTCTCCAGTCCCGCCTTCGGAAAGCGCACCGTCGCCTGATAGTCGGTCTCGCCGGCGATATCGCCGGCCAACGGCAGGCCGGCCTGCTGCACCAGCGCCTGCGCGCCGATGCGGCTCTCGGCCAGTGCGATCGCCGCGATGTCGCTGCTGGCCTCGCCGGCCGAGGTCAGCTCGATCCGTACCGGGCTGCCGAGGAAGGCGGCCTCGATGTCCCGTCCCTCGACGCCGGAGCGAGTGATGCGGGCCGTGCCGGCGATCGCAGTGAGCGGATGCGGGAATCCCGCCAGGGACAGCCGCCCGTCCGTCGTGCTGACCGCCGCCTCCACCGCGTATTCCTCGATGCGCGTCACCGGCATCGTCAGGTCGACATCCACGCTTGCCGGTCCCGCGGCCGTCACATCGGCGAGGCGACCGCCGAACAGTCCCGAGATGGGCGACGCCTCGGCGTAGTCGACGACGTTCGCCAGCGTGCCCGTCGCCGAACCGCGCACCTCGAGCACGCCCTTGCGCAGGTCTTCGATGGCCGCGTAGACATCCTCGATGGCGGCGCCCATGGTGACCGCAGAGTTCTCCGTGCTCGAGAGACGCATGCCGTCCAGGACGACTTCGCCGTCGAGTTGCTCGACATCCGGCCACTGCAGCGCGAAACGCATGACGGCATCGCGGATACTGGTTCGCGCACGGAAGGCGCCCTCTCCGTCCTCGAACGGAAAGTCCGCGAGCGCGCCGTCGAAACGCACCGTGCCGCGCTCCGCCCGGCCTGCGACGAGGGCCTTCTCCACCCATTCCACCGCGAGACGCGGCATCACCCGGACGGGCAGATAGCGGGGCGTGCGCGAGAGATCGGTCAGCCGCCACTCGGCGGTGAAATCCAGCCGCGGCGATGACGCTTCCGGGCCGCCGGGCAAGTCCAGCTCGAAGCTGCTCTCCGTGGCGAGCCATTCGTCCTCCAGGATGAAGCGGTCGCAAAGCACGGTGAGCCCGCTGCCGGTCCCGCGCCAGACCACGGTGGCATCCGCCCGGCTGAAGTCGATCGGTGCGGCCAGCACCTCCGGGGCGTCCAGCACCAGTGCCCGGCTGTCGAGCACCAGCCGGCCGTTGCGCTCGTCGGCACGCACGGTGCCCGAGATGCCGCGGACGCCGGGGATCGAGCCATGCGGCGCAAAGCCGGCATCGCGCAGTTCGGCCTCCAGCGAATAAGCCAGCGGCACCCCTTCGGGCAGGCCGTCGAGACGCAGACGCAGCGACACCAGGTTGCCGCTGGGATCGTAATCGGCGTAGGGCTGCGCGAGCGCGGCGGGCAGCCAGGCCGCGAACGGCCGGATGTCGTCCATGGAGAGGAATCCGGACTGGATCTCGAGGGCGGAGAGGCGCGAGTTCTCGTCGGTCTCCGCCGAGACCTGGACGTAGCTGTCCGGCCGCAGAGTGTCGCCACGCTGGATCCTGAGATCGTTCACCGCCGCCAGCCAGCCGCCGTCGTTCAGTGCCCACTCCAGTCGGGCGCTCAGATCGTAGGGCGTCGGCGGCGGCGCGTCACCCGGCACGGCGGGCGCCAGGCCGCGTGCGTCCAGCGTGGCCCCCGCCCTGCGCAGCAGCCCGTCGCGGAACCGGGACCAGATCTCGACATCGGCCATGCCGGCCGCCGGCGCCGGCCATTCCTCGGGCAGGATGGAGGCCAGCCGGCCCAGGTCCAGATCGCTGGCCTCGACGTTCACGTCCCACACCGGTGCGTCGCCTTGCCGGCCTCCCCGGCGCGTAGCGAGGATGCGCAGCGCGCTGCCGAGTTCGCTGCCGGGCTCGAGCCGGGCCTCCAGCTCCTGGTCTTCGCCGGACCGGTTCCACTCGAGACTGGTCAGCCGGGCCTGCAGCGGGCCGCCGCGGGCGCGGGGATCGCTGTAGGTGAAATCCACGTCCTCCAGCACGATGCGGATGTCCCGGGGCACGTCGCTGCCGGAGACGTCCTCGGAGGTCTCGGCTGCGCGGCCCTGGACCGCGAAACGGCCGTCGCCGAGCCGCTCCACGGTCACGCTCGTGCCGGTCACCGCGAGCCGGCCGACACTGATTCGGCGCTCGCGCAGCACGCGCAGGATGGCCGCGCCGACGCTCACCTCGTCGGCATCCAGTACCGCATCGCCGGTGCCGGGATCGATCAGCGTGACGTCGGTGAATATCAGCTCCGGCCCGTTCAGCCGCCAGCGGGCGTCGATGCGCTCGAACTCCACGTCGAGGCCGATGGCGGCGCTGGCCCGTGCGCGGATCTCCTCCCGGTACTCGGGCAGCTCCGGCAGCATCAGGCGCAGCAGCCCGACCCCCACCGCCAGCAGGATCACCAGCGCGGCGACGGTGTAGGCGAAAAACTTCAGCGCGCTTGCAGCGTAGCGATTCATCTCCGTCCGGTCAGAGCAGCACCACGTCGAAGTGGTCCTGGGCGTACAGCGATTCGGTCTGCAGCCGGATGGGCTTGCCGGTCAGCTCCTCCAGCTCCGCCAGGCCGGCCGATTCCTCGTCCAGCAGCAATTCGATGACGTCCTGGTGGGCGAGGACCATCAGGCCCTCGAAACTGAACTGCCGGTGCTGGCGCAGGATCTCGCGGAAAATCTCGTAGCAGACCGTCTGCGCCGTGCGTACCTGTCCCCGGCCCTCGCAGGTTGGACAAGCCTCGCACAGGATATGTTCCAGGCTCTCCCGGGTGCGCTTGCGCGTCATCTCGACGAGGCCCAGGGGCGAGACCTGGGTGATCTGGTGGCGGGCGTGGTCGGCGGCCAGCGAGCGCTCCAGCACCTGCATGACCCGCTCCCGGTGCTCGACCTCCTCCATGTCGATGAAGTCGATGATGATGATGCCGCCCAGGTTGCGGAGCTTGAGCTGGCGCGCGATCGTCACCGCGGCTTCCAGATTGGTGCGGTAGATGGTCTCTTCCAGGTTGCGGCTGCCAACGTAACCGCCGGTATTGACGTCGACGGTGGTCATCGCCTCCGTCTGGTCGATGATGACGTAGCCGCCGGACTTCAGGGGCACCGTGCGGTCCAGGGCCTTCCTGATCTCCTCCTCCACCCCGTACAGGTCGAAGATGGGACGACGTTCGTCGTAGAGCTCGACGATGGGCTCCAGATCCGGCAGGAAGCGCCGGGTAAAGCCCTTCATCTTCTCGAAGGTGCGCCCGTCGTCCACGCGAATGCGTTCGATGTCGGCACTGACGAGATCGCGCAGGATGCGCACGGGCAGCGGCAGATCCTCGTGGATCAGCCCGATGCCGCGCTGGGCCCCCGCCTGCTCCTGAATCACCTCCCACATGCGCTGCAGGAAGATCATGTCGGCCCGCAGCGCCTCCACGCCGGCGCCCTCGGCGGCCGTACGGACGATGTAGCCGTGCTCCGGCGCCTCCGGCATGATCGCCTCCATCAGGCTCTTCAGGCGTGCGCGCTCGGCCTCGTCCTCGATGCGCGAGGAGATGCCGATGCCGCTGCCGTGGGGCATGAGCACCAGGAAACGCGACGGCAGCGTGACGAAGGTGGACAGCCGCGCGCCCTTGGTGCCGATGGGATCCTTCAGCACCTGAACCACGATCTCCGCGCCCTCGCTGACGAGGTCGCGGATGTTCGCATGGCGGGGGCGATCGCCATTGGTGGCGCCATTGCCTGCGCCGGTGCCGCCGCCCGCTGGGACGTCCTCCACCGGCGCGGGTGCGACGATGTCGGAGGCGTGCAGGAACGCGGTGCGCTCGAGACCGATATCGATGAAGGCCGCCTGCATGCCGGGCAGCACCCGCGAGACCTTGCCGCGGTAGATATTGCTGATGAGGCCCCGCCGCGCGGCCCGCTCGATGAAGATCTCCTGCAGCACGCCGTTTTCGAGCACGGCGGCGCGGACTTCCCGCGGCGTGACGTTGATCAGGATTTCCTCACCCATTGCTCTCTCGCTCCCCCTCGGCTGCCGCCAGGGCCAGCAGATCGACGCCCGCGGCAGCCAGCAGCTCCCCGGTCTCGTACAGCGGCAGTCCCACCACGCCGGAATAGCTGCCCTCGAGTCCGCTCACGAACAGCGCACCGAGGCCCTGGATGGCATAACCGCCGGCCTTGTCCCGGGGCTCGCCAGTGGCCCAGTACTGCCGCATCTCTCTCTCATCGAGTTGCCTGAGCCGGACCCGGCTCACCACCGTGCGGACCGCGGACCGCCCTTCGTGCACGACCGCGACGCCCGTGTAGACTTCGTGGGAGCGCCCGCCCAGCGCGCCCATCATACGCCGGAAGTCCGCCGCCGAGGCAGGCTTGCCGTAGATCTCGCCGTCCAGGACCACCGCGGTATCGGCGCCGATCACGACGGCTCGCCAGGCGTCCGCGGCCGCCGCCTCCGCCTTGGCAACGGCGAGCCGCTCCACGTAGTCCCGCGGCGTCTCCCCGGGGCGGGCGGTCTCGTCGACGCCCACCGGTCGCACCACCGGTTCCAGACCGTACGCGGCCAGCAGCTCCCGGCGTCGGGGCGATGCCGATGCCAGCACCACCGTTGCGCTGTGGGGCGCGGCGCCGCTGCTCATGGCCGATGGTAGGGGTGGCCGGCGATGATGGTGGAGGCACGGTACAGCTGCTCGGCCAGCACGGCGCGCACCATCTCGTGCGGCAGGGTCAGCGGCGAGAGCGACCAGCGGAAATCCGCCGCGGCGAGCAAGGCCGCATCGAGCCCGTCGGCGCCGCCGATCACGAAAGCGATGTCCCGGCCCTCCTCGAGCCACCCGGACAGCCGCGCAGCGAACCCCTCGCTGTCCAGTCCGCGGCCGCGCTCGTCCAGAGCGACGACCCGCTCGCCCGGGCGCAGCGCCCCGCGCACCCGGTCTGCCTCGGCGGCCTTCACCTCGGCGTCGGGCTGCCGGGCCGAGCGCCGGGCGCCCGGCACTTCCACGAGTTCCGTGCGCCACTGGGGCGGCAGGCGCTTCGCGTACTGCTCCCAGGCCTGCGCGACCCAGGAACGGGGCCGGCCGCCGATGGCCACGACTCGCACGCGCACGGCAGCCGCTCAGCGCTCTGTCGACGCGGCGCTGTTCCGGGGCTCGCTGATGTCCCAGAGCTTCTCCAGGTTGTAGAAGCCCCGTGTCTCGGGCTGCATGACATGAACCAGCGCGTCCTGCAGGTCGACGAGGATCCAGTCTCCCTTCTCCTCGCCCTCCACCCCGTAGGGCTTCACTCCCGCCTCGCCGGCGCGCTCGATGACCCGGTCGGCGACGGATCTGACGTGGCGGTCCGAAGTGCCGCTGGCGATGATCATGTAATCGGTGATGGTCGTGAGATGGCGCACGTCGAGCACCTTGACGTCCCGCGCTTTCAGATCCTCCAGCGCCGCCACCACCAGATCGCGCAGCTCTTCACTGTTCATGCAGTCTCCTGTAGTCCTTCGTCATCCGTACCGTCTCCACTCATTGCCCGCCGTCTTCGTCCCCGGCCGCCGCCCGGTAGCAGCCGCTCTCGTCGATGAGATCCCGCACCGCGTCCGGCATCAGAAAACGCGGATCGCGCCCGGCCCTGACCAGCGCCCGGATGTCCGAGGAGGAGATCTCGAGCTGGGTCACGGCATGGATATAGATGCTGCCCGCCCGCGACTCGTGCAGATCGCCGATGCGTCCCGTGCCGCGGTCCACCAGGAGTTCGCCCAGGGGACCCATGTCGGGCGCGCGCCAGCCCGGCCGGTGGGCCACGATGATGTGGGCGAGCTGCAGAATCTCGCGCCAGTGATACCAGCGGGGCAGGCTCAGGAACGCATCCATGCCGACGATCAGGCAGAGCGAGCGGGTGGGATACTCCGCGCGCAGGGCTGCCAGCGTGTCGACGGAATAGGAGGGCCCCTCGCGCTGCAATTCCCGGTCGTCCACGACGAAGCCGTGCTGGGCCTGCGTGGCCAGTTCCACCATGCGCACGCGCAGAACGGCGTCCGCGATGGGCTCGCCCCGATGCGGCGGCGTGCCGCAGGGCATGAACCTCAGCTCCGACAGCCGCAGTTCCTGCAGCAGCTCGAAGGCCGTCCGCAGGTGGCCGTAATGGATGGGGTCGAAGGTCCCGCCGAATACGCCCATCGGGTTCATCGGCGCACGCCCTCCCCGCCTGTGGCCCTGCGCCTCACGCGGCCCGCCGGACCCGCGGCCCCCGCGCCATGCCCGCCGTCAGCGCCACGAGCTCCTGCCAGGGCTGACCCGGGGCGCGGCCTTTCACCACCCGATCCGCCAGGGCCGCGCGGCGCATCAGCGCATGCAGGCTGGCCGGGCTGTGCCGCCCGACGCACGCGCGCAGCAGATCCTCCCGGCTCGACCAGACGCCCCGTTGCTTCAGGCTGCGCGCCAGCGCGACGCCCGCTTCGAGGTCGTCGCGGACCAGCGCGGCGGTGCGCAGCTCCCGGGTCAGCGCCCACAACACCAGCACCGGCTCGACGCCTTCCGCGCGCAGCGAGCCGAGGATGCGCAGCGCCCGATCCGCGTGACCGGCGACGGCCGCATCGCTCAGCTTGAAGATGTTGAAGCGCGCGCTGTCCGCGACGGCGGCCTCCACCTGGTCCGCGTCCACGGGCCCCTCGCCGTGCACCAGGCGCAGTTTCTCGAGCTCCTGGGCGGCCGCGAGCAGATTGCCCTCGACCCGGTCGGCCAGCAACCGCACCGCATCGCGGGTGGGCTCCAGGCCCAGCTCCCGCATTCGCCCGGCGATCCAGCCCGGCAACGCGCGGGCATCCACGGGCCAGACCTGCACGACGGCGCCCGCCGCGTCCAGTGCCTTCACCCACTTGGAAGACAGCTGCGCACGTTCGAGCTTCGGCGCGGACACCAGCACCAGCGTGTCCGGTGGCAGGGAGGCGGTGAGCTCCACCAGGGTCCGCGACCCGGCATCGCCCGGCTTGCCGGTGGGCAGGCGCAGCTCCAGAATCCGCTTCTCGGCGAACAGCGACAGACTCGCGCCGCCGGCCAGCACCCGGTTCCAGTCGAAACCCCGCTCCGCCGTCAGAACCTCCCGGTCCGTGTAACCCTGCTGCCGGGCCCGGGCGCGGATCGCGTCCAGTGCCTCGGCCACGAGCAGCGGCTCGTCGCCGGTCACGAAGTAAAGCGGCAGGATGCGTTCTTTCAGGTGGGCCTTGAGCTGGTCGGCGCTGATTTTCACTCTGGAATTTCGGGCTCGGTACTGCGCCGATCATACATGGGCGGCGCGCGGGCAGGGAACCTCGGCCACCCGGTCAGGGCGTAGACAGCTGGGCGAGCGCGATGGCCTCATCCTCCAGCAGCACCGGGATGCCGTCCTCGACCGGATAGGCGATCCGGTCGTCCTCGGTCACCAGGGCTTCCTCCAGGCGCCGCTCCACCGGACTGCCGTCGTGGCGCAGCAGACGCCCCTCGGAGACCGCGGCGTTCAGCCGCTCGAGTACGTCCGGCGTCGCCGGGTGCAGGGACTTGTGGGTAACCGGGCAGCAGAGGATTTCCAGCAGTTTTCGCTTCACGGGACGTTCTTCCGTCAGGTTTCCGTAAATGATCTCGCCAAGGGCCTGTCAGGTCGCAGTGACCGCGTTTCGGGCGCCGCCATTGCCGCCAGAAATGTAATGTTATATCTTTCAATACCGGCACGCGCCGGGTCGTCCGGCTAGCGTAACCCCAGGTTCCCGTGGAAAACACCCCCTCACGACATCGGCGGCGCCTCGACCGCCTGGCGGTCGCGCTGTCCGGGCTCTGCCTGCTGCACTGCCTCGCACTGACGCTGGCGACGGTGGCGGCGCCGGCGGTGGTCGGCCTCGGCTTCGACGGCGGCTGGACCCACGTCGCGATGCTGGCGCTGGTGATACCCCTGAGCGCCATCGCCCTGCCCAGAGGCTACCGGGAGCATCGTCGCAACCCGGTGCTCTGGCTGGGCGGCGCCGGGCTCACCCTGCTCGTGCTGGGCGCCACGCTGGGGCACCACGTCTACGGCCCGGCGGCGGACACCGCACTGACGATGTCGGGCGCCGTCGTCCTCGGCCTGGCCCACGTGATGAACGCCGTGTGGTGCGGCCGGCCCGCGCCGCGCCACGGCGGCGCGAGTGGCTAAGCGAGTGGCCAGCCCTGCGCCGACCCCGGATGCGGCCCGCCCCGGAGCGCGGCCGCCAGCCCTGCCCGGCCGTGACGCTCTGCGGCGGCCTGCAGCGGCTTCCGGTCTTCGTCACGGGCGCGGAAGCTGCCGTCGAGAGCGAGGCAACTTTCCAGCACCGCCAGAGCCTCCTCCCAGGCGCCGGCGCGGCCGAGACGGCCGATGTAGTCCCGACCGAAGTTGATCCGGGCGCGGGGCGATTCCCACTCGCCGAATGCCTCGAAGAACCATCGCCAGGCCTCCACGTCGTCGTCGTTGCGCTCCAGCCAGTCGCGGACGTGCGCCACGCCTGCCGGGCCGTTGCCGCGGCTGACGTGGCCGTACGCGTGGTCGAGAACGGCCCGGCGCTCGCGCTCCGCGGCCTGGCGCCGCCGTGCCGCATGGATCTCCGGCGAGCGGCGCACCGGCAATTCGAGCGCTGCCCGGCGGGCGTAGAACACCGCGCCGCTCAGACTGAAGAGCAGCACCAGTTCGTAGGCGGCAGCGAGGAAGCGGACCGGCTGCGGCAAACCGGCCGCGAGGCCGTTCACGAGCGCGGCGATCGCGGCGGCGACGAATATCCACCCGTAGGCGACCCCCGTCTTCCGGATCGTGCCGGCCAGCGCGAGCGGTCGCAGCATCTCCAGCGGCGACTGGGTCACCGCGAGCCGCAGCGCGGCCGCCGGGAAGAGGAAGGCGGCCGCGTACAGCAGAAGCATCGCTGCCGAGCCATGGCCGGCACCGTTCAGCAGAACCGCCCCGAAACTCGCGATCGTCATCGCCGCCCAGGCGCCGAGCATCCACAGCCGCGTGGCCGGATTGAACAGATCGACTTCCGCCACCGGCGGCTCCTCGCCCAGTGCCCGGGCCCGCAGCACGGCCAGCAGGTACTTGGCGCCGCCGAAACTCAGCAGCACCGCCAGCCAGAGGCCGAACAGGCCCGCCTTTACCGCCAGCAGCGCCAGTGCCGCGAAGCAGACGATGGCAACGGCGAGGCTGCCGTTGGTGACGGGATAGACCAGTTCGCGGAGGAACTCCCGCACCGTCATCGCCGCGGCTGGGCCTCGCCGGCGGCATCCTCCGGCTCCGGCACCGGGTCGTAGCCGCTGCCGCCCCAGGGATGGCAGCGGCCGATGCGGCGCAGCGCGAGCGCCCCGCCCTTCAGCGCGCCGTGGCCGGCGATGGCTTCACGGGCGTACTCGGAACAGGTCGGCTGGTAGCGGCAGTTCGCGCCCAGGAACGGCGAGACCAGGAGCTGATAGCCACGAATCAGGCCCAGGAGCAGGCCGCGCAGAAGACGCGCGCCCATCAGACGGTCGTGCCGGCGCACTCCGCCGCCGCCCGCGTGCGGATGGACTTCAGCATGGCCATCAGCCCGTTGCTGCGGGTGGGGCTCAGGTGCTCGTCGAAACCCAGCGCCGCGATGAAGGACGGCTCCGCCGCCACGATGTCCTCGGGCGGGCGGTCGTCGTAGACCCGCAGCACCACCGCGATGAGCCCCTTGACGATGGCCGCGTCGCTGGTGGCCCGGTAATGCATGCGGCCGTCCTCGGCCGAGGACACCAGCCAGACCTGGGACTGGCAGCCCTGCAGCTTGTTCTCCTCCGTCATCTCCGCGGCGGGGAAGTCCGGCAGCCGCCGGCCCAGCTCGATCAGATACTGGTAGCGGTCCATCCAGTTGTCGAAGAAAGCGAATTCCTCGATGAGCTCCTGCTCGGCCTGTTCGATCTCGCTCATAGTCCTCAGCTAGTCCTCAGCTCGCCACACGCCAGCGCGTGCCGTCCGGTCCGTCCTCGATCACGATGCCACGCGCCTCCAGCTCGTCGCGGATGCGGTCCGCCTCGGCGAAGTCCCGTGCCTTGCGGGCCGCCTGGCGCTGCTGCAGCAGCGTCTCTATCGTTTCCGCATCGGGCAGCTCGTCGCCGCCGGCGGCGAACCAGACCTCCGGGTCCTCCTGCAGCAGGCCCATCACCTCTCCGCTCGCGGCCAGCGCAGCGGCGAGCCGGCGGCGCTCGGTCTCGTCCTCCGCCTTGTTCACCCGCCGGGCCAGATCGAACAGCGCCGCCATGGCGCGCGGCGTGTTCAGATCGTCCTCCAGCGCCTCCAGGAAATCCGCCGCCGGTTCCGCGGCGGCCACCTCTTCCGCGCTCGGCGCCGCCGCGCGCAGGGCGCCGTACAGGCGGTCGAGCTTGCGCCGGGATTCGGTGATCAGCTCCTCCGTCCAATCGAGCGGCTGGCGGTAATGCGCGGACAGAAGTGCCATCCTTACGGCTTCGCCCGGCCAGCGCTCGAGCAGGTCGCGCACCAGCAGCACGTTCCCGAGGGATTTGGACATCTTCTCGTGCTCGACGTTCAGAAACCCGTTGTGCACCCAGTAGCGCGCGAACTGCCGGCCGCCGTGGGCGCAGGTGCTCTGCGCGATCTCGTTCTCGTGGTGGGGGAACATCAGGTCCTGGCCGCCGCCGTGGATGTCGATGGTCTCGCCGAGATGACTCTCCGACATCGCCGAGCATTCCAGGTGCCAGCCGGGCCGGCCCCGGCCCCACGGGCTGTCCCAGCCGGGCAGGTCCTCGCCGGAGGGCTTCCAGAGCACGAAATCGGCAGCCGCCCGCTTGTACGGTGCCACCTCCACCCGTGCCCCGGCGATCATCTCGCGCAGGTTGCGCCGCGACAGCACCCCGTAGTGCTCGTACGCCTCCACGTGGAAGAGTACGTGACCCTCCGCCTCGTAGGCATAGCCGCCGTCGATCAGCGACTGGATCATCGCGATCATCTGCGGGATGTGCGCGGTGGCCCGGGGCTCGATGTCCGGCGGCAGCACGCCGAGCGCCGCCATGTCCTCGTGATAGGCGTGTGCGAAGCGCTCGGTGATGGCCGAGATGGGCTGGCCCGTGTCCTTCGCGGCCTGGTTGATCTTGTCGTCCACATCCGTGATGTTGCGGGCATAGATCAGGCGGTAGCGGCGGCGCAGCACGCGCGCCAGCACATCGAACACGACCGCCGGGCGGGCGTTGCCGATGTGCGCGAAGTTGTACACGGTGGGCCCGCAGACGTACATCGTCACGCGCTCCGGATCCCGGGGCTCGAAAGGGACTTTCTCCCCTCGCATGGTGTCGTGGAGTGTGATCGTCATGGCGCTGCGAGACTCTCGGGGGAAACCTTGTCGGCAGAAAATAACGGAAAATTCCCGGTCGGCCGACCATGATAGCAATACTGGACCCGCTGTCGATCGCCTATAATGGCGGGTTTTCAACCCATCGCCCAGGAGCAGACATGGCCGAGCCGACTGTCAGGTTCGAGACGCGCCGCAGCATCGAGCAGGTGGAAGAAGGTAACGAACTCGCGCCCCGCTTCGACGAAAACGGGCTGATCCCGGTGGTGACCACGGATTACCGAACCGGCGAGCTGCTGATGCAGGGCTACATGAACGCCGAGGCCCTGGCGCGCACCATCGAGACCGCCGAGGCTCACTACTTCAGCCGCAGCCGTCAGGTGATGTGGCACAAGGGCGCCACCAGCGGCCTCGTGCAGCACGTGCGCGAATTGCTGATCGACGACGATCAGGACTGCGTCTGGCTGCGCGTCGATGTCGCCGGCAACGGCGCCAGCTGCCACGTGGGCTACCGCTCCTGCTTCTACCGCAAGGTCCCGCTGGGGCCGGACGCCGCCGGTGACCGGGTGGAACTCGAGTTCACCGAGACCGAAAAGGTGTTCGACCCGGAAGCGGTCTACGGCGACGCGCCGAACCCCACCGTGCTCTGAAGCCGTGGCGTTCTCCGCTGCACGCCGCCGCGTCGGCCGGGCCGGCCCCATCGTCCTCGTGCCCCTCGTGGCCCTCGTCGTCCTCGCCGCCATCGCCCTCCTGGGTGTCGGCCTGGCCGGGCCGGTCGGCGCGCAGGGCCTGACCGCCGACGACCTGGTCGAACTGAAGCGCCTGTCGGAGCCGGCGGTGGCGCCCGATCGCAGCGCCGTGGCCTATACGCTGCGGGAAACCGACCGGGAGGCCGACAGGGGGCGCAGCGATATCTGGCTGCTGGCGCTGCAGGAAGGCGCCGCACCGCGCCGGCTCACCAATCACCCGGAGAACGACACGTCGCCGCAGTGGAGCCCGGACGGCGAGCGGCTGTATTTCCTCTCCGCCCGCAACGGCTCCCGCCAGATCTGGATGATGCCGCTCGATTTCGGCGAGCCGGTTCAGGTCACCGACTATCCCGTGCCGGTGTCGACCTTCCGCCTCTCCCCGGACGGCACGGCGCTCGCGTTCACCGCCGCCGTGCTGCCGGACTGCGAAGCGGACCTCGGGTGCACCGCGGATCGCCTGGCCGCGCGCGCCGAGAGCCCCGAGAGCGGCCGCGTCTACGACCGGCTCATGGTCCGCCACTGGGACCGCTGGGAGGACGGCACCGTCTCGCGCCTGTTCACGACGTCCCTCGGCGAGGACGGCCTGGCCGGCGACGCACCGCCCCGACTGGCCTCGGCCGGTCTGCTGGCGGAGATTCCGTCGCGGCCGTTCGGCGGGGTCGCCGACTATGTCTTCTCCCCGGACGGCCGGGGCCTCGTCTTCACGGCCAAACCCGAGGACCGGCAGGAGGCCTGGTCCACCGACTATGACCTCTACGCGGCCGCCGCCGGCGGCGGCCGGGTGCGGAACCTGACCGAAGAGAACCCGGGCCGGGACGGCCATCCGGTGTTCTCGCCGGACGGCGGAAGCCTGGCCTGGCTGTCCATGGCGACGCCGGGCTACGAGTCGGACCGCCGGCGCATCATGCTGCGTGACACGGACTCCGGCCGCACCCGCCAGGTGGCGCCGGAATGGGACCGCTCGCCGAGCGAGATCGCCTTCTCCCCGGACGGACGGGAACTGTATGCGGTGGCCCAGGACCGGGGCCGCCGGCTCCTGTTCCGCATCGACATCGAGAGCGGCACCGTGCTGCCGCTGACCGCGGCCGGCACGGCGGGCAGCATCAGCGTCGGGCCGGAATCCATCGTATTCGTGAAGCACTCCCTGCGCGCCCCGGCCGATCTGCACCGGCTCGACCTGGAGACCCTGGCGCTGGAGCAGATCACGGCGGTCAACGACGAGCGCCTCGCCGATATCCGCATGGCGGAATTCGAGCAGTTCAGCTTCCCGGGCTGGAACGAGGAGACGGTGTACGGCTACGTGATGGAACCCGTCGACCGGGACCCCGAAGCGAAATATCCGATCGCCTTCCTGATCCACGGGGGCCCCCAGGGCAGCTTCGCGGACCAGTTCCACTACCGCTGGAACCCGCAGGTTTACGCCGCGGCGGGCTACGGCGCCGTATTCATCGATTTCCACGGCTCGACCGGTTACGGCCAGGCATTCACCGATTCCATCAACGGCGACTGGGGCGGCAAGCCTCTGACCGACCTGAAGCGCGGCCTGGAGGCGGCGCTGGCCGCCTACCCCTGGCTGGACGGCGAGCGCGCGTGCGCGCTGGGCGCCTCCTACGGGGGCTACATGATCAACTGGATCGCGGGCAACTGGCCGGAGCGGTTCCGCTGCCTGGTCAATCACGACGGGCTGTTCGACCTGCGCATGATGTATTTCGCCACCGAGGAACTCTGGTTCCCCGAGCACGAATTCGGCGGCCCGTATTATGCCGGCCCGACCGCCTACGAAAATCACAACCCGGTGCACTACGTGACGAACTGGCGCACGCCCATGCTCGTGGTCCACGGGGCCCTGGATTATCGGGTACCCGGCACCCAGGCGCTGGCCACCTTCACGGCGCTGCAGCGCCAGGGCGTGGAGAGCCGCCTGCTGTGGTATCCGGACGAGAACCACTGGGTGCTGAAGCCCGCGAACAGCGTGCAGTGGCACCGGCAGGTACTGGGCTGGCTCGAGCGCTATCTCGCCCGCTGAGGGCGCGCTTCAGGGACGTCCGAGCAGGCGCGCGAGGCGATCGCCGGGAGCCGACGGGCCGGCGCCCTCCAGCTGGCGCGCCTCCAGGTAGTACTCGATGGCCCCGCTGAAGCACAGCGCGTAGCCGGCCAGTTCCGTCATCTCCTCCATCGCCAGCTTGGCGATGCGCCGGTAGTCCTCGCCCTGCAGCACGCGCCAGAAATCCTCGTGGCCGATCAGGTTGGAGAACAGGAACAGCACCACCGCGCCGGCGAACAGCAGCGTGGCCGCCGGCGACGGCCACAGCCGCGCCCAGCCGACGGCGTAACGGCGCCGGTGGCGCAGCAGATAGGCGCCGCCGAGCGCCACCACGACGGCCAGCAGCACCTGCCAGAGGTTGTCGGCGAACCAGAGATCCAGGAAGTAGTCGAGTTCGCGTATCAGGCAGGCCAGCGCCAGGGCGGCGAAGCCGATCGCGACCGGCCGCTGACCGCGGTGCCACCAGGCGACGGCGCCGAAGACGAGCCCGCTGACGACGATCAGCACGAGCTGCAGGGATTCGACCAGGGAGTACTCGCTGGTGCCGAGCGCATCGGACGGGCCCCGGAACACCTGCAGGCCGAGGCTGCCCGGGAATTCGACCTCCAGCAGGACCAGCAGGCCGATGAGGCCGCCCGTGGCGAGGGCATAGGCCGCGTAGCGCAGGAAGACGGTCATGGTGCAGGCCCTGCCGTGACGGGCAGACCACTATAGGAGACCCGCTCGCCCGCAGCCAGGATTCTCCCGCCGGGCCGCTCCGTGGCCGGCCTCAAGCCGCGGCCCCGCGCAGCACCGGCCGCGGCCGCCCGCGCCCGTCCACCAGCCCTTCGCGGCGCAGCCACGCCAGCGCATCCGCGGCGTCCTCGCGGAACCACGCGGCGGCGCTGCCGAGCCGGAAACTGTAGCCCCAGGCATCCATGTCGGCGAGCAGGCGGTCGCGGTCGACCCCGGCAAGAGCATCGGCTAGCAGCACCTGGAGGTAGCAGACCGCGCATTCCTCCAGGTCGTCGCCGCCGGCATCCGTGTGCAGGCCGGCGCGGCGCGCGGGCGACAGACAGACGTAGTGCGCCCCCTCGTGCAGCAGCGAATGCACCGGGGTGTCGCCCCGGTAGTAGAGCGTGCGGTCCACGAGGCCGGCCTCCGGCTCGCCCCAGTAGCTGCCCGGTATGGGGCTGCCGTCCGGCACTCGCCCGATGCGCAGCCGGTAGGGCGCGAACAGGGCGCGGATGGCCCCGTCCGCGAGGTCGGCGCAGCGGAGCATGATCAGTCGATGCTGGCGAGCTGGCGCACCACCTGACGCACGAGGTCGCGGATCAGTGCGTCACGCAGCATCTCCTCCTCGCGCCGCTTCCCGAGCACCTGCGTCTCCTCCCAGGTGTAGTCCTGGGTGAGCGTGATGCGCTGGGGCTCGAGCACCGTGCCCTCGGTGGTCCGCACCGAATACTCCACGGTGTAGTAGATCTCGAACTCCCGCGGGACGTTGCGGGCGGATACCGAGAGGACCCGCTGCCCGGTCTCGTCCCGGGAGATGTCGAGCACGGCGGACGCCTCGGCCGGGTCGTCCGTCACCTCGACACCACGCGCCTCCAGGGCGGTTCCCAGTGCGCGGTGGAAGGCGGTGTAGCGGTCGGCCGAGCTGATATAGGTGCGCGCGATCTCCGGCGGCAGGCTCTCGCTGCCCTGCAACTGGAACCCGCAGCCGGCCAGCACCAGCGCCGGCAGCAGGGCCGGCAGCAGGGCCGACAACCGAGCGAGGAGCCGCTCAGACCACCACATTGACCAGCTTGCCCGGCACGTAGATGGTCTTGCGTACGGTCTTGCCCTCGGTGTGGCGGCGCACGTTCTCGTCGGCCATCGCACGCTCGACGACGGCGTCCTTGCCGGCATCCGCCGGCACGCTGACGCGCGCACGCAGACGGCCGTTGACCTGCACCACCACCTCTATCGTCTCCTGGGCCAGGGCGGCCTCGTCGACCGCGGGCCAGGGCTGCTCCACCAGCGCCGACTCGTGGCCGAGCGCCTGCCAGAGGTCGTGGGTGATGTGGGGCACGATGGGCGAGAGCATCAGCACGATGGCCTCCAGCGCCTCCTGGCGCACCGCCCGCAGCGCCGGTTCGTCGCCCTCGGTGCGGGTGATGGCGTTCAGCAGCTCCATCACCGCCGCCACCGCGGTGTTGAAGGTGTAGCGCCGGCCGATGTCGTCGCTCACCTTCGCGATGGTCTCGTGCAGCTTGCGGCGCAGCGCGGTCGCCGCCTCGCCGGCCTCGGCGCCGGCCTCGACCGGGCCCGCCTGCAAGTGCTCGCACACGGTCTTCCACAGGCGCTTCAGGAAGCGGTGGGCGCCGGCGACGCCGGAATCCGACCACTCCAGCGCCTGGTCCGGCGGCGCGGTGAACATCATGAACAGCCGCACGGTGTCGGCGCCGTAGCGCTCCAGCAGTTCCTGGGGGTCCACGGTGTTGCCCGCCGACTTCGACATCTTCACGCCGTCCTTCAGCACCATCCCCTGGGTGAGCAGGTTGGTGAACGGCTCGTCCGCGGCGGACAGACCGCAATCGCGCATCAGCTTCTGGAAGAAACGGGCATAGAGCAGATGCAGGATCGCGTGTTCGATGCCGCCGGTGTACTGGTCCACCGGCATCCAGTAGGCCTCGCGCTCGTCCAGCATGGAGTCCGCGTCCGGGCAGGTATAGCGGGAGAAATACCAGGAGGACTCCACGAAGGTATCGAAGGTGTCCGTCTCCCGACGGGCGGCAGCGCCGCACTTCGGGCAGTCGGCCTCGACGAACTCCGGCATGTCTTTCAGCGGCGAGCCCGCGCCGGTGATGGTCACGTCCTCGGGCAGCACCACCGGCAGGTCTTCCTCCGGCACCGGCACCGCACCGCACGCGCCGCAGTAGATGATCGGTATCGGCGTGCCCCAGTAGCGCTGGCGGGAGACGCCCCAGTCGCGCAGGCGATAGTTCACCGTGCGCCGGCCGATGCCCTCGGCCTCCAGCCGGTCCGCGATGGCGTCGAAGGCCTGGCGAAAATCCATGCCGTCGTAGTCGCCGGAGTTGATCACGATGCCGTACTCGGTGAAGGCGCCCTCGTCCATGTCCGCCTCCGAGCCGTCCGCCGGGCGGATCACCCGGCGGATGGGCAGGCCGTGCCGGCGGGCGAAGTCCCAGTCACGCTGGTCGTGGCCCGGCACCGCCATTACGGCGCCCGTGCCGTAGCCCATCAGCACGAAGTTCGCGACCCACAGCGGCACTTCCTCGCCGCTGAAGGGATGGATGGCCGAGATGCCGAGCGGCATGCCCTTTTTCTCCATGGTCTCCATGGCCGCCTCGGCGGCATGGGTAGAGCGGCATTCCGCCAGGAATGCCTGCAGCTTCGCATTGCCCTCGGCTGCCTTCACCGCCAGCGGGTGCTCCGCCGCCACCGCCATGTAGGTGACGCCCATCAGCGTATCCGGACGGGTGGTATAGACCGTGAGCGGCGCCTCCTCGCCGGGCACGCGGAAAGCGATCTCCACGCCCTCGGAGCGGCCGATCCAGTTGCGCTGCATCACCTTCACCGGCTCCGGCCAGCCGTCCAGGCCGTCCAGCGCCTCCAGCAGTTCGTCGGCATAGGCGGTGATCTTCATGAACCACTGGGGGATCTCCCGGCGCTCCACCAGAGCACCGGAACGCCAGCCCCGGCCGTCGATGACCTGTTCGTTGGCGAGCACGGTCTGGTCCACCGGATCCCAGTTCACGACCGAGTTCCTGCGGTACACCAACCCCTTCTCGAACAGCTTCGTGAACAGCCATTGCTCCCAGCGGTAGTACTCCGGCCGGCAGGTGGTGATCTCGCGGCGCCAGTCGTACGCGTAGCCCAGCCGCCTCATCTGGCCGCGCATGTAGTCGATGTTCCGGTAGGTCCACTCGGCCGGCGGCACATCGTTCTTGATGGCCGCGTTCTCCGCCGGCATGCCGAACGCGTCCCAGCCCATGGGCTGCAGCACATGGCGCCCCTGCATGCGCTGGTAGCGGGCGATCACGTCGGAGATGGTGAAGACCCGGACGTGTCCCATGTGCAGGCGCCCGCTGGGATAGGGGAACATGGTGAGGCAGTAGAACTTCTCCCGGCCGGGATCCTCGTCCACCTCGAAACACCGGTGTTCTTCCCAGTAGCGCTGGGCGGCCGGCTCTGTCGCCTCCGGCCTGTAATTGCTGTCCATCGTCTGCCGTCTTCAGCCAACCCGTTCAGGACCGGCAAGGATACATGAGGCACCCGGCGGCCGGTACCGCCGTCAGCGGCGCCGCCGGGCGGCCAGTGCCGCCGCCGCGAGCACAGCCAGGCATAGCCCGACGACCGGCCAGTTGCCGGTGGCCGCATAGGGCGTGAGCCCGGTGCGGGGCTGCACCCGCGCCCGCAGGACCGCCGTCTCGAACTGGGGCGAGCGCGAGTGGATGCGTCCGCGGGGGTCGATGAACGCCGTGACGCCGGTGTTGGTCGCGCGGAGCTGCCAGCGGCCGGCCTCCAGGCTGCGCAGGCGGGCGATCTGGAGATGCTGATGAGGCGCGATGGAATCGCCGAACCAGGCGTCGTTGCTCACGTTCACGAGCAGCGTCGCCTCGGGCAGCGCATAGAGCTGCTCCGCGCCGAAGGCGTCCTCGTAACAGATGGTCAGCGCCACCTTCTCGCCCGCAGCCTGCAGCAGTTCCGGGCGCTCGGGACCGGCGGCCGTGTCCGTATACGGCAGGCTCATCAGCCGCATCCACTCCCGGATGAAGTCGGGCACCGGGAAGTACTCGCCGAAAGGCACCAGGTGGCGCTTGCGATAGATCCCCTCGCCGGGCCCCAGCAGCAGCACGCTGTTGCTGTAGCCGCGCAGGTCCTCGTCGTAGTCCATGATGCCGAGCAGCAGCGAGGCGTCGCGAGCCTCCATGATGCGGTCGATGCCGGCCAGATAGTCTGCCACCTGGCTGGTTTCGGCGGGCACCGCCACCTCCGGCCAGACGATGATGTCGGCGTCGGCCTCGGCCAGCGTCAGCCGCCGGTACAGGGCCAGCGTCGGCGCCCGCTCCTCCGGCAGCCACTTGCGATCCTGAGTGATCGCCCCCTGCACCAGCGAGGCGCGCAGGGGCACGCCGTCCGGGGCGGTCCACTCGATGCCGGCGAGTCCGGCACCGGCCGCGGGCACGGCGACGACGAGCGCCGCGATCGGCAGCCGCCAGCGGGGCTCGCGGACCAGCACGATCAGCGCCGCCGCCAGCACCGCCACGGCGAGACTCGCGCCGTAGACGCCGCCCAGGGGAACGAAGCCGGCCAGAGGGCCGTCGGTCTGGCTGTAGCCCAGCGACAGCCAGGGGAAGCCGCTCAGAAGCCAGCCCCGCAGCCACTCCATCGCCACCCAGGCCGTCGGCAGAACCCACAGCACATGGAGAGTGTCGCGGGCGGTCAGGCGCGCGACGATCCAGGCGGTGCCCGCGTAGTACACCGCCATGATCAGCACCAGCCCCAGCATGAGAAAGAGCGACAGCACCGCCGGTGCGCCGCCGAAGATCGTGATGGAGATATACAGCCAGTAGGTGCCGGAGAGGAACGCGCCCGCGCCGAAGGCGAAGCCGGCGGCGGCGGCCCGGCGCGGGCTGCGCCCGGGCCACAGCGCGGCGCCCGCGGCGACGACCACGGGCGCATACCACCACCACCCGAACGGCGCGAAGGCCAGCGGCAGCGTGAGTCCCGCCGCCAGGCTCAGGAGTCGCGGATAACCGGACGCCGCTTGCAGGGCCTCACGCATGCCGGACGACGTGCGGGACGGGCCCCGGCCGGGGCTAGTCGCCCCGGGCCTCTTCGGCCGGCGACACCTCCAGCAGATCGATGCGCCGGCGGTCCGCCCGGGTCACCGTGAATCGGTAGCCCCCGTATTCGATGGCTTCGGATCGGCGCGGCAGGTGGCCGAGTTCGTGCATGACCAGGCCGCCCACGGTGTCGTAGTCGTCGTCGCTGAAGTCGGTATCGAAATGCTCGTTGAAGTCCTCGATACGGGTCAGCGCACGCACGGCGTACACCGGGCGGCCGCCCTTCTCGCCCGCCTCCTGGATGTAGGGCATCTCTTCCGGGTCGTGCTCGTCGTCGATCTCGCCGACGATCTCCTCCAGCACGTCCTCGATGGTGGCGAGGCCCGACACGCCGCCGTATTCGTCCACGACGACGGCCATGTGGTTGTGGCTCGCGCGGAACTCCTTCAGCAGCGTGTTCAGGCGCTTCGCCTCCGGGATGAAGACGGCCGGCCGCAGCCAGCGGACGATGTCCTCGCTGGAGTACTCCGCCTGGCCGACGAAGCGCAGCAGGTCCTTGGCGAGCAGGATCCCCAGCACCTCGTCCCGGTCCTCGCCGATGACGGGGAAGCGGGAATGCCCGGATTCGATGATGATCTTCAGCATCTCCTCGACGGGCCGGTCCTTCTCCAGGACCACCATCTGGGAACGGGGGATCATCACGTCTCGCACCTGGGTGGCGGAGACTTCCAGCACGCCCTCGAGCATGGCCTGCTCTTCGGGGTCGAATATGTCCCCCGCCTGGGCGTCCTTGATGATGTTGAGGATCTCTTCACGGCCCCTGGGCTCGCCCCGCAGCGCCTTCAGCAGGCGACTGAACAGACCGGGCGGCTCGGAGCCGTTGCTACTGGGAGGTTTGTCTTCCGTCATGATTCCGATAGAGGCGGCGCAGATCGCGCCGAGCTGGATATTGTACCAGTGTCCATGGTTTTCAATCCTCCCGATAAGGGTCCGGATGGCCCAGTTCCGCGAGGATCTCCCGCTCGAGGCCTTCCATGCGGGCGGCCTCCTCCGGCGTCTCGTGGTCGTGGCCGGCCAGATGCAGGGTGCCGTGGACGATCATGTGGCACCAGTGGCTCTCCGCCGCCTTGCCCTGCTCGGCCGCCTCCCGCGCCACCACCGGCGCACAGACCACGAGGTCCCCCAGGGGGTAGTCCTCCTCCTCGCCGGGCAGCCCCGGCTCGCCGCCGGGGAACGCCAGCACGTTGGTGGGCCGGTCCCTGCCGCGCCAGCGCGCGTTCAGTTCCCGGCTCTCGGCCTCGCCGACGATGCGCACCGTCAGCTCCCGCTCTCCCGCCTCGAGCCCGGCGCGGCGGAGCGCCGTCTCGGCCCAGCGCCTGAGTGCATGGCGCCCCGGGAGCGCGGCGACGCCCTCGCCGGACCGGCCGTCCCCGCCGTAGAGGGCCACCTGCCGGACCAGTGCAAGAGACACGATCAGCGCCTGTTGATGCGACTACAGGCCGCCGTCGCCGTGGGCGTCGTAGGCTTCCACGATGCGCTGCACCAGAGGATGACGGACCACGTCGGCGGCGGTGAAGTAGCTGAAGCCGATGCCCTCGATCCCGCGCAGCACGTCCATGACGTGGCGCAGGCCCGACAGCTGCCCCTTCGGCAGGTCGATCTGGGTGACGTCGCCGGTCACCACCGCCCGGGAACCGAAGCCGATGCGGGTCAGGAACATCTTCATCTGGGCGGCGGAGGTATTTTGCGCCTCGTCCAGCAGCACGAAGGATTCGTTCAGGGAGCGGCCGCGCATGAAGGCGAGCGGCGCCACCTCGATGACGTTGCGCTCCACCAGCCGGCCCACGCGCTCGAAGCCCATCATCTCGTACAGAGCGTCGTACATGGGGCGGAGATAGGGGTCGACCTTCTGGGACATGTCGCCGGGCAGAAAGCCGAGGCGCTCGCCCGCCTCCACGGCCGGTCGCACCAGCACGATGCGGCGCACCTCGTCGCGCTCCAGCGCCTCGATGGCGGCGGCCACGGCCAGGTAGGTCTTGCCGGTGCCGGCGGGGCCGATGCCGAAGGCCAGGTCGTTCTCGCGGATCTGCACCAGGTAGTGACGCTGATTCGGACCGCGGGCGCGGATGCGCTTGCGCGGCGTTTTGAGGAGCGTCTCCTCGGACTGCTCCCGGGCCGGCGCGTCCGTGGCGGGGCCTTCCTCCGGAGGCGCTTCCCGGGCCTCCATTGCCGATTCCTGCAGGCAGATGTGGACCCGGTGCGGATCCAGGTGTTCGCTGCCGGTCAGACGGAACAGCTCCTGCAGCACCTGCTCGCCGGCGCGCGCCGCGCCCGGCTGGCCCACCACCCGGAAACGGTTGCCCCGGTTGGCGATCTCCACGCCCAGTCGGCGCTCGATTTGTCTCAGGTGTTCGTCGAACTGGCCGCAGAGATTGGCCAGACGGTTGTTGTCGGCAGGCTCCAGGACGATGTCCCTGGCTTCGTTTACGGATTCCAAGAGAAGAGGAAACTCCCGGTTCGGGTTGACAGGTTTCTAGCCTAACCCCTCCTCGTGACGAGGGGAAGTCAGGAGGCCCGGCGCCGGGCCGGCGGCACGACGAGGCGTCCGCGCAGGGAATTGGGCATCGCCTCGGTAATCTGCACCTCGACGAACTCGCCGATGAGCGCTTCGTCGCCGTCGAAGTTCACCCAGCGCATGTTCTCGGTGCGGCCGGCCACCTGTCCCGTATGGCGGCGGGCACGGCGTTCGACCAGTACGCGCTGGGTCGTGCCGACCATCGCCTCGCTGATCGCCGCCGCCTGCTGGTTGATCCGGGCCTGCAGCAGGGCGAGGCGGCGCTTCTTCTGGCCGGCGGTGATCTCGTCCGGCAGCGAGGCCGCCGGCGTGCCCGGCCGCGCGCTGTAGATGAAGCTGAAGGACTGGTCGAAGCCCACGTCGGCGATGAGCTTCATCGTGGCGTCGAAATCCGCGTCCGTCTCGCCGGGGAAGCCGACGATGAAATCCGAGGAAACCGAGATGCCGGGCCGGGCTTCGCGCAACCGGCGGATCTTCTGGCGGTATTCCAGCGCCGTGTGGCCGCGCTTCATCAGCGCGAGCACCCGGTCGGAGCCGCTCTGCACCGGCAGGTGCAGGTAGGACGCGAGCTTCGGCACCTCGGCGTAAGCGCGGATCAGCGAATCGGTGAACTCCACCGGGTGCGAGGTGGTGAAACGGATGCGCTCGATGCCCTCGACCGCGGCCACGTAATGGATCAGGGTGGCCAGGTCGGCGATGGTGCCGTCGTGCATGGCACCCCGGTAGGCGTTCACGTTCTGGCCGAGCAGGTTCACCTCCCGCACGCCCTTGTCCGCCAGCTGCGCCACCTCGACGATGACATCGTCGAACGGCCGGCTGATCTCCTCGCCCCGCGTGTAGGGCACGACGCAGAACGAGCAGTACTTGCTGCAGCCCTCCATCACCGAGACGAAGGCCGTGGGACCCTCGGCCCGGGGCTCGGGCAGGCGGTCGAACTTCTCGATCTCGGGAAAGGAGACGTCCACCACAGGCTCGCCGGAACGCCGCACCCGCTCGAGCATCTCGGGCAGCCGGTGCAGGGTCTGCGGGCCGAACACCATGTCCACGTAGGGGGCCCGGCGAATCACGGCGTCGCCTTCCTGGCTGGCCACGCAGCCGCCGACGCCGATCACCAGCTCCGGTCGCTCCGCCTTCAGCCGCTTCCAGCGCCCGATCTCCGAGAAGGTCTTCTCCTGGGCCTTTTCCCGGATGGAGCAGGTATTGACCAGCAGCACGTCAGCCTCCGACGGGTCGTCCGTCAGCGCCAGCCCATGGGACTCGCGCAGCACGTCCGCCATCTTGTCGGAGTCGTACTCGTTCATCTGGCAGCCGTAGGTGCTGATGTAGAGCCTGCCGGTCATGAGGTCGATCCTAGCGCAGGAAACCTAGCCTAAGAAACCTAGCGCAAGAAACCTAGCGCAAGAAACCCAGGCTTTCGAGGATCACCAGGATGCGGTGGGCCGCCAGGTCCGGCGTCATCTCCTGGGTGTCGATGCGGATCTCCGGCGCCTCCGGCTCCTCGTAGGGATCGCTGATGCCGGTGAACTCCTTGATGATGCCCGCCCGCGCCTTGGCGTAGAGACCCTTGCGGTCGCGCTCCTCGCAGACCTCCAGCGGGGTGGCGACGTGGACCTCGACGAAGCCGCCGAGCGGCTCGATGTTCTGACGCACCTCGCGGCGGGTGCGGGCGTAGGGGGCAATGGGCGCGCAGATGGCGATGCCGCCGTTCTTCGTGATCTCGCTCGCCACGTAGCCGATGCGCAGGATGTTCAGATCCCGATGCTCCTTCGAGAAGCCGAGCTCGCTGGAGAGGTTCTTGCGCACGATGTCGCCGTCGAGCAGCGTCACCGGCCGGCCGCCCGCCTCCAGCAGCTTCACCATCAGCGCGTTGGCGATGGTGGACTTGCCGGAGCCCGACAGCCCGGTCATGAAGACCGTAAAGCCCTGCTTGTGCCGGGGCGGGTGGGTGCGGCGGAGCTCCGAGACGACCTCCGGGAACGAGAACCAGTCCGGGATCTCCAGCCCCTCCTGCAGCCGCCGGCGCAGTTCGGTGCCGGAGATGTTCAGCACGTTGTCCTGGTCGGTGGTCTCGTCCAGCGGCATGTACTGGGCCCGGTTCTCCGCGTACACCATGAGGCGGAACGGCACCATGGAGATGCCGAGCTCCTGCTCGTGCTCGCGGAACAGGGTCTGGGCGTCGTAGGGACCGTAGAAGTCGTTGCCCTGGCTGTCCTTGCCCGGCCCGGCGTGGTCGCGGCCGACGATGAAGTGGGTGCAGCCGTAGTTCTTGCGGATGATGGCGTGCCACAGCGCTTCCCGCGGCCCGCCCATGCGCATGGCCAGCGGCAGCAGGCTGAGCGAGGTGGTCTGGTCCGGGTACTGGCCCAGCACGTGCTCGTAGCAGCGCACCCGGGTGTAGTGGTCCACGTCGCCGGGCTTGGTCATGCCGACGACCGGGTGGATGAGCAGGTTGGCCTCCACCTCGCGAGCCGCCCGGAAGGTGAGTTCCTGGTGCGCCCGGTGCATGGGGTTGCGGGTCTGGAACGCCACCACCTTGCGCCAGCCGAGCTTGCGGAACCGGTCGCGCATCTCCCGCGGGGTGTCGCGCAGGTGGCGGAAGTCGTAATGAGTCGGCGCCTCGACGCCGCGCAGCGGCCCGCCCAGGTAGACCGGCCCGGACTTGTTCATCAGGTAGTCCACCGCCGGATGCAGCTCATCGGTCGTACCGAATACCTGCAGCGCCTCGCACTCCTTGTCCGGCGTCCAGCGGCTGGTCACCTGCATCGTCGCGACGAGCACGCCCTCCTGGTCGCGCAGCGCGATCTCGTCGCCCTCGGCTACGTCCGCGGCGAACTCCTCGCCCACGTCCAGGGTAACCGGCATGGGCCAGAGCAGCCCCGAGGCGAGGCGCATGTCCTTCACGACGCCCTCGTAGTCCGCCTGCTCCAGGAAACCGCTCAGGGGAGAGAAGCCGCCGTTCAGCAGCAGCTCGAGGTCGCACAGCTGGCGCGGCGTCAGGTCCCAGGACGCCATGTCGCGGGCGCGCTTCTTCTCCTCGGCCGCCGCGGCCTCGTCCAGGTACAGTTCGATCAGTGCGCCGCCGTGCGGCTCCTTGTAGGCTCCCATTTCCGGTTCCTTGTTTGCATAAACCATTGATCAGCAGCTCGCCCACCGTACCGGCGGACAGCCCGCAAACGTAGCAGAGCCCGCGCCGCGCTGCCGCGACCGGGCTCACAGAGTGCAATGGACCCCGCGGGGACCTTTCAGGTTGGCGTCAGCGTTCCGGGGCTGCCCTCAGAACGGAATGTCGTCGTCGAACTCCTCGCCGCCGCCCGAATCCGGGTAGTTGCCGCCGGAGGGGCCGGAGTCCTGGGACGACATCGGCGCCGAGCCGCCGCCGCCGCCGCCACGGCCGCCCATCATCTGCATCTCGTCGGCGATGACCTCGGTGGTCCAGCGGTCGTTGCCCTGCTTGTCCTGCCACTTGCGCGTGCGCAGCTTGCCCTCGATGTAGACCTGGGAGCCCTTGCGCAGATACTCGGCGGCGATCTCGGCGAGACGCCCGAACATGGCGACGTTGTGCCACTCGGTGCGCTCCTTCTGCTCGCCCGTCTGCTTGTCCTTCCACTGCTCGCTGGTCGCGATGCGAAGGTTTGTGACTGCGCTGCCGCTCGGCATGTAGCGCGTGTCCGGATCCTGGCCGAGGTTGCCGACCAGTATGACTTTGTTGATTCCGCGGGCCATCAGGATCCCCTGCTCTTCTTGGTTGGATGCCGCGGCGAGGAGCGCAGGCTCTTCGCCGTCGAGGGTGAGCTATTGTAGGCGCTGGGTCGCCAAATGCCCACCGCTATAATGCGGGATTACGCCCGAAAACAAGCCCGATCGTCACCAGCAGCCAGGCGACGCCGATGACGCCGAGGGAGACGAACACGCCGCTGTAGTCGGTCACGCCCATCAGCCACCCGCCAACCACGCCGCCGGCGAACGCGCCGAGGAACTGGGAGGTGTAGAACAACCCCAGCGCGCCGCCGCGGCCGTCCGGGCCGGCGACCACCGACAGGCGGGCCGGCAGCCGGGCCTCCAGGTAGTTGAACCCGGCGAAGAAGATCGCCAGGCCCGCCAGGGCCAGTATCCAGCCGTCCGCCGCCTGCCACAGCAGGCCCTGGCCGAGGGCCAGCAGACCCACCGAGAGGACGAAGATCCAGCTGCCGCGGCCCTTCTCGCCCAGCAGTACCAGGGGAACCGTGGCCACCAGGGACAGCGCCAGGGCGGCGAAGTAAGTGCGCCACTGGGTCTCCATGGGCACGCCGAGCGCGTCGCGCAGCAGGAACGGCGCTGCCACGAAGCTTGCCGTGAGCATCATGTGCAGCAGGAAGATGGAGGCATCGATGGCGGCGACGCCCGGGGTCAGGCGCCCCGCCGGCCGCCGCTGCTCCCCGTGATGGGCGCCCGGCTTCGCCCGGGGCAGCACCGTGGCGAGCGCCAGTGCCGTCAGCGCCATGATGCCTGCGAGCCAGAACAGACCGCGAACGCCGGTCACGCTGGCCACCAGCGGACCGAGCACCAGCGCGATCAGGAACGAGCTGCCGATGGAGATGCCGAGGATGGCGGTGGCCCGGGTGCGGATCTCCTCCCGGGTGTGGTCGGCCAGCAGCGCCGTTAGCGTGGCCGAGACGGCGCCCGCCCCCTGCAGCAGCCTACCGGCGATCACGCCGAGGATGTGGTGGCTCATGGCCGCGACGAAGCTGCCCAGGGCGAAGACGGTCAGCCCGAGCACGATGACCGGCACGCGGCCGATGCGGTCGGACAGCGTGCCGAACGGCACCTGCAGCACGGCCTGGGTAATCCCGTAACCGCCCACCGCCAGACCGACCAGCATGGGGGTGGCCCCCTCCAGGCCGGACGCCCAGAGGGCGAGCACCGGCAGCAGGAGGAACAGGCCCAGCATGCGCAGCATGGCCATGCCGCTGACCATGCCGATGATGCGGCCCTCCCCCGGCTCGAGTGAGATGCGTTTACGCGGCCCGTCGGTCGGGGTCGTCTGTTCGTCTGGCATGTCCGGTCCTGTGGTGTCGCTGCGGGTCCGCCGTGCGGCCGCGCTTTTGCGCGGCGGGAAGCAGGCGGCGTATATTAACAGGTTGACCCTCGCTCACCGCCGGCTCCCATGGACAGTATCGAAATACGCGGCGCACGGACGCACAACCTGCAGAACATCGATCTGTCGCTGCCCCGCGAGCGGCTGATCGTGCTGACCGGCCTCAGCGGCTCCGGCAAGTCCTCGCTGGCGTTCGACACCATTTATGCGGAGGGTCAGCGCCGCTACGTGGAATCGCTGTCGGCCTACGCGCGCCAGTTCCTCTCCATGATGGAGAAGCCGGACGTCGACCACATCGAGGGGCTGTCGCCCGCCATCTCCATCGAGCAGAAGTCGACCTCCCACAACCCGCGCTCGACGGTAGGCACGGTCACCGAGATCTACGACTACCTGCGCCTGCTCTACGCGCGGGCCGGAACCCCCCGCTGCCCGGATCACGGCCTGGATCTCGAGGCGCAGACCGTCAGCCAGATGGTCGATCACGTCCTGGCGCTGCCGGAAGGCAGCCGTCTCGCGCTGCTGGCCCCCATGGTGGACAACCGCAAGGGCGAGTACGCGCGCATGCTGCAGGAGCTGCAGGCGCAGGGTTTCGTGCGGGCCCGCATCGACGGCGAGATCCTGGAGCTGGCCGACGCTCCGGCACTGGACGCGCGTCGGCGCCACACCATCGAGGCGGTGGTCGATCGCTTCAAGGTGCGCCCGGACCTGGCGCTGCGGCTGGCCGAATCCTTCGAGACGGCACTCGGTCTCTCCGACGGCGTGGCGCGGGTGGTGCCGCTCGCGGGCGACGGCGAGGAGATCACGTTCTCGGATCGTTACGCCTGTCGGGAATGCGGCTACAGCCTGAGCGAGCTGGAGCCGCGGCTGTTCTCCTTCAACAACCCTCACGGAGCCTGCCCCGACTGCGACGGCCTCGGCGTGAAGCAGTTCTTCGACCCGGACAGGGTGGTGGTCAACCCCGACATCAGCCTGGCCGGCGGCGCGATCCGCGGCTGGGACCGGCGCACGACCTATTACTTCCAGATGATCGGCAATCTGGCCGCCCACTACGGCTTCGACGTGGAGGCGCCCTTCGGCGAGCTGCCCGAGACCGTACGCGACGTCATACTGCACGGCAGCGGCGAGGAGCAGATCGAGTTCAGCTACACCAGCAGCCGCGGCGCCAGCGTGAGTCAGCGCCACCCGTTCGAGGGCGTGCTGCCGAACCTGGAGCGGCGCTACCGCGAGACCGAATCGGCCACCGTCCGCGAGGAACTCGCCAGGTACCTGAGCACCCAGCAGTGTCCTGCCTGCGGCGGCTCGCGCCTGAATCGGGCCGCGCGCAACGTCTTCGTGGCCGACCGCGGCATCGCCGACCTCTCGGCCATGGCCGTGGGCGACGCCCGTGCTTTCTTCGCCGTGCTGGAGCTGCCGGGCTGGCGGGGCGAAGTCGCCGGGCGCATCGTCCGGGAGATCGCCGAGCGGCTCGGCTTCCTGGACGACGTCGGGCTGACCTACCTCACGCTGGAGCGCAGCGCCGACACGCTCTCCGGCGGCGAGGCCCAGCGCATACGGCTGGCCAGCCAGATCGGCTCGGGACTGGTGGGCGTCATGTACATCCTCGACGAGCCCAGCATCGGCCTGCACCAGCGGGACAACGCACGGCTCCTCGGCACCCTCACCCACCTGCGGGACATCGGCAACACGGTGATCATGGTGGAACACGACCAGGAGGCGATCCTCGCCGCCGATCACGTGGTCGACCTGGGCCCGGGCGCCGGCGTCCACGGCGGCAGGGTGGTGGCGGCCGGGCCGCCGGAAGCGATCCGCCGCAATCCGGCTTCCCTCACCGGCCAGTATCTCTCCGGCCAGCGGCGCATCGAGGTGCCGGCCCGCCGCGTCGCACCCGATGCCGCCCGTCAGCTGGTGGTCCGCGACGCCACGGGCAACAATCTGAAGCACGTCGAGGCCACCCTGCCGGTGGGCGTGATGACGTGCGTCACCGGCGTATCGGGTTCCGGCAAGTCCACGCTCATCAACGGCACCCTTTACGAGACCGCCGCGGCGCTGCTGAACCGGGCCGCCACCGATCCGGAGCCCTGCGCAGGCATCGACGGGCTGGAACACTTCGACCGGGTCATCGAGATCTCCCAGAGCCCGATCGGCCGCACGCCCCGCTCCAACCCGGCCACCTACACCGGTCTGTTCACGCCGATCCGCGAACTGTTCGCCGGCACCCAGGAGGCGCGCTCGCGTGGCTATCAGGCGGGGCGCTTCAGCTTCAATGTGAAGGGCGGGCGCTGCGAGGCCTGCCAGGGCGACGGCGTTATCAAGGTGGAGATGCACTTCCTGCCGGACATCTACGTACCCTGCGACGTTTGCGAGGGGCGCCGCTACAACCGGGAGACCCTGGACATCCGCTACAAGGGCCGCAACATCCACGAGGTGCTGGAGATGACCGTGGAGGACGGTCTCGCGTTCTTCCGCAACGTGCCGGTCATCGCCCGCAAGCTGCAGACGCTGATGGACGTGGGCCTGTCGTACGTGCGCCTGGGGCAGAACGCGACCACGCTCTCCGGCGGCGAGGCCCAGCGCATCAAGCTCGCCCGCGAGCTCTCCAAGCGGGATACGGGCTCCACCCTCTACATCCTCGACGAGCCCACCACCGGCCTGCACTTCCACGACATCGCCCAGCTGCTCGCCGTGCTCCACCGCCTGCGCGACCGGGGCAACACCATCATCGTCATCGAGCACAACCTGGACGTGATCAAGACGGCGGACTGGATCGTGGATCTGGGCCCGGAAGGCGGCGACGGCGGCGGCGAGATCGTCGCGGCGGGCACGCCGGAGGACGTGGCCGAGGTGGAGGCCTCGCACACGGGCCGGTACTTGCGCGCCCTGCTGGCCGAAGGCCGCGAGAAACGCCTGGCCTGACCTACTTCTTTTCTGGCCGCCCTGCGGGGGTATCCATCTTGCTCCCGACAAAAGGTCGCGGCGATGGATACCCCCGCACGACGGCCGTGCTCGCGGTGGCGTGAATGCAGTGCCAATCAGATACGGTGACTGATGGGTGCCAGACCTCACGGCTGCTGGCCCGTCAGCGGCTGGGGCGGGCTGCGGGGGTCGTTCGGGCCGACTGGAGCCATGACGGCGGGAAGGAGGCCCGGCCGAAGCGAAGGAGGACAGGACGTCCGACTGAGCGTCCCCCGCAGTCCGCCCCAGTCGATGACGGTCCGACGTAAACAGAAAGCCGGGTCGGGCCTGAAGGCCCTCCTACATGCGGGGGGCGAGGTCTACGAGGCGCGCGTTGTAGTGCTCGTCCAGGCAGTCGCGGCGCTCAGGCTCCGGCAGCTCGAGGCAGTCGCGGAGGCCGCGCTGCCAGGCGGCGTGCTCGTTCCTGAGGGCGGCTTTCGCCGTGTGATCCGCCCGCGCCAGCGCCCGCTGGTACAGGCGGGCGAGGTCCGCGTCCATCGCGCGCAGGTCCACGTCGGCACAGACGGCGCGCTCGACCGGATCGCTGACACCGGCGCAGCGGTCCGGCATGCCGGTCTGCGAGCCACCATCGGCCGCGCGGCCGCCGTCCGGGGCCGGCGAACAGGCTGCTAGCGCCAGCAAGAGCGACGTGAGGATGTGCGTGGCGCGCATCGGGCGGCTACCCCAGCGGGCGGATACCCACCGCGTGGCGGATATCGGCCATGAACGGTGCGCTCAGGGCGCGGGCGCGTTCGGCGCCGGCGACCAGCGCCGATTCCACGTGGCCCGGGTCGGCGATCAGCCGATCGTATTCCGCGCGGGCCGCGCCGAGGTGATCGTTGATGTACTCGAACAGGCGCTGCTTCATCTCGCCCCAGGCGATGCCCTCGGCGTAGCGGCGGGCGACATCGGCTGCCTCCGCGGGCGTGGCGAAGGCACGGTAGATGTCGAACAGCGTCGAGCCCTCGGTGTCCTTCGGCTCGCCGGGCTCCAGCGAGTTCGTCTTGATCTTCATGATCAGCTTTCTGAGCTTCTTCTCCGGCAGGAATAGCGGGATGGTATTGCCGTAGCTCTTCGACATCTTGCGCCCGTCCAGCCCGGACAGCACCGCCGTATTGTCGTCGATCACCGGCTCCGGCAGGGTGAAGAGTTCGCCATAGTGGTGATTGAAACGCCCGGCAATGTCCCGTGCCATCTCGACGTGCTGCTTCTGGTCCCGCCCCACCGGCACCTTGTGCGCCTTGAACAACAGGATGTCGGCGGCCATCAGCACCGGATAGGAGAACAGGGCCATGGTGATGCCCTTGTCGGGGTCCTTGTTGCCGGCCTCCTCGTTGGCGGCGACCGCGGCCTTGTAGGCGTGTGCGCGGTTCATAAGACCCTTGGCCGTCATGCTGGAGAGCACCCAGGTGAGTTCGGGGATCTCGGGGATGTCCGACTGGCGGTAGAACACGGCGTTCTCGGTATCGAGACCCAGCGCAAGCCAGGAGGCGGCGATCTCCAGCGTCGAGCGCTGGATCTCGTCCGGATTCTGGTTTTTCACCAGCGCGTGCAGGTCCGCGAGGAAGTAGAAATTCCGCTTCTCCGCCTCGCGGCTGGCGGCCACGCCGGGGCGGATGGCGCCGACGTAATTGCCGATGTGAGGCGTGCCGGTGGTGGTAATGCCGGTCAGCCAGATTTCACCGCTCATGATCGTTTCTCTGGGCCAATGCTGTCAGTAGCCGGCCGCCTGGCCGTCCTTGCGGGACTCGGAGGCGCCGTAGTACACGCCCTCGTCGTGGTCCTTCATGATGGCCTGATAGCCGCCGAAGCCGCCGTTGCTGCCGCCGAGCCGGTGACCGCGGCGCAGCAGCTCCCGGTGGACGGCCTGGTCGAAGCCGTGTTCGAGGTGCATCGTGCCGCCGTCGGTCATCTGCTCGCCGGTGGGCTGGGAGGAACCGCTGTGGCGCAGGCGGGGCGCGTCGCCGGCCTCCTGCAGGTTCATGCCGAAGTCCACCATGTTGACGATGATCTGGGTATGGCCCTGGGGCTGCATGGCGCCGCCCATCACGCCGAAGCTCATCAGCGGCTTGCCCTCGCGCATCACGAACGCCGGGATGATGGTGTGGAACGGCCGCTTGCCGGGCTCGTAGACGTTCGGATGGCCCGGCTCCAGGGAGAAGAGCTCGCCCCGGTCCTGGAGCACGAAGCCGAGGTCGCCCGGCGTCATGCCGGAGCCCATGCCGCGGTAGTTGCTCTGGATCAGGGAAACCATATTGCCGTCGCTGTCGGCCACGGTGAGATAGATGGTGTCGCCGTTCTCGATCGCCCCATCGCCGGCCGGCAGAGATCGCGACGCCCGCTCCATGTCGATCAGTTTGCGGCGCTCGGCCGCGTACTTCTTCGAGATCAGCCGCTCCACCGGCACGTCCGCGAAGTCCATGTCCGCGTAGTAGCGCGCCCGATCCTCGAACGCGAGCTTCTTCGCCTCGGTGAGCACGTGCAGGTAGTCCGCCGAGCCGAAGCCCATGGAGGCGATGTCGTAGGCCTCCAGAATGTTCAGCATCTGCAGCGCGGCGATGCCCTGACCGTTCGGCGGCAGCTCGAAGACCTCCCAGCCCCGGTAGCTCGTGGAGACGGGCTGCACCCATTCGGAGCTGTGGTTCGCCATGTCCTCGTAAGTGAGGAAGCCGCCGTTCTCCTGCATGTATTCGGCGATCTTGCGGGCCATCTCGCCGCGGTAGAATACGTCGCGCCCCTGCCCGGCGATTTCCTCGTAGGTGTCGGCCAGGCGCGGGTTGCGGAACATCTCGCCCTTGCGCGGCGCCCGTCCGTCCGGCATGAACGTCTCCGCGAAGCCCGGGAAATCCTTCAGGTAGCCGGCATTGCGCTGCCAGTAATAGGCGATGAGTTCCGACACCGGGAAGCCCTCGCGGGCGTAGCGGATGGCGGGCGCCAGTATCTCGCTCATCGGCAGGCGGCCGTAGCGCTCGTGCAGCTCGAACCAGCCGTCCACGGTGCCCGGCACGCTCACCGGCAGGGGCCCCAGCGGGGGGATGCTCTCCATGCCCTGTTCCTCGAAGTACTCGAGCGTCAGGGAGGCCGGCGAGCGGCCGCTCGCATTCAGCCCGGTCAGTTCGCCCTTCTCCGCGTCCCAGACGATGGCGAAGAGATCCCCGCCGATGCCGCAGCCCACCGGCTCCATGAGTCCGAGAGCGGCATTCGCTGCGATGGCCGCATCCACCGCGCTGCCGCCGGCCTTCAGGACATCCAGCGCGATCTGGGTGGCCAGCGGCTGGCTGGTCGCGGCCATGCCGTGTGGCGCGATCACCTCCGAACGGGACGCGAACGTCTCTCCCGTGATGCGATCGTAGCCGAACGCCGGCGTGGTCATGACGAGCAGGAAGCTCGCTGCGGCGACGAGGCCGCGGGCGGCGGGGGAAAACATAGGGAACTCCGGCGATTCATGGAGCCTGCAATGATGCCCCAGAACGGGAACCCTGTTAAGTGAACCGCGGCAAGGCTGCGGGAAGGCTGCCGGCCGGCAGCGGCGCGTTCGCTATACTGCCCGCAGGCGGACCACTAGCCAGACGAGAGCCAGACGAGAGTCATACGGAGGAAGCATGGAACCCGAGCGCCCCGACATCGCCGAACTGTACGCCGATCACGTCGACGAAATGACGCGCCGCCACGACCGGGCGCTGGAGCGCGCCGGCGCGGAGGGCATCGTCATCGCGGCCGGCGAGCCCCGCTACGCCTTCCAGGACGACCGCGCCTATCCGTACCTCGTCAATCCGGACTTCAATGCGTGGCTGCCGCTGACCGACGCGCCCGGTTCGTATCTCGTCTATACGCCGGGCGGCCGGCCTCGCCTCGCCTACTGCCAGCCGTCCGACTACTGGCATATGCCGCCGGCCGCGCCGGCCGGCTACTGGACGGAGCATTTCGACGTCCTGCCCTTCGAGACGCCCTCCGGCGCCCGCACGCTGCTGCCGGACGATCTGTCGCGCTACGTCTTCATCGGCGAGGTGATCGACCCGGCCCAGACCCTGGGCATCGAGCGCATCAATCCCGTGGAAGTGCTGCAGAGCCTGCACTATCCCCGCGCGACGAAGACCGCCTACGAGCTTGAGTGCATGCGGGCGGCGACCCGGCGGGCGGCCGAGGCGCACATCGCCGCGCATTCGGCCTTCGAGAACGGCGCCTCGGAATTCGATATCCATCTCGCCTACTGCCGCGCGGCGGGGCAGCTGGACCAGGAACTGCCCTACGGCAATATCGTCGCGCTGAACGAACACGGCGCCGTGCTGCACTACCAGCACCGGGACCGTCGGCCGCCCGACGAGATCCGCTCCTTTCTGATCGACGCGGGGGCCTCCGTGGCCGGCTATGCGGCCGACATCACACGGTCCTACGCCGCCGCCGAGGGCGACTTCGCCGCACTCATCCGCGACATGCACGAGCTGCAGCAGGAGATCGTCGCCGGCGTGCGCGCCGGCACCGACTTCCGGGAACTGCATCTGGAGACTCACCGCCGGCTCGGCGGCGTGCTGCTCGCCCACGAAATCGCCAGCGCCGGCAGCGCCGAGGCACTGGTGGAGGCGGGCGTGACCCGGGCCTTCATGCCCCACGGCCTCGGCCACCTGCTGGGCCTGCAGGTGCACGACGTCGGCGGCTTCATGGCGGACGACGAGGGCGGCGAGATTCCCGCGCCGGAGGACCATCCTCATCTACGGCTCACCCGCACGCTGGCCGCCGACCAGGTACTGACCATCGAGCCGGGCCTCTATTTCATCGACCTGCTGCTCGAGGCACTCCACGGGAGCGCCGCGGGACGCCTGGTCAACTGGCTGCGGGTGGAAGCGCTGAAGCCCCACGGCGGCATACGCATCGAGGACAACGTCCGCGTGCTCGAAGACGGCACGGAGAACTTCACCCGCGACGCCTTCGCCGCGATGGCAGTGGTCTGAGGGCCTGGCCGGCGGGAAGCTCCCGGTCCGTCAGGTCTCGTCCGTCAGGCCTGTATCGTCAGTCGTGGTTCGTCACTCCTGGTCGGCAAGCGCCGACATGGTGCCGGCCAGCTCGAAGTCCAGTTCGGTGATGCCGCCCGCGTCGTGCGTGGTGAGATCGACGGTGACCTTGTTGTACACGTTGCACCACTCGGGGTGGTGATCCATCTTCTCGGCAACGATCGCCGCCGCGCTCATGAAGCCGAACGCGCGCACGAAATCGTCGAACCGGAACTCGCGGTGCAGCTTGCTCTCGCGTAGCTCCCAGCCGGGGATATCGAGAAGCTTCGCCTCGATGACCGTGTGGTCGAGTTTGTCAGCCATGATTCTCCTTTCGTCGGTGCTGGTGCGCGTGCCGCAGGACGCGGACGGGCCGGACGGCCTCAGCCGTTCTCCCGCCCTGCCCTGCGGGCCTTGTAGTGCTCTCGCGCCTTTTTGCCCTTGCGGCTCAGCAGCGGCTCCATGGCGCGCCTCAAGCCCGGGAAGAGATAGACCAGGTCTGCGGTGACGCCGCTCAGCCGCGGCATCTTCTCCTCCACCGCTGCGCCCGAAGCCACGCGGAGGATGGCCTCCGCTACCGCCTCCGGCGTACTCATGGGCTGGGAGAGCGACAGATCGGTCACCTCGTCCAGTTCCTCCATGATGAAACCGGTGTCCACCGGGCCGGGCGATACGACGCCCACGTGGATGCCGCTGCCCTTCAGTTCTTCGGCGAGACCATGAGAGAACGAGCGCAGGCCCGCCTTCGTGGCCGCGTAGGTCACCGAGCCGGGCACGGGTGTGCAGCCGGCAAGCGAGGCCACGTTGACGATGGCGCCGCCGCCGGCCTTGCGCAGGCAGGGTATCGCCAGGCGGCTCAGCAGGACGGGCGCACGAAGGTTCACGTCGACCATTGCCGTCAGCTCTTCCGCACTCTTCTCTTCGACGCTGCCGCGGGCGTGCAATCCCGCGTTATTGATCAGGTAATGGACGGCGCCGAAAGCCGCCTCGGCGCGATCGAACAATGCCCGGCAGGCCGCATCGTCCGCCACGTCCATGGCAACGCACATGGCCTCGGTACCGTCCGGCAGGCTGGCTGCGAAGGTCTGCAGGGCGCCCTCGTTGCGGGCCACCAGGACCAGACGCGCCCCGGCCGTCGCGAACCGCCGGGCGGCGGCGGCCCCTATGCCGGCGGAGGCGCCGGTGATGATGACCGTCCTGTCTCTGAAAGTGGCGTCCATGGCCACGAGTCTAGTGCATAGAGGCTGCCGCCGACACCCGTCCGGACACCCGTCCGGACAGCCCGGTCTGCATCCGCCGGCCCGGCCTGTGCGAATACGTTTTCGCGGTCGGGGAGCCGCTCCGGATAGGTGCCTCCGGTTACAATAGCCTGCTGTCTGCGACGCCGCTGCCTGCCCGCGGCGCGGGCGCGCCGGCGCGCCGATACCGCTTTTTCGACGAGGAAGGTGAACCTTGCCCAAGTGCCCGACACCCTGGATGCTGCTGGCCGCCCTGGTCCTGCTCGCCGGCTGCGAGGCCGACGAGGAGTCAGGCGGCGGCGGCCGTTTCGGTGGCGGCCCGGTGACGGTCATCACCGAAGTGGTCGAACCCCGGGACGTCGTCGACGAGGTCGACGCCATCGGCACCGTGCTCGCGGACGAGTCCGTGGAGATCACCTCGCGGACGACCAACATCGTCACCCGAATTGCCTTCCGGGAAGGACAACGGGTCGAGGAAGGCGATCTGCTGGTGGAGCTGGAAAACAAGGAGATCCGTGCCGAGCTGGCGGTGGCGGAGGCGTCTCTGGGCGAGAGCCGCAGCCAGTACGAGCGGGCGCGCCAGCTGGCGGACACCCAGGCCATCTCGGCCTCCAGTCTCGAGGAGTTGCTCGCCGCGATGCAGGTGGCCGAGGCCCGGGTGCAGGCGGCGCGGGCGCGCCTGGAGAACACCCTCGTCCGTGCGCCGTTCAGCGGCAAGATCGGTCTGCGCCGGGTGAGCCCGGGCAGCCTGGTGAACCCGGGCACTGTCATCACCACCCTGGACGACCTCGACCCGGTGAAGCTGGAGTTCTCGGTGCCCGAGGCTTTCCTCGGCGTACTGCGCGAGGACCTGACCGTCTCTGCCCGCAGCCCGGCGCTGCAGGGACGGCAATTCCGCGGCCGCATCGACAGTGTCGACACGCGCCTGGATCCGGTCTCCCGGTCGATCCTGGTACGCGCGATCCTCGAAAACGAGGACGACCTGCTCAAGCCCGGCATGTTCCTGACGGTGGCGTTGCAGATGCGCCGCAGCGACGTCCTCATGGCGCCCGAGCAGGCGATCGTGCCGGAGCGCGGCCAGCATTTCGTCTACGTCGTCGCACCGGACGACCGGGCGGCCAGGCGGCAGGTGGCGCTCGGGCAGCGGATACCGGGCGCCGTGGAGATCGTCTCCGGGCTCGCCGCCGGCGACCGGGTGATCACGGAGGGCACCCAGAAGGTGCGCGAAGGCTCGGAGGTCGTCTACGGCACCGTCGGGATGTCGCGGCCGTGATCCTGTCGGAGATCTCCGTCCGGCGGCCCGTCTTCGCCACCGTGCTGTCGCTGATCCTGGTCATCGTCGGGCTGATGGCGCTGGGCAACCTGCCGATCCGCGAGTACCCGGACATCGAGCGGCCGGTCGTGAGCGTCGACGGCAGCTATCGGGGCGCATCGGCGGAGATCGTCGAACGCAAGATGACCCAGCTCGTCGAGGACGCCGTCGCCGGCATCGAGGGCATCGAGAAGCTCACGTCCACCAGCTACGACGGCCGCTTCGACGTCAGCATCGAGTTCGCCGCCGACCGGGATCTGGACGCCGCGGCCAATGACGTGCGCGAGCGCGTGGCGCGGGTGGTGGAAGACCTGCCCGAGGAGGCGGATCCGCCCGAGATCACCAAGGCGCGGGGCGGCACGGGCGCGACGATGTACATCGACCTGTCGAGTACCGCGCGCTCGCCCATGGAGCTGACGGACTTCGCCGAGCGTTACCTGGTGGACCAGTTCTCCATCGTCAGCGGCGTGGCCAACGTCCGGGTCTTCGGCGGGCGCCGACTGGCGATGCGCCTCTGGGTCAAGCCGGAGGCGCTTGCGGCGCGCGGCCTGACGGTGACGGAGATCGAGGATGCGCTGCGGCGGGAGAACGTGGAGCTGCCCGCCGGCCGCCTGGAGTCCAGCCAGCGGGAGTTCACGCTGCGCACGTCGACCGGCCTCTCGAGCGTGGAGGACTTCCGCCGGCTCGTGGTGGGCCGGGGCGAGGACGGCTATCTCATCCGGCTGGAGGAGGTGGCCGACGTCGAGCTGGCGCCGGAGAACAATCGCAACATTTCGCGTTCGAACGGTATTGCCGGCGTGAGCATGGGCATCATCCCCCAGTCGAAGGCCAACATCCTGATGCTCAATACCGGCGTGCGCGAGCAGATCGAGCGCGTGCAGCCCACGCTGCCGGACGACATCAACCTGTCGGTGAATCTCGACTTCTCCGTGTTCATCAGCGAATCGATCAAGGAAGTCGTGAAAGCGCTCGGCCTCGCGCTGCTGCTGGTTCTGATCGTGATCTACGGCTTCATCGGCTCGCTGCGCGCCACCCTGATCCCCGCGCTGACCATCCCAGTCTCCATCATCGCCGCCTTCACCGTGATGGCGGCGATGGGCTTCTCCATCAACGTGCTGACCCTGCTCGGGCTGGTGCTGGCCATCGGCCTGGTCGTCGACGACGCGATCGTGGTGCTGGAGAACATCGCGCGGCGCATCGAGGAGGGCGAGCCCGGCCTGCTGGCGGCGGTGAACGGCAGCCGCGAGATCGGCTTCGCCGTCATCGCCACCACAGCGGTGCTGGTGTCCGTGTTCATCCCGATCTCCTTCATGGAGGGAACGGTGGGCCGTCTGTTCGGCGAGTTCGGCATCTCGCTGGCGGCGGCCGTGGTCTTCTCCAGCCTGGTGGCGCTGAGTCTCGTGCCGATGCTCGCCTCGAAGCTGCTGGGGCGGCGCATCGCGCGGGGCCGCCTGACCCGTTTCGTCGACCGCCTGTTCCGGAGCCTGTCCGGGCGCTACGAGGCCGGCCTGCGGCGCTTCCTGCGCCGCCCGGTGCTGGTGCTCGCCGGCGCGCTCGCGGTCTTCGTCGCCGCACTCGCTCTGCTGGCCGAACTGCCGGTGGAGTACGCGCCGCCGGAGGATCAGGGAGCGGCCTTCATCGCCATGAACGGGCCGGACGGCGCCAGCCTGGAGTACATGGACCGCTACGCCCGCCAGGTCGAGGACATCGTCCTGCCCGATGTGGAGAGCGGCGACGTACGGCGCATACTCACGCGCTCGGCCTGGGGCGGCGGCGACGACGTCAACCGTATGTTCTTCTACGTACCGCTGACCCTCTGGAGCCAGCGCGAGCGCTCGGCCGAGGAGATCGTCTCGGCCTGGCGGCCCGAACTGGCCGAGCTGCCCGGCGTGAGCGTCTTCGCCCGCGGCTCTTCCTCCGGTCTCGGCATCCGCGGCTCCAACCGGCCGGTGGAGATCGTGCTGGGGGGCACCGATTACACGGAGATTGCGGACTGGGCCGAGCGCATCATCGCCAGGGCGTCGGAGGAGAACCCGCGGCTCCAGGGCCTGCAGACCGACTACCAGGAACGCAAGCCGAAGATGGACGTGGCCATCGACCGCAACCGGGCAGCCGACCTCGGAGTGTCGCTGGCGACCATCGGCCGGACGCTCGAGACCGTGCTGGGTTCGCGCCGGGTCACCACCTTCATCGACGGCGGCGAGGAGTACAACGTCATCCTGCAGGGCGGCCGGCAGACCCGGAGCACGCCCGACGACCTGGACAGCATCTTCGTGCGCTCGGATGTGACGGGCAGACTGATACCACTGGCGAACCTGGTGACGCTGGAGGAGACCTCCGGGCCGGTGGATCTCAAGCGCTTCGATCGATTGCGGTCCATCACCGTCTCCGGCGGTCTCGCACCGGGTTACTCTCTCGGCGAGGCGCTGGGTTACCTGGAGCAGTTGGTGGCGGCGGAACTGCCCGCCGAGGTCCAGCTGAACTACGACGGCGAGTCGCGGGAATTCAAGCGCTCGGGCAGCGCCCTCTATACCACCTTCCTGCTGGCACTGCTGATCGCCTTCCTGGTGCTCGCCGCCCAGTTCGAGAGCTTCCGACATTCCGTCGTCATCATGGTGACGGTGCCGCTCGCCATCGCGGGCGCCCTGGTCGGCATCTGGATCTTCGGCTCTTCCGTGAACGTGTTCAGCCAGATCGGTGCCATCATGCTCATCGGTCTGGCGGCCAAGAACGGCGTGCTGATCGTCGAGTTCGCCAACCAGCTCCGCGACCGCGGCCTGGAATACCGGGAAGCCGTCATACAGGCAGCGGGCATCCGGCTGCGGCCGGTGCTGATGACCAGCATGTGCACCGCCTTCGGCGCCGTGCCGCTCATGCTGGCCGCAGGCGCCGGGGCCGAGGCCCGCCAGTCCATCGGCGCCGTCGTTTTCTTCGGCGTCAGCTTCTCCGTGTTTCTGACCCTGCTGGTGGTGCCGGCGGTCTACATCCTGATCGGCAGGAACACCCGTTCGCCGCAGTACGTGGGCAAGCTGGTCGACAGGCTTCGCCGGCGCGAGCAGGCCGCCGCGGCGGAAGACCAGCTCACCCGATAGCGCGTAGGAGGGCCTTCAGGCCCGACCCGCTCTGCCAGACCGCCCTTCTATTGTGGCCGCCTGCAGTGGCGTGAAGGAAGTGCCGGTCAGCAGCGCCGACTAACGGCACCGAACCTCACGGCTCAGGGCCCGTCAGCGGCCGAACCTGTCTCCCTTCCCGCAGGCATTGCTCCGGATCCGTCACACGTAGCACTTGTGTGATTCCCTTCTTCGTACTCCTGGCCGAGGGGACTTGGCGTGTTGTCGAAGTAGTTCTGTCCCAATGCCAATCGCCTGGCTTCCAGTTGCCGGTAGAGGCGGACAGCTCCCTCGCACGCCTCCGCAATCTCCGATTCAGTGAAGCTGTAATCGGTTTTCAGCTGCCGCAGTCGCTGAGGAACCAGTACGTTGTCGCCTCTCAATTGCGCCGCAAGGAGCATGGCAAGCATGTTGACGGGCGGATTCTCGGATACCCTCATGGTCGAGACGTTCTGACTAATCCAGGGCGATGCCCATACGCTCGAGGCCGAAACCAATGCAGATGTGCTGCCAAGCACTGCCGCCTGCTCGTACAGTTCCATCATTTTTCTGGGGTCGATCGTGAGATAACGCCCCGCCAAGGTCGTTATAGCCTCAGTGTTCCCCTGGGCGATCAGCTCCTGCAACTGTCCTTCGTCAAGGCTTCTGAGATGCATTCTTTCGGCCGACATGTATCCGCGCTCTCTCTCCCAGGCTTCCTGGCGAGTGATATCGATTGCGGACGGTTTACCTGACTTTGCGTCGGCTACGGCGGACGACGAATCTGGTTCTCCCATATCCGACGGACTCGACGACTCTCGTTCAGAGGACGCAACGGTATTGGCAACGACCGGAGGCGTGCTGTCGGCTGGCTCGGGATCCGAATCTCCGCGCATCAGCCAGGCGATAGCAGAAACGACCAGAACTCCCGCCAAGGTCGTATATGCAATCGGTCGGTTCTTCAACAAATTGCTGCTTCCCCTGGAATCTGTCGCCCAGTCGACCCGGACGATCCCCAAAGACTGGTCGGACAAGGATGGCGGGGTCGTCCGGGCTGCGACGCAGGCTTCGATGGGCATGTAGGAGGGGCTTTAGCCCCGATTAGCGCTCGCCCGCCTCAAGCGAAGATCGGGGCTGAAGCCCCTCCCACAGCAAGGTCGGGCCTGAAGGCCCTCCTACGTGGGAATCCGGGCGGTCAGTCCTGGGATTCGGCGGCCTCGGTCTCTTCCGGCTGGTCGAGGAGCTGGACGATGGCCATCGGCGCCGCATCCCCGGGGCGGTAGCCCGTCTTCAGGATGCGCAGGTAGCCGCCGGGACGCTCCTTGTAGCGCGGGCCCAGCTCGTTGAACAGCTTGCCCACCGCTTCCTTGTCACGCAGGCGATCGAAAGCCCGGCGACGCTGGGAGACGCCGTCGACCTTGGCCATCGTGATCAGCGGCTCGACCACGCGGCGGAGCTCTTTCGCTTTCGGCAGCGTGGTCTTGATGGTCTCGTGACGCACCAGCGAGGCGGCCATGTTGCGGAACATGGCATGGCGGTGCGGACTATTACGGTTGAGCTTTCGCCCCGACTTCTGATGTCGCATTGCTGAATTCCGGTTATACGTTCAGGCGTTCGTTCGACGGACCACGTTCGGTGCCGAGAGTGCCGATGGCCTCGACGGTCTCGATCAGGCGGACAGGGCCTCGCGATCGGGACGCAGGCTCGGCGGCGGCCAGTTCTCGAGCTGCATGCCGAGCGACAGGCCGTGGCTCTCGAGCACGTCCTTGATTTCCGTGAGCGACTTCTTGCCCAGGTTCGGGGTGCGCAGCAGCTCCACCTCGGTGCGCTGCACCAGGTCGCCGATGTAGTTGATGCTCTCGGCCTTCAGGCAGTTCGCGGAGCGCACCGTGAGTTCCAGCTCGTCCACCGGCCGCAGCAGGATCGGGTCGATCTGTGCTTCGGCGGCGGCGCCGGCACCCTCCTCCTGGCCCTGCAGGTCCACGAAGACGCTCAGCTGATCCTTCAGGATGCTGCCCGCGCGGCGGATCGCCTCTTCGGGGTCGATGGTGCCGTTGGTCTCGATGTCGATGATGAGCTTGTCGAGGTCGGTGCGCTGCTCCACGCGGGCCGCCTCCACGTTGTAGGTCACACGGCGGATGGGGCTGAACGAGGCGTCGAGCTGCAGCCGGCCGATGGGGCCGCTCTGCTCCTCGAAGCTCGCGCGCTGGGTCGCCGGACGGTAGCCCCGTCCGCGGATCACCTTCAGCACCATGCGCAGCTCGCCGGCCTTGGTCAGGTTGGCGATCACCAGATCCGGGTTCAGGATCTCCACGTCATGGTCCAGCTGGATGTCACCGGCCGTGACCGGGCCGGGGCCCTTCTTGGAGATGGAGAGTTCGGCGCTGTCGCGGCTGTGCATGCGCACGGCCACCTGCTTGAGATTCAGCAGGATGTCCACGACGTCTTCCTGCACGCCCTCGATGCTGGTGTACTCGTGCAGCACGCCCTCGATCTCGGCCTCGACGACGGCCGCGCCCGGCATGGACGACAGCAGGATGCGCCGCAGCGCATTGCCCAGCGTGTGGCCGAAGCCGCGCTCGAACGGCTCGATGACGACCCGCGCGTGCTGCTCCGTCTCCGGAGTCACCTTCACGACACGAGGTTTCAGAAATTCGGTTACTTCCGACATGGGACAGGGTCCTCCTGATTACTTGGAGTAGAGCTCGACCACCAGGTTTTCGTTGACGTCCGGCAGGATGTCGTCCCGCTCCGGCAACGTCTTCAGCAGTCCGGTCATCTTCTTGGTGTCGACGTCGACCCATTCCGGAAAGCCCACCTGGCCGGCGATCTCGAGTGCATTCTGGATGCGGAGCTGCTTCTGCGCCTTCTCGCGGATCGAGATCTGGTCGCCGGCGCTGACCTGGTAGGAGGGGATGTTCACCACCTTGCCATTGACCGTCACGCCCTTGTGGCTGACCAGCTGACGTGCCTCCGCACGCGTCGAGGCGAAGCCCATCCGGTAGACGGTGTTGTCCAGCCGTCCTTCCAGCAGGCGCAGCAGGTTCTCGCCCGTGGAGCCCTTCAGCTGTGCCGCACGCTTGTAGTAGTTGCGGAACTGACGTTCCAGCACACCGTACATGCGGCGCAGTTTCTGTTTCTCGCGTAGCTGCAGACCGTAATCGGACAGGCGTCCGCGTCGGCCGGTGGCACTGCCGCCCGGCGGCGTGTCCAGCTTGCACTTGGCATCCAGCGGCTTCACGCCGCTCTTCAGGAACAGATCCGTGCCTTCGCGGCGCGAGAGCTTACATTTTGGTCCGAGATATCTTGCCATGATCCTCTTTACCTATACCCGACGACGCTTCGGAGGACGACACCCGTTATGGGGTATCGGCGTCACGTCTTCGATAGTCTGAATACGGAAACCGACGGCATTCAGCGCGCGCACCGCGGACTCGCGGCCCGGGCCCGGCCCGCGCACACGTACGTCCAAGTTCTTCACGCCGTAATCCTGCGCCGCCTTGCCCGCCTTCTCGGCGGCCACCTGCGCCGCGAAGGGCGTCGATTTCCTCGATCCACGGAAGCCGCAGCCGCCGGCCGTGGCCCAGGAAAGGGCATTACCCTGGCGGTCGGTGATCGTGATGATCGTGTTGTTGAAGGAGGCATGCACGTGCGCGATCGCGTCCTGCACCTGCTTCCGGACCTTCTTCCGCGTGGTCGTTTTCTTCGCTTGAGCCATCTTATGTCCTTACTCGAATCCTTGCGCCCGGCGCCTACTTGCGAACCGGACGGCGGGGGCCCTTGCGGGTCCGCGCGTTGGTACGGCTGCGCTGACCGCGCACCGGCAGGCCGCGGCGGTGACGGATGCCGCGGTAGCAACCGAGATCCATCAACCGCTTGATGTTCATGGACTGCTCACGGCGCAGGTCGCCCTCCACCGTGAAACGGGCCACCTCGTTGCGCAGCCGGGCCACTTCCGGCTCGGCCAGATCCTTCACCTGGACGTCCGGCGCGATACCGGCTGCGTCGCAGATCTTGCGCGCCGTGGTATGGCCGATGCCGTAGATGCTGGTGAGCGCTATCGCCACGTGCTTGTGCACCGGGATGTTTATGCCTGCTATACGCGCCACTGATAATTCCTCTGTTCTCTCTTGCTGGCCGCCCTGTGCGGGGCTTCCTTATCCGTTAACCCTGCCGCTGCTTGTGCCGCGCATCCGTGCAGATGACGCGCACGACGCCGTTGCGCCGGATGATCTTGCAGTTGCGGCAGATCTTCTTGACTGATGCACGAACCTTCATCGACTTTCTCCGTCACCGGGCCGTCAGCGGATCTGGCCCGCGCGACCGTAATTCCTCAGATTGGCCTTCTTCATCATCCCTTCGTACTGGTGCGACATCATGTGCGCCTGCAGCTGGGACATGAAGTCCATCGCGACCACCACCAGGATGAGCAGCGACGTGCCGCCGAAGTAGAACGGGATGCTCGGGTAGAACAGCCGCACGAACTCCGGCATCAGGCAGACGCCCGTGATGTACAGCGCGCCCCAGAACGTCAGCCGCGTCAGCACCCGATCGATGTACTCGCCGGTCTGGGCGCCCGGCCGGATGCCCGGTATGAAGGCGCCCGAACGCTTCAGGTTGTCCGCCGTCTCCTTCGAGTTGAACACCAGCGCGGTGTAGAAGAAGCAGAAGAAGATGATCAGGACGCCGTAGAGCAGCATGTATACCGGCTGGCCGGGACCCATGCTGGTACCGATGTTCTGCAGCGTGCGCTGGATCAACGTCGGATCCGCGCTCGTGCCCGCGAACTGTGCGAGCGTCGCCGGGAAGAGCAGGATGCTGGAGGCGAAGATCGGCGGGATCACGCCGGACATATTGATCTTGAACGGCAGGTGCGTGCTCTGGGCCGCATACATCCGCCGTCCCTGCTGACGCCGCGCGTAATTCACCGTGATGCGCCGCTGTGCCCGCTCCATGTACACCACGAAGGCGGTCACCGCGACGATGGCCAGCAGTATCAGGATGGCGAACGCCGGGGCCATCTCGCCGTTGCGCACGAGCTCCGCCGTGCCCGCGATGGCACCAGGCAGACCTGCCACGATGCCCGCGAGGATGATGATGGAGATGCCGTTGCCGATGCCACGCTCGGTAATCTGCTCGCCCAGCCACATCAGGAACACCGTGCCGGTCACGAGGGTGATGGCGGCGGTGAACAGGAAGCCCGGGCCCGGGTTGATCACCAGGTTGGGCTGGTTCTGGATGGCGTAGGCCGCCGTCACGGACTGGAACAGCGCCAGCGCCACCGTGCCATAGCGGGTGTACTGGGTGATCTTGCGCCGTCCGGACTCGCCTTCTTTCTTCAGCTGCGCGAGGCTCGGCACCACTACAGCGGCCATCTGCATGATGATGGCGGCCGAGATGTAGGGCATGATGCCCAGCGCGAAGACGCCGAAACGCTGCAGGGCGCCGCCCGAGAACAGGTTGAACAGCCCCAGGATGTTCCCCGACTGCTGGTCGAAGAAACTCGACAACGCAATGGGATCGACGCCGGGCACCGGGATGAAGGTGCCGACGCGATAGACCACCAGTGCCCCTACCAGGAACAGGAGCCGCTGCCGCAGCTCGCTGAGCTTCCCGCTCTGGGCCAGTGCCATTGCCGGATTGTTACTGGGTGCTTTCGCCACTTTCCTTTCCGTCAGTCCTGTCCGTCAGTCCTCGATGGAGCCGCCGGCCGCCTCGATTGCCTTGCGGGCGCCCGGGGTCACCTTGATGCCTTTGATTTTCACGGCCTTGGTCAGTTCACCGGAGGCGATCACCTTCGCCTTCACGACGCGGCTGCCGACGATGTGCGCCTTTCGCAGCGCCTCCAGGTCGATGGGATCCGCGTCCACCTTGGCCAGTTCGTGCAACCGCACCTCGGCGCTCAGGGCGCGGCCCGGCGAGTTGAAGCCCACCTTCGGCAGGCGCCGCTGCAACGGCATCTGACCGCCTTCGAAGCCCACCTTGTGGTAGCCGCCGGAGCGGGCGTGCTGGCCTTTCTGGCCCCGACCGCTGGTCTTGCCCTGACCCGCGGAATGACCGCGGCCCAGGCGCTTGCCGGCCTTCTTGCTGCCCTCTGCAGGCTTTAGCGTATTCAGACGCATCTCTAAGCTTCCTCTACGTTCAGGAGATAGGACACTTTGTTGATCATGCCCCGGTTCTCCGGCGTATCCTCGACGGTGACCGTCTGGTTGATCTTCCTGAGACCGAGCCCGGCGACGCAGGCCTTGTGGTTGGCTAGGCGCCCGTACCGGCTCTTCACCAGCGTCACTTTCAGTTTCTGTCCCTTGCTCTCTGACTTGGCCATCGTGCTAGCTCTGTATCTCGTCGACTTTCTTGCCGCGCTTCGCCGCGATGCGGTTCGGCGAGTGCACCGACTGCAGCGCGTTGATCGTCGCGCGCACCACGTTGATGGGGTTGCGCGAGCCGTAGCTCTTGGCCAGCACGTTACGCACGCCGGCGCATTCGAATACGGCGCGCATCGCACCGCCGGCGATGATGCCCGTACCTTCCGAGGCCGGCGCCATCAGCACCTTCGTGGCGCCGTGACGTCCCTTGACCTCGTACTGCAGCGTCTCGTCCTTCAGGTGCAGCGACTTCAGGTTCTTCCGCGCGGCCTGCATCGCCTTCTGGATCGCGATGGGCACTTCACGGGCCTTGCCGTAACCGAAGCCGACCTTGCCGGCGCCATCGCCGACCACGGTCAGCGCGGTGAAGCCGAACTGGCGACCACCCTTCACGACCTTGGCGACGCGATTCACGGTCACCAGTTTCTCGAGGAGATCGTCGCTGCCTTGTTCCATTCTTGCCATGTGTCACTACCCGATGCCCCGCCTTGCGCCCGGCGGGTATTCATTGATCCTAGAACTGCAGACCGGCCTCGCGCGCCGCGTCCGCCAGTGCCTTCACGCGCCCGTGGAAGCGGAACCCGGAGCGGTCGAAAGCCACCGATTCCACGCCCGCCGCCTTCGCCTTCTCGGCGATGACACGGCCCACCTCGGCCGCCGCGTCCACGTTGCCCGTGCCCTTCAGCTTCTCGCGCAGCTCCTTCTGCACCGTGGAGGCGCTCGCCAGCACGCTCGCCCCGTCCGGGGCGATGATCTGGGCGTAGATGTGCCGCGGCGTCCGGTGGACGCTCAGGCGGTGCACGGCCAGCTCGCTGATCTTGCCCCGCGTGCGGCGGGCCCGGCGCAGCCGGCTCTGTTTCTTGTCCAGTCTCATATCCTGAAATCCTCGGAAACCGGTTACTTCTTCTTCGCTTCTTTCATGACGACGCGCTCGTCGGCATAGCGCACGCCCTTGCCCTTGTAGGGCTCCGGCGGACGGAAGCGGCGGATCTCGGCGGCGACCTGACCCACCTTCTGCTTGTCGGAGCCGCGCACGATGACCTCGGTCTGGCTCGGCGTCTCGACCTGCACGCCCTCCGGCACCTGGTAGGCCACCGGGTGGGAGAACCCGAGCGTCAGGTTCAGCGTGCTGCCCTGAGCCTGGGCGCGATAACCGACGCCGCGGAGTTCCAGCTTGCGCTCGAAGCCTTCGGTGACGCCCTGCACCATGTTGGCCAGCAGCGCGCGGGTGGTGCCCGCCATGGCGTTGGCGAAGCGCGAGCCCGACCGGGCCTTCAGCGTGACGGTGCCGTCCTCCTGGCCCATCTCGACCTCGTGGTTCAGCTCCATCTCGAGCGCGCCTTTCGGCCCTTTCACGTTGACGGTGGTACCGCTGACGGCCACCTCGACGCCCTTGGGCAGCGCTACCGGTTGTTTTGCGACTCTAGACATTTTCCTGACTCGTTGTATCCCTTAGGAGACGACGCAGAGAACCTCTCCGCCGATGCCCTTTGCCCGGGCCTGCCGGTCACTCATGAGGCCGGCCGAAGTGGACACGATGGCCACGCCCAGGCCGCCGAGCACCCGCGGGATCTCGTCCTTGCCCCGGTAGATGCGCAGTCCGGGACGGCTCACCCGCTGGATGCGCTCGATCACCGGGTCACCCTGGAAATACTTCAGTTCCACGGTGAGCGTGCGCGCGGCACCCTCGCCCTCCACCGAGTAACCGGTGATATAGCCTTCTTCCTTCAGCACCTCGGCCACGGCGGCCTTGATGGTGGATGCCGGCATGGCGACGGTGACCTTGCGGGCCTTCTGACCATTGCGGATGCGGGTCAGCATGTCGGCGATGGGATCGGTCATGCTCATATCATCAACCTCTGTTACCAGCTCGCCTTGGTGAGACCCGGAATCTCGCCCTTCATGGCGGCTTCGCGCAGCTTGTTCCGCGCCAGGCCGAACTTGCGGTAATAGCCATGGGGGCGACCCGTGATCGAGCAACGATTGCGCACCCGCACCGGGCTCGCGTCCCGCGGCAGCGCCTGCAGCTTCGCCTGCGCGGCGCGCCGCTCTTCGTCGGAGCTACCGGGACTGGCGATGACCGCCTTCAGTTCTGCCCGCTTGCGCGCGTAGCGCTCCACCGTCTTCTGACGCTTGCGCTCGCGCTCTACCATCGATTTCTTTGCCATCGGCTGGAACCTGTCTACTTTTTGAACGGGAAGTTAAACGCTTCGAGCAGCGCCCTGCCTTCCTCGGGATTGGTGGCTGTCGTCGTAATCGTGATGTCCATGCCCCGGATCTCGTCGATCTGGTCGTATTCGATCTCCGGGAAGATGATCTGCTCGCGCACGCCCATGCTGTAGTTGCCCTGCGTGTCGAAAGAACGCGGATTCAGCCCGCGGAAGTCGCGGACACGCGGGATCGCGATGTTCACGAGGCGATCCAGGAACTCATACATGCGCTCCCGGCGCAGCGTGACCTTGGCACCGATCGGGAAATCCTCGCGGATCTTGAAACCGGCGACGGACTTGCGCGCCTTTGTGACCACCGGCTTCTGGCCGGCGATCCGGGTCATGTCGGCGACCGCGTTGTCCAGGATCTTCTTGTCGCCCACGGCCTCGCCCACGCCCATGTTGATGGTGATCTTCGTGATCTTCGGCACGCGCATGGGATTTGCGATGCCGAGCCGCTCCTGGAGCTGGGGCACCACCGTGTCGCGATAATATTCCTGCAGTCTGGACATAGCTCTGTACTCGATACGCGGCGTCCTCAGACGTCCACGACCTCCTCATTCGATTTGAAATAGCGCACCCGCGAACCGTCCTCCAGGGTGCGTATGCCGATCCGGTCGCCCTTCTTTGTCTGCGGGTTGTAGACCGCCACGTTCGAGATATGCAGCGGCATCTCCCGATCGACGATCCCGCCGGGCACGCCCATGTTCGGGTTCGGACGCTGGTGCTTCTTGGCCACGTTCACGCCTTCGACGAGCACGCGCTCGTCGGGGTAGACACGCAGCACGGTCCCGCGGCGGCCCTTGTCCTTGCCGGCGATCACGACGACTTCGTCGCCTTTCCTGATCTTGTTCATTTCGCTCTCTCGTCCTCTCGGCCTGGTCTTCCCGGTCAAAGCACTTCCGGTGCCAGCGAGATGATCTTCATGAATCGACTCGTCCTGAGCTCACGGGTCACCGGGCCGAAGATACGGGTGCCGATGGGCTCAAGGCGGTTGTTCAGCAACACCGCCGCGTTGCCGTCGAAGCGGATCAGCGAGCCGTCCGGGCGGCGCACACCCTTGCGCGTGCGCACGACGACCGCGTTGTAGATCTCGCCCTTCTTCACCTTGCCGCGCGGGATCGCATCCTTCACGCTGACCTTGATGATATCGCCGACGTTGGCGTACCGGCGCTTGGAACCGCCCAGTACCTTGATGCACATGAGGCGTCGCGCACCGCTGTTGTCCGCGGCGTTCAGAACTGACTGCATCTGAATCATTGCTGTAAATCCAATCCGGTATCTGTCTCAAAAACTGCCCGGTCGTCGGCCTCGTTTGGCCGTACCCGGATCACTCCACCTGCGCCCGCTCGACGATGCCGACCACCTTCCACGCCTTGTGGCGGGAGATGGGGCGGCACTCGGCGATGGAGACCCGGTCGCCCGGGCGGCACTCGTTGGCCTCGTCGTGGGCCATGACCTTGCTCGTGCGCCGGATGTACTTGCCATACACCGGATGACGGGTCAGCCGTTCGATCGCCACGGACACGGTCTTGTCCATCTTGCTCGACACGACCCGGCCGGTCACCGTGCGTGCGGTCTTCTGCTTCGTCTCGTCGTTCATTTGGCTTCACCCTGCGTGGAGACCTCGGTCAGGACGGTCTTCACACGCGCAATCTCCTTGCGGACGCGGCGGTACTCGTGGGGCCGTGTCAGCTGACCCGTGGCCTGCTGCAGACGCAGGTTGAACTGCTCCTTGCGAAGCTTCAGCAGCTCCTCGCCCAGCTCCTCGGCCGTCTTTTCTCTCAGTTCACTCGCCTTCATCACATCACCTGACGGGACACGAACACCGTCTGCATCGGGATCTTGGCAGCCGCCAGGCGGAACGCCTCGCGCGCCACTTCCTCGCTGACGCCTTCCATCTCGTAGAGCACGCGGCCCGGCTGGATCTGAGCCACCCAGTACTCGACGTTGCCCTTACCCTTGCCCTGGCGTACTTCCAGGGGCTTCTTGCTGATCGGCTTGTCCGGGAATACCCGGATCCAGATCTTGCCGCCGCGCTTGATGTGCCGGGTCATGGCACGACGGGCCGCCTCGATCTGGCGCGCCGTCAGCCGGCCGCGACCCACCGCCTTCAGCCCGTACTCGCCGAAGGCCACCGTATTGCCCCGCTGCGCCAGGCCGCGGTTACGGCCCTTCTGCTGCTTGCGGAATTTGGTTCGTTTTGGCTGCAACATCTCCGCGGCTCCCTATCTCGAGCTCGTCGCCTGTTCGGCGGCTTCCTGGATGACCTCGTTCTTGTCCAGGATCTCGCCCTTGAATATCCACACCTTCACACCGATCACGCCGTAGGTGGTCTTCGCCTCGGCCAGGCCGTAATCGATCTCGGCCCGCAGCGTGTGCAGCGGCACACGGCCTTCCCGGTACCACTCGGAACGGGCGATCTCCGCGCCGTTCAGCCGACCGCCGACCTTGACCTTCACGCCCTCTGCGCCCACGCGCATGGTGTTGGTGACCGCACGCTTCATCGCGCGGCGAAACATCACGCGGCGCTCGAGCTGCTGGGCGATGCCCTCGGCCACGAGCTGGGCATCCATCTCGGGCTTGCGGATCTCGGAGATGTTGATGCGCACGTCGCCGAGCGGCATGCCCACCATCTGCGCGACTTCCGAGCGCAGCTTCTCGATGTCCTCGCCCTTCTTGCCGATCACGATGCCCGGCCGCGCCGTGTGGATCGTGATATTGACCTTCTTGGCCGGACGCTCGATCTGAATCTTGCTGACCGAGGCATCCTTCAGTTTCCGCTTGATGAAGCTGCGGACGTCGTGGTCCGTCTTCACGTAGCCGGGGAAACTCTGCGTGTCGGCATACCACTTCGACGTCCAGTCGGTCGTGATACCCAGGCGGATGCCCGTCGGATGTACTTTCTGACCCATTATGCGTCCCGTTACTCGTCTGCCACCCGGATGGTGATATGACTGTTGCGTTTGATGATCCGCGCACCGCGGCCCTTTGCGCGAGCACGATAGCGGCGGAATGACGGCGCCTCGTTCACCTCGATGGCGGCGATACGCAGTTCGTCGATATCGGCACCGTGATTGTGCTCCGCGTTCGCGATGGCGGACTCGAGCACCTTCTTGACGATCCGCGCGCCCTTCTTGGGCATGAACGCGAGCGTCTTCAGCGCGCCGTCCACCGTCTTGCCGCGGATGGTGTCCGCGACCAGCCGGCATTTCTGCGGCGAGATACGCGCGTAGCGCAGTGTTGCTGCAACCTGCATCAGCCGTCTCCTCAGCGCTTCGTCTTGCGATCGCCGGAATGACCCTTGAAGGTCCGGGTGATCGCGAACTCGCCCAACTTGTGACCCACCATGTTCTCCGATATCAGTACCGGCACATGCTGGCGCCCGTTATGCACGGCGATGGTCAGGCCGACCATGTCCGGCAGGATCATCGAGCGCCGCGACCATGTCCTGATCGGGCGGCGGTCGTTGCTATCCACAGCCGTCTGCACCTTCTTCTGGAGGTGGACGTCTACGAAAGGACCTTTCTTAACCGAGCGTGGCATCTTTCAAACCCTGTATTACTTCTGCTTGCGGCGCTTGCGGCGGCGCACGATCATCGAATCCGTGCGCTTGTTCTTGCGCGTCTTGTAACCTTTGGTGGGAACGCCCCACGGGGTCACGGGATGGCGGCCGCCGGAAGTCCTGCCCTCGCCGCCGCCATGGGGGTGGTCGACCGGGTTCATGACCACGCCGCGCACGGTCGGGCGAACGCCTTTCCAGCGCTTTGCACCGGCCTTGCCGAGCTTGCGCAGGTTGTGCTCACCGTGGCCCACCTCGCCGATGGTGGCCCGGCACTCCGAGTGAATGCGCCGCATCTCGCCGGAGCGCAGCCGCAGCGTCGCGTAGGTGCCCTCGCGGGCCGCGAGCTGGGCCGAGGCGCCGGCCGAGCGCATCATCTGTGCACCCTTGCCCGGCTTCATCTCGACGCAGTGGACGACCGTACCCACGGGAATGCTGCGCAGCGGCAGGGCATTGCCCGGCTTGATCGGCGCGTCCTCGCCGGATACCACCGTCTGGCCCGCACTCACGCCCTTCGGCGCGAGGATGTAGCGCCACTCGCCGTCGGCGTATTTGATCAGCGCCAGGTGGGCACTGCGGTTCGGGTCGTATTCGATGCGCTCGACCGTCCCCGGGATGCCGTCCTTGTTGCGCTTGAAGTCCACGATGCGGTAGCGCTGCTTGTGCCCGCCGCCCTGGTGGCGCACGGTGATCCGGCCCTTGTTGTTGCGGCCGCCGGTCTTTGCCTTCTTGGCCAGCAACGGCCCGTAGGGCTCGCCCTTGTACAGCTCGGGCGTGCGCACCTTGACGACGAAACGCCGGCCGGCGGATGTCGGTTTTGCTTTCTGCAGTGGCATTGTTCTGGACCCCTGTTACTCGGCGCCGAGGAAGTCGATGTCGCTGCCCGCGGCCAGCTTCACGTAGGCCTTCTTCCACGCAGGGCGCTTGCCGATGGTCTGGCCGAAGCGCTTGAACTTGCCCTTGTGGTTGACCACCTGCACGCCCTCTACCTCGACCTCGAACAGCATCTCGACCGCTGCCCGGATCTCCTGCTTGGTCGCGTCCCGGCGCACCCGGAACACCACCTGGTTGTCGCGCTCGCCGACAGTGGTGGTCTTCTCGGAGATGTGCGGCCCGAGAACCACGTTCATCAGCCGCTCCTGGCGTGCGATGGCGCTCATGACAGACGCTCCTCGATCAGTTTCAGCGCGGGCACGGTGATCAGCACCTTCTCGAAACGCATCAGCGTGACCGGATCCACCGCCGCCACGTCGCAGATGCCCACGTTCTTCAGATTGCGTGCCGCCAGGTAGACCTTCTCGTCGAACGCCTCATTGACGATCAGCACGTCGTCCAGACCCAGCGATTTGAGCTTGCCGGCCAGCTCCTTCGTCTTCGGCGCCTCCAGAGCCAGCTCACCGGTGACCACCAGGCGCTCCTGGCGGATCAGCTCGGAGAGCACCGACTTCAGGGCACCGCGATACATCTTGCGGTTGACCTTCTGTTCGTGGCTACGCGGCTTCGCGGCGAAAGCGCGGCCGCCACCCACCCAGATGGGACTGCGGATGGTGCCGGCGCGCGCCCGGCCGGTGCCTTTCTGACGCCACGGCTTGGCGCCGCCGCCACGAACCTCGGAGCGATTCTTCTGCGCTTTCGTGCCCGCGCGCGCGCCGGCCAGGTATGCCGTCACCACCTGATGCACCAGCGATTCGTTGAAGCTCGCGCCGAAGGTGTCTTCCGAGACCTCGACGCTGCCGCCTGCATCGGCGAGTTTCAGTTCCATGCTCATGCCTCGCTCCCTTTACGGGCCTTCACGGCAGGCTGAACGATGACACGGCCGCCGCGGTGCCCGGGAACGGCGCCCTTGACCAGGATCAGGTTGCGCTCGGCATCCACCCGGACGACCTCGAGGTTCTGGGTGGTGCGGCGCACATTGCCCATCTGGCCGGCCATCTTCTTGCCCTTGAACACGCGGCCCGGGGTCTGGTTCTGACCGATCGAGCCGGGTACGCGGTGGGCGAGCGAGTTGCCGTGGGTGGCGTCCTGGGTGCGGAAGTTGTGCCGCTTGACCGTGCCGGCAAAGCCCTTGCCGATAGTGGTGCCGATCACATCGACCTTCTGGCCGACCTCGAAGCGGTCAACGCGGATCTCGGCGCCCGGCGCCAGCTCGTCCCCGGCCGGCGCCTCGTCCAGGCGGAATTCACCCAGGGAGTCGCCCGCATCGACCTTGGCCGCCGCGAACTGGCCGGCCCGCGGCCTGGACACCCGGGAGGCCTTCGCGCTGCCGGAAGCGACCTGCAGCGCGTGATAACCGTCGCGCTCGGCCGTCTTCACCTGCGTGACGCGATTTGGCAGCGCCTCGATCACGGTGACCGGCACAGAACTGCCGTCCTCCGTGAAGATGCGCGTCATGCCGCACTTGCGGCCAACGATTCCGATAGCCATCTGAGACTTTCCCGTCGTGTGCCGACTCCGGTTGGTCGGCACCTTCTATTCAACAATGAAACAATCAACCTTCACCGCGATGACTACGATTGGCCATCGCTGCATCTCGCGAACTCAAGACACGCGAAAGGGGCCAGCTCTTCGCTCGACCCCCACCGGGTCTGCGGAACTGACCCCCACGCCGGCCGAAGCCGATGTGCCCGGGATTTGCCGTTTACGCCGCATTTGGCGGCGTCGCTGTCTGAGGATCAGGCCGACTCCCGGCCCGGCCTGGTCCCGAACGAGCCCGCTATTATAACAAGTCGGGCGCCATGTTCAATTTCTAATTCAGTTTAATCTGGACGTCGACGCCCGCCGGCAGCTCGAGCTTCATCAGCGCGTCCACCGTCTTGTCCGTGGGATCCACGATATCCATCAGCCGCTTGTGGGTGCGCAGCTCGTACTGGTCCCGCGCGTCTTTGTTGACGTGGGGCGAGATCAGCACGGTGAAGCGCTCTTTCTTCGTGGGCAGCGGCACCGGGCCCTTGACCGTCGCGCCGGTGCGTTTCGCCGTCTCCACGATCTCCCGTGCCGACGTGTCGATCAGCCGGTGGTCGAAGGCCTTGAGGCGGATTCGGATGTTCTGGTTCGTTGCCATGTTGTTGAATCGGGCCTGAAGGCCCTCCTACATTGTTTAATCGATGATTTTCGCTACCACGCCGGCGCCCACCGTGCGGCCGCCCTCGCGGATGGCGAAGCGCAGTCCATCCTCCATGGCGATCGGTGCAATCAGCTC
>Ga0209931_1000042_pt1 | contig 63641 bp, 57 predicted proteins | sample SalPonR1_B_D1_MG_FD_185697 | JGI IMG/M metagenome (GOLD analysis project Ga0209931, IMG submission 185697) | Salt pond soil microbial communities from South San Francisco under conditions of wetland restoration - Salt Pond MetaG R1_B_D1_MG... ...
AACAAAAAAAACTGCTAATTAATAATTATAAAAATTGGACCAATAAAAAATATGAGCAGCTGGATGATATTATGATTTTAGGTTTTAAACCATAAAAAAACACCCGATAAACAACCGGGTGTTTGACATTAAATGAAACAAACTATTATTTAATTTTTTCAGGAATCTTTTCTTCAGGATGATCTGTTTTAAAATCTACCCAATATTGTTTAATAGTCGATTTTATTTCTTTATGAAGCAACAATAACCCTGTTAGATTCGGGATAGCCATAAATACTACCGTTAATAGCGATAAGCTCCAAATAATGGTTGTATCGGTAAACGACGCAATAAAAAAGGCTACCACAAAAAACAACCGATAAATAAATACATATTTCGAACCAAATAAATAGGTTACTGACCGGTCGCCATAATAGGACCAGGAAATAGCTGTAGAAAAAGCAAATAGCATTAACCCAATGGCTACAATATACTGTCCCCAGTTGCCAAAATAGCTTCGGGTAAATGCCACAGCAGTTAATGGTGCACTATGGATAAGTGACTCTCCTTCGAGGACAACCGGAATTTCCTGTTCCTGGATACGTCCGTTTACAATTGGTATTTCTCCGTTAAATACCGTTTTATTTAATATATTTTCTTTTTCGTACACCACTATATTTTCAGCAATCGAACGGGCATGCAAAAGCGTAATATTTTCATTGGTAATTTCACCATTAACAATTGATAATTCCCCATTAAATGCATCAACTTTATTCCCTCCATTTAAATGGTTACGAAGCATTTTTACCTGTTGAGGATTCGTTTCGGTATACGTATTCGCTAAAATTTCAATATCCGTATTTTGAAACTGGTTAGGTACTTTCTCATTCCAAACACCTGACGATAATAATACCAAACCCGTAATGGTACAAATAATAATGGTGTCGATAAAAGGCTCGAGGATGGCAACCAACCCTTCGGAAACCGGCTCATGAGCCCTTGCTGCAGAATGTGCAATGGGAGCAGAACCCTGTCCTGCTTCGTTAGAGAATAATCCACGGTTAACCCCTTGATTAAAGACATAGGCAAAACCAGCACCCAAAAATCCTCCCATAGCTGCAGAACCTGAAAAGATATCTTTAAAAATGGCTATAAATGAAGGAATAATATTTTCGTAATTATAAAAAATTACGGCAAAAGCACCAATTAAATATATAAGTGCCATTCCGGGGACCAATCTTTCGGTTACTTTAGCAATACGCTTAATACCACCAATAATAACAAGTGCTAAAAGCACAGACATTACCGCACCAGTAATAACATGTTTAACACCAAATGTGGCAAAAACGGAATTAGAAATACTGTTTATTTGGGGCAAACTACCCGAACCAAAAGATGACAGGATGGTAGCAGCAGCAAAAAAACCACCCAACCATTTACCGGTTTTAATTACTTTGCCGTTTTTTAGGTTGAAGTTTAACCGTTTTTTCATGTAGTACATCGGGCCGCCTGCAACCATCCCTTTTTCATCAAATTCACGGTATTTGTGGGAAATGGAAACTTCAACAAACTTAGTACACATACCAAAAAAGGCCGTAACCAACATCCAAAATAATGCTGCCGGGCCTCCAAGATGGATAGCTAAAGCTACTCCGGCAATATTTCCGGTTCCTACCGTTCCGGAAAGGGCCGTTGTTAATGCCTGAAAGTGAGAAGTGTCACCTTCATCTCCTTTTCGGTCAAATTTCCCTTTTACAATTTTTATGGCATGTTTAAAATATCTTAACTGTGGAAATTTTAAATAAAGGGTAAAAAATAATCCGGTACCTACTAGAAAGAAAACAAACCATTCATGTCCACCAAGGTAGCTATGAAGGTTCTGAAAGAAATCGTTTAACTGTTGCATAGCGTTTCGTTTCGGTTAAGTATCAATTTTATTTCAAATGTTAACAAATTTAATAATATTTAAATAGGTCCAAAATAGCATGAATAATCATTTATTGGATTTTTGGTATAATGAAGGTTTCATTCAGCATAATTTTAAATTATTTAATTAAAAAAAAATCATCCTCAAACAGGCATTTTGTTATTGTTTATATTATATCTTTGAATCTTATGGAATGTTTACATCAATATTTTTTTCATAACAGGAAAATAAAATCCTGTACTGCATTTAACGAATCAGTTGTAGATACAGGAATATCGGTATACGAAATAATACGAGTTGAGCAAGGAATTCCTCTTTTTATCGCCGACCACCTAGAGAGGCTTTTTACCTCTATCAGGTTATTAAATCTAAACATTACAACAACAAAAAACGAATTACAGAATGATATCAGAACATTAATTGAAAAGAACAACGTAAACACCGGAAAAATAAAATTGATTATTCATTTTGATAACAAAAATGAACGAGATTTATTTATTTATTTCACACCTTATTATTATTCATCCGATGAAGAATATAAAACAGGCGTATCGGTTGGTATATGTAAGGCCTTACGAACCAATCCTAATGCAAAAGTACTTAATATACAAGCACGAAAAAAAGCAAACAATGTAATTGCAGAAGCAAAAGTTTTTGAAGTAATCCTTATGGATAACAATGGCTTTATTACCGAAGGTAGCCGGTCGAATGTTTTTTTTATTAAAGAAAATACAATTTTTACCCCTTTTTCAGCAAATGTTTTGCAAGGTATTACTCGTAAAAATATTTTTCGTATTTGCGAACTACATAACATCACATTAATTGAACGAGATATCCCGCTATCAGAAATTGGGAAATACGAAGCTGCTTTTTTGTCCGGCACATCGCTGAAAGTTTTACCTATAAAAAATATCGAGAACATATTCTTTCATCCATCCCATAAAACCCTCAAAAAACTGATGTTCCTTTATAATCAAATCATTAAAAATTACATTAAAGAAAACAAATTATCCTAACCAATGAATTACATTTTTGGTTTCGGCAAAAGGATTCACTTTTCCAAATAAAAAATCGGTATCTCTTCCGGGTTTATTATAACACATCATGGGATGCATTGATTCAATTTTATGGTTTATCTCCATTCCATTGGTTATACTTTTGGCGTTATTTCCCCAAAGAAACCAAATAAGGCCTTCATTTTTTTGATGAATATAACGCAGCAGCTTATGCGTAAACGGATACCAAAATTTCTCATGACTGTTGGATTTTCCTGTTTCACAGGTAAAGGATGTATTTAATAATAAAACACCCTGTTTTTCCCACTGTTTAAACAATTTATCGGGGGGCTGTATATGAAATGAATGATCCGGTTTTTCTTTTATTTCGTTATATTTTAGGTATTGATGATGATAAGCATAATAAATTGAACGAATAATATTTTTTAAAGAGATATTGTTAAAGGTATCGTTCCACGATTTTAAGGTTCCCACTTCAAAAGCTCTCCCGGTAGCAACACCCTTTTGTGGATATGGATCCTGACCAAGGATGATTATTTTTACTTTATTTAGCGGAAGGGTAAAAAAATGAAAAACCCGATTTGTTGCAGGAGTATAGTCCCCTCCCTTTTGTATAATCCTTTTTTCAATAGAACGAATAAGGTTAAGATTTTGCGGAGTTAAAAAGTCACCCCAGGTGTTATCGATTGTCCTTAATGAATCTAAAAATATCGAATTGGGCTTCAATACGTCCATTTATTTTTTAATTGAAAAATATATTTGCAGAAAGATTAATTTTCAGAAGGCCCTTTGAACATCTTCCACATAGACTGTTCTTTTTTAAAATCGTAAAAAGAATCTTTAAACTCTCTCATTCTTTTTCCTGACCATATCCCTGTAGCATATTGTTTAAACAATAATTCATCCTGGCGAAGAATATATAAAATCGGGAATCCAAAATGATAATTGATTTCGACATCGATATCGGAAATATATTCTTTAAATTGTTGATTCAACTTTCCTTTTTTTAAAATCTTTATGAATACATCGTTATTTATCGCAACAAATTCACCCAAATGATATCGACTAAACCGTAAAATTAAAATATCTCGTATAGATAAAACTAATAAGATAAGGATTAAATATATTGCCTCTTCCCAGGAATAAGGGGGTAAAACCAGATAAAGTATAACGATTAAATCGGGTAGGTAGAGATAAAAATTTCTTTTCATAAATAAAAACACTCTACCGAGGTAGTCATTATCAGGATGTTTTGAAAAATAATTTAATTGCATAATTTTATTCGTCTAGCCAAGGATCGTTATGCAAATTTGTTGCTGCATAAATATCTGATCCTTGATATTTTATAATATTTGTTATGATTTCAATTTTTGCTTTCACATCTTCCGAATGTTTATCTCCCAAGGTTAATGATTGATTATAATCGTTTAATGCATCGGTATATTTCTGGAGCTTATAAAACAAATCTGCCCGTTTAACGAATATTTCTCCTTTTTTCGGATATTGATTATGTAATTTATTTAATTGTTCTATTGCTTCGGTATATTTATTTTCTTCAATAAACTGGTCTACCAACTTAAAAAGATTTTCCATAATAAACAACCCTTTATAAAAACAAAAATAATCGAAAACATGGAAAAAGAGAAAGATTAACCGGAAATATATTTTTGCTTTTTTGCAATCTGAATGATTTCTCTTTCATCGGCGGCATTTAGCTTTAACATTATATTGGCAATAAATGTTTCAAACGTTTTAGCGTTAATATTTAATAATTCCGATATTTTTATTTTAGTTAAATTATCGGAATACAAGTCCATGATTTTCTTTTCGTTGCTATTGAGCGAATCGAGTTGATTTTCCAGGGTTACTTCCTTTTTTTCGGCAGCATTAAATCCGTATTTTGATTTAAATTGAGGGCAGTAATAATTATTTCCCTCATAAACATTATAAACAGCATTTATCAATTCGTTTATTTTAGAATTTTTGGCCACAAAGCCTTTCGCTCCATGCTTAATCAATTGTTCTATAAACCAGTTCTCCAGGTACATTGTAAAAACAATTACCCTGATATCTTGATAATGCTTATCCAACTCCTCGGTTAATTCAATGCCATCCATTCCAGGCATCGAAATATCTGAAATTACAATATCAGCTTTTTTAGACTCAAGAATTTGCAGAACTTCCATTCCATTTTTAGCTGTCCCCACAATTTCAATATCCGATTTATTTTTAAAGAACGTTACCAATCCAAAAAGAGAAACATCATGATCCTCTGCAATAATAATTCTTATTTTCTGATTAGACGATTCTGATGGTTGCCTGATAACTATCGGTATATAAATATTTGCAATAGTACCTATTCCATCAGAATAATCGAATTCCACGGATCCTTTAACCTTTTTCAGCATTTTAGATATTTCTTCGTCATTTAAAATTGAAACTTCATTCGCTTCGGTATTTGGAAATTCGAGCAAGATATTTAAATAATCTTTGTGACGTAATATACTTGAATACAGCGATAACTTTTGATCAGAATGGGTAAGCGAGGTAAATATGTACTTTAACAATTGCTCAACAGTTTTTGTAATGGATTGATTGATTTCATGCCATCCTTCGTTTGGATAAAAAGAAGTAACAATTTCCAAATCAAAATAATTCGTAATTTGTTGCACCATATTTTTAAAGTCAGTAGGTACTTTTATAACTTCTTGCAACAAATCATCGGATGTATAATAATTCGCATCGGTTGCTGCCAACGGGTTGTTATCAAAGTTCAATTTTTCGGTTTGCTGATTATACTTTATTTTATTTTTATTCCTTTTCAACCACCAATTATGTAAAAATCTGGTTATCAGAAATACAAAAAAGGTAATGATAATAAAAAGAGTAATATAAATAAGATATCGAGTTAAAGGGGTCATTCTTTTAAAATAATTAATGAAATACAAATTTTTTCCTGCCTGATACGCAATGATATCGGGATCATTCTTCAATCGTTTTATAGTAAAATTCAATTTATCATGATTTGTAACAGGAAGCTTATCCATTTTTTTATAATCCGATGTAAAAATATGTAACGAACTATCTGCGGTAAAAAATAATTGCTTAGCAGAATCTTTACCAAAATTTTTTGCAGCTAAGAATTTCAATGCACTTTTACGTGTTAACCGTTTTTTTCTGGCAATTTTTAAATCAGCATTAATTTCCAGTATATATTTCCCGGAGAATAACGTAAAATACTCCTCAGAAAGCTCACTATCTAATGCAACCAAATGGTTTTCCCAATCTAATTGTTGCTCAGCAATACAATGTCCATTTACATCAAATAAATATAATGAATGAAAGATTGTATTATTTTCGTTTCTGCTGTTTAAAGCAATGATATATTTATCCTTTGCGGTTTCTAAAACGTTTAAAAACAACTTAGAGGAAGCCTTTCCAATTGTATAAGGTTTAAAAAAATATTCTAATTGATGATTAAAAACCAATAATTGAGCCGATGATTTGTTTAATCTATTCTCTTTTGTTTCGATAGAAATCAATAGTTCTTTTGTCCCATCTCCATTTATATCATTAACCACTATAGGATTTATAATTTGAGCCCTTAAATCGTCTGAGTGAAATAAATTGTCGCTGGCAATATCATAACCAAAAATTTTATCTGCTAGCTCCGGGTTTTCAAAGGATAAAGCAAAATAAAATACTTTCTCCGGGTTTTTATTTATATTTAATAACCCAATGGGTAAAATCCGATAAGCTGAATTTTGATTTCGTAAGGTTGTAATAAAACGTCGCTCAACAAGAAAACGTTTATCATCCTTCGGATTAATAATATAAATAAAAACAGAATCTTTATCTTGCGTAAATAAAAAAATCTCTTTTATTCCATTCTGATTATAATCACCAAAGAATAACCGGTTATTTTTTACCGGGGAATCAAAAATAATCCAGTAATCAAGCAAGGAGCTGTCAGAATTGTATACTGACAAAACAATATTAAAAGAAACTTTAGATGCATTATAATTTATACTTTCGCTATTCCCATCATTATCGATATCGCAGAAGTAAATTTCTTCTCCGGTTTTCAAACTGGCCTTATGGCTAATTTCAAAATGTTGAATAGGAAAAATGCGGGCAAAAGCGAAAATAACAATTGCACTTAACACAAAACCTGTAAATAAAGGATTTTTTAAATATTTATACCACTCCACAATACTACTACGCTTACTATTTAGATTTTAGAAACGGATATCGAATTTACTATTATTTATTGAATTATAAAATATTTTCGTCAAAATTAAATCTAATGTTAAATAATAAAAATGTGGCATGATTATAATAAAACATGCCACGTTAATAAAAAGATTCTATTTTATGATTACATTTCTTCTTCTTTCAAATAGCGGTCAAGGAATTCAAGGATTTTACCGTATGCTTCAATTTCATTTTCTTTTTTCCTAAATCCATGTCCTTCGTCGTCAAAAACCACATATTCTACGGGAACATTGTTTGCTTTGGCAGCTTCGACAATTTCATCAGACTCCACTTTTAAAACGCGTGGATCATTTGCTCCTTGAAGAACCATAAAAGGCCGTTGGATATTCTCCGCATGGAAAAGTGGTGAAATTTTATAAAGGTAAGCCGAATCTACAGCCGGATCGCCTAGCTCTTTATATAAAGCTTCGCGCTGAGCTTCCCACCAGCTAGGGATACTCCTTAATGTTCTTAACCAATTAGTAACACCAAAAACATTTACCCCCACATCAAATTCTTCGGGGGTAAAAGTTAGTGCTGCAGCAACCATATACCCGCCATACGAACCACCAATAATACCTATTTTATTCGTATCAACCCATCCGGTTTTTGCCAGGTAATCTTTAGCATAAATACAATCTTTTAAATCATGGTCGCCATGTTTGCGGTCGTCTAAAGCATAAAAAGTTTTTCCATAACCACTACTACCCCGGTTATTCACTGCAATAATGGCATACCCGTGATTTACAAAATATTGTATGGCTGCCAAATACCCCACACGCGATTGACCTCCCGGGCCACCATGTACCCATACCAATGCAGAAACTTTATTTTTTGCTGTAGCCTGATGTGGTTTATAAAGGATAGCAGGAATTTCCAACCCATCGAAAGATGGATAACGCACTACCTCTACATCAACCAAATACTCAGGATTAATTTCCGGATTTAATGTATTGGTTAACTGAGTATAATTACCATTATCAAATTGATAAACATAAAGGTTTCGTGGATTTCTGGAGCTTGTTACATAAAAACTCATCACTTTCTCGCTTCGCGAGATATTTACCGAACTAATATTTTGACCTTTAAAATCAGGAAAATCTACCTCATTGCCTGTGCTCATGTCAATAACTTTAATAACGGTTTGCGCATCTTCATTGATTCCAATCACCCGGTACTTTTCGTTATACGAATGATAAGCATACATCACATCCCATTCGGATTTATAAACAGGCTCCACTTCCCTGGTTTCGAGATTCATCTTTACGGCATAGGTAAACTCATCCTCTTCATTGGTTAAATAATACAAATAATCACCATCAAGGCTAAACTGAACCGGATTATTTAAAGTTTCTTCAACATCTTTTAATTTTGTCAATTCGTCTTTTTCACGATTGTACAAATACATTTTATTATAATGGTTTGTAACTGTTTGGGTAAGGGCAATAAAATTTTTATCATCCGAAATTGCTCCAATATTATACCCTTCGGTATTTTCAAAAATCAGCTTAGGTTGCAGCGTTTCAATATCCATTTCGTATAAATCCATAAAACGCGGATCGCGCTTATTGCTTTGGATAAATAAACTTTTTTGGTCGCGGCTCCAGCCGGCAAATGAAGCTCTTGTCTTTTCCCAGGGCGTAATATCCTTTATCGTTCCATCGGTTTCCCTTATATACAGATGATAGATTTCGTTTCCTCCCTGGTCAGAGGTGATGATTAATCGTTCATCATTGGGGAAACAACTAACAATAAAAGTAGATTCATCCCGGTTAGTAAGCTGTTTTGGAGTACCTCCTTCAATACCAACTTCGTAAACATTATAAATACCGGTTTCGTTACTGCTGTAGAAAATTTTACTTTCATCGGGCGAAAAGCTACTCCCCGAAACGCTCTCGTTATTCATGAACTGCTCGATCGAGTATTGTTCTATTTGTTTTTCCTGGCAGGAAAACAAAATAAACGGAATAAGGGCAAAAAATAAACTATACTTCTTCATAATTTTTTTTTAAGATTGATTAAAACACTGAGCTAAAATAATTTAAATTCATCAAGAATACAAGACCTATGAATATTCGTTTGACAGAAATTCTGGGATGGTCAAATTATTTCCCCCTGAGGAAAATAAAAAGGGTATTTTTATTTTGAAAATTGAAAAAGTATTTCTTTATTTGCATCCGCAATTTGGGCAACAGTTGCGATAAGTTCTAAAAAACATAAAATACAATATTTCGGGGTGTAGCGTAGCCCGGTTAGCGCGCCTGCTTTGGGAGCAGGAGGTCGCAGGTTCGAATCCTGCCACCCCGACAAAAGAAAAGCCTTACACAAAGTGTAGGGCTTTTTTATTTCTGGAAACCGAAGCTTGCTTCAGGTTTTCAGAATGAAAAAAGAGCTTATTCGCAAAGCGAATAAAGGCTTTTCTTTTGAATCAATCCACATCCAGGATCATGAAATAATCCTGCAAAAAAGGTGATGCTGGTGAGAAACTTGTTCGAACCGACGACCAACGGGAGGAGCTCATGAGCGAACAACGTGAGCGAATAATCCTTTGGGTTGGCCAATGAATCATTTACTATTAATAGAATTACTTCAATAAAAGAGACTTAATGAGCGAAGCTTCTCCTTCGCCGTTTTACTACGGAGATGGATCGAATAAAGGCTTTTCTTTTGAATCACAAATAAACTAATATCCAAAAGTTTTTATTAAATTAGTATATTAATAGGTACCCTTTTTCTCTATAAAAACAAATAACAATGTTTTATAATGACAAAAAGTGTTGATATGAAAGAATTGTGCTTCATGCTCTGAAACTGCAGTACTAAAATGATTTGACATTTAAAATAAGTATATTTGAATATAAATAATCGAATTAAATGAGAATAACTGAAAGAAAATATTTAGATAATTATAAAAAGTCAATTGGAAATGATATTCCTAAATTGATTAAAAATTTTGACTTTTCGGAAAATCGAGGAGGGTTTGAATATTTGACAAAGTCTTCTGCTGTTTACTCTTCAAATATTGAAGGAAACAGTATTGATTTGAATTCTTACATGAATTATGAAATGAATAAGGATAAATTCAAAGTTGGAAAAGAAATCGAAGAAATTGAGAACTTGATTGAAGCGTATGAATTTGCACAGACAAACAAATTAAATGAAAAGAATTTACTGAATTGTCATAAAATATTTTCAGATACATTATTAATTAGAAGTAAAAGAGGGAAATACCGGATTGAACAGGTCGGGGTTTTTGGGAAAGCAGGTTTAGCATATATGGCAATTGAACCTGAGTTTGTTGAGAAAGAAATGAAAGTTTTTTTTCAGGATTTAAATGTATTAATTTCCAAAGAACTTGATGAAATTGAGGTTTTTTATTTCGCATCCTTAATGCATTTACGATTTGCACATATTCATCCATTTAGGGATGGAAATGGTAGAGCAGCCAGATTAATAGAGAAATGGTTCGTTGCAGAGAAATTAGGACAAAATTTTTGGAAAATGCCGTCAGAAAAATATTACAAAAACAACCAAGTGAGATATTATGAGACAATTAATCTTGGTGTTAATTTCTATGAACTGAATTATGACAAATGCATTGGATTTTTAGAAATGTTACCGAATTGTCTGAAATAAAGCACGAAAGCACAACACATAGGATATTACATGCGGGTTTCAGTGGTTTTAGAGCATTTGTGGTTCTTAAAAAAATGGGTGTAAATTGATAGGAAATCGCTTCGTAATCCCACACGACACCACACCATCAAACGTTAGCATGTCGTAAAATTTTTATTATACACAACTATCAAGACCGTTTCAATAAAATATCAACTCTTCAAATAATTACTCACAGGTTTGCAAAATAATAATAAATATGAAATTATAAGTAAAGTAACCCCTAACAAACTATCCGTCAGAGTCAATTCTTTACTTGAAATTGTTATAAAAATTAATCCTGCCAGTCCTACCAATGTAATTAAAGCAAGTATTTCTCTGACAAACTTCCATTTTAGTAACAATCCAACCGCAAATACAATTCCTAAACTACCATAAACTTTCATACTACCTATCCCCAAAATAACTTTTTCATAGTACGTTAACAATGAAACTGATAGTATTAAAACAGAAGTTAACAATGTCCAGTAAAATGCTTTTTGATGGTAAAATTTTTCTTTCATATTTATTTCATTATAAATGTCACTTAGCGGGCTCGTTAATTTTTAGTTTTTGTTTTTTTGATATTCTTCCACAACTAACTTTGCCTTGTCATAATCCAACGTTGAAACAACAATTTTTACAGCACCTAATCCGCCTGGTGCTGCATTCCATGGAGTCAATGTTCCAATAAGTTCATCATTTAAAAATGCTTCAATGTCAGCATTCTCTAAAAGACTTTTAACGATTTCAGCTTCTATTATTGTTCCGGAAAAAACTTCAACAGGGGCATTATTATCGTTTGTTTTCATATTTTTTAAACGTTTTAAACAATTAAATATAAGCAATATTTATCAATTGTTATGCGTATCAACTGTGTAATAAAAAACAGCTTTATTTTTAAGAGGCTTTCAACCTTTGAGAATAGCAATCTAATTTGCTTTTCTGCAAGGTAAAAACAAAAAACACAGACCCAAAAGCATCCAGGTCCGTGCTAAAACAAATTTATCCAAGCAAACTATTTATAATTTTTTGCCAATATAAAACACATAGCCATAATAAGCTTTGTACCTGGCATAGAGCTGCTCCTCGTGCCGTTCGGTGGCAATAAACTCCTCTGCGGTTTTATTCCCCTTGTATTTTTCCAGGAATTTTTCCCGGGCTTTTTCCTGAGGAGCATAAAAATGGTCGGTCCAGCAGTTTTCGGGCAATATAAAGCTGGCCACAGGAATATATCCTGCCTCCTGCATCTGCATCACCTTCCGTGGAATGGTGTCTATTTCGGGATATGCATCTTCCCAGAACTGCTGAATCACCTGAGGACGCTCATCGGTAAACCACGAAACCTCGGTTACTGCAAGGCAGCCCTCTTTTTTCAGGAATTTTTTCCACTCCCGGAGGCCTTCTTTAAACCCGATATTATAGATGGCTCCTTCGGACCAGATCAAATCCAGCGATTCTTTATAGAAAGGAAGATCATCCATGGAAGCAACCACTCCTTTTACCCGGTTTTGTAACGAAAGCTTTTGAGCCCGGGCATTGAACAAATCAATAAATTCAGGAAACAGGTCAATCCCGATGATCTGGCCGGGCGCATGCTGCGCCAGTATCATGGTTTGTCCGCCGGTACCACAACCTATATCGGCAATATGCGATTGTTCGGTTAAGTTATCGATAAAACTCAGGGCTTTTATAGTAACCTCAGGGCTTCCCGGGCCCTGGCGGTCCAGGTTGGAAAAATATTCGCAGATTAAAGAAAAGTCAAATTCATGTATGGATTTATTTTTTTTACTCATGATTTTACATTTTTATCGGGACAATGACCTTAATGCAGGCCGTCTGTACCCACTGTTGATAAATAATTACTACATAGAAAACCATTCGGGCAAGGAATTGCCGGAATGAAAGAATACCTAACCTTTAATTATTAAAGTACAGGTTAGGCTATTTAACCAGATCCATACTAATTGATAACATATTATTTTATTGGTTAATCAAAGATATCCATTTTTCATAAAAAAATCACTGGTGTCCGATAATAAAACTTTGGCTTAAAAAAATGATATAGAAAAAAGAACTACTACTAATCTTAAAAAGTAAAACTGACAGGGAACCGCAAAATTTACTACGATTAAAAGGACATTTTGACACGTTAAAAGCCTAAATAGCAAATGGTTCGGTATTTGTAACTAACTAATCAGAAAATTATTTAATTTTATATTAGCAAATAGATTTGGTGTATGAGAAAAAAGATTTTCACATATACTAAATTCTTCATTTTTTTAACAGGAGTACTATTTTACTCCTGTAACAGTTGGCGTACATTAACTAACAAAAAACCGAAAGTAATTCAGTTAGGGCCCGAAGATTGCCCATGGAACGAAACCTGTATCATAAAAAATGTTCCCAAAAGAAAAACGTATGGTTCTGAGTATGCCAAAAAGCAAAACAAATTAAGAAAAAAAAATTCAATTTTTTAAAGAGAGAACAGAACATGGATTATAAAGATTATTATAAAATATTAGGGGTTTCAAAAAATGCTTCTACCGACGAAATAAAGAAGGCTTACCGTAAGCTGGCAGTAAAATATCATCCGGATAAAAATCCGGAAAATAAAGAAGCCGAAACCCGCTTTAAGGAAATAAGCGAGGCATATGAAGTTTTACGTGATCCCGAGAAACGTAAGAAATACGATCAGCTGGGTTCCAACTGGAACCAATTCCAGGGTGCTGATGCCGGAGGTTTTGATTTTTCACAATTTGGCGGAGGCCGTAAAGGGAGAAGCAGATCCTATTTCAGCGGCAATATGGACGATTTATTTGGCGATTCTGACAGTGGCTTTTCCGATTTCTTCAATGCTTTCTTTGGAGGATTTGGCGGTTCATCAGAAGGTTTTCGTCAACAGGCACAACAGGTAAAAGGGAAAGATTTACGCAGCGAACTTACCATCAGCTTATCGGAAGCTTATCATGGTACTTCGAGATTATTAAATGTGAACGGCCAAAAACTAAGAATTAACATTAAGCCGGGAGCTTTTAATGGACAGGAACTGCGTTTAAAAGGCAAAGGGGGAAAAGGCCTCAATGGCGGACCCGATGGCGACATTTATCTAACCATAAAAGTAATACCGGAAAAAAATTATACGGTTAATGGAAATAATCTAATTTTAAAAACGGTTATTGATCTTTATACGGCGGTATTAGGCGGAAAAATAAATATCAATACCTTAAGTGGGAAACTTAACATCAACATACCCAAAGGAACTCAGAACGGAACAAAGCTTAGAATAAAAGGTAAAGGAATGCCTGTATATGGTAAATCCGGAACATTTGGGGATTTACTTTTGCAATTAAATATCTTAATTCCCACGAATTTATCAAAAAAAGAAAAAGAGCTCTTACGTCAATTAATGCAAATGAATGAAAATAAATAATATCTGCATAATTTTTCAAACATATAAAGCAAGAGTATATGATTGTAGAATATTATACATATCATCGCTTAAATCCTGTAATTGAATCATTTATCGAACGAATAAATGAACTAAAATACAGGTATTATGCCAGCGATTTACTAAACAGGCTGATGCAAACGGAAGATTTTGATTTTCATATTCGCAGAGCCATCGCCATATTAAAACTTACAGGAACTCCGGTGCAAAACCATATTACCTGTATTTACCGATCAGATGAGGGAGGTATTCAAAGAGACTGGAAATTATCTGAATTAGCTTGCAACCTGATGATTATAAGCATACCTTCCAATGATGAAGAAATACAAAATCTGCAACGGGCATTATTAGATTATTTGGAGATTTAACAAGTTTCTGTTAAGGGATAAAAAAAAAGCTGGCGCGGACATGTTGTCCTCGCCAGCAATATAAAGGATAATCTAAATAAATTTATTCAGCACTGGTTCGATTTTTCATCTCTTCAGGCATCCATGATTCAACGAGTGCTTTATTTTCCTGATACCATTTTTGTGCAGCTTCCAGAGAATCGTCTGCTTTATCAATCGCATCCATCAAATCATATAATTTCATTTCATCCAGGTTAAAGTTGGTAAAGAACTCACCCAACACCGGATTTTCTTCTTTAAATCCCGGACGAGTAACAATAGCACATACATCAGTCGGATAAACACCTTTTGGGTCTTCCAGATATTTCAAATCATACTCAGCCCACATAAAATGAGGTTTCCATCCGGTAATAATGATGGGTTCATTTTTATCGTAAGCCCGCTTAAGCGAAGCCATCATTGCAGGTCCACTGGATGTAATATGCTCGTATTCAAGGCTATATTCTTCTACAGCCTTTTCTGTATTTCGATGAATGCCGGCTCCACTTCCAATACCAATAATTTCACCGTCAAATAGTTCTACATGGTCATTAAGTTCGGTTATAGAATTGACATCCACATATTGTGGCACAACCATTCCGGTAGTACCTCCGCTAAACGACTCACCTATTTTTTCTAATTTATCCCCAAATTTTTCCCAATAATCGGCATGGGTATGAGGTAACCAGGCGTCCATCATTATATCAGCATCTCCTTTGGCAATGGATGCATAAATAGGTCCTGGCTCTAAAGGAGTTACTTTAACATCATACCCTTTATCTATAAGTGCAGCCTGAGCTAAATGGGTAAATGCAATACCCTCTGCCCAATTTGGATAAAGAATAGACACTTCTTTCTTTTTACTCCCTTGCTGGCATGAAACAGCTGCTAATAGTGCAATAGCAGTAAATACACTAAAAAATGATTTCATCAATGATTTTTGTTTTCTCATAATATCTCCGTTTTTTTAATTGGTTTTTAAATTTATTCTGTTTTGGCTGATGTTTTTCCAAAGCCAAGGTTTTGGGTTATCCGGTCGAGGATAATGGCCAAAACTACAATCCCAAGGCCGGCTTCGAATCCAAGTCCTATATCGGCTTTCAGAATACCTTTGTAAACAGCCTGCCCTAAACCAGCAGCTCCTACCATGGAAGCAATAACTACCATGGAAAGTGAGAGCATAATGACCTGGTTCACTCCGGCCAGAATGGTAGGCATAGCCAATGGAAGTTGAACTTTAAATAGTAATTGCTTTTGAGTAGAACCAAAAGCACGGGATGCTTCAACTACATCTTCAGGTACATTTCTTATGCCAAGATTGGTAAGACGAACGGCCGGCGGCAGGGCAAATATGATCGTTGCAACAACGCCCGGCACATTGCCCACACTAAATAAAATGATAGCCGGAATAAGGTATACAAAGGCCGGCATGGTTTGCATAAAGTCCAGAATAGGACGTATAATTTTTTCGGCACGGTCGTTTCTTGCGGCATAAATCCCTAATGGGATACCAATAACTAAAGCAATTAGTGCTGAGGCAAGAATAAGGGCAATCGTTTGCATTGTTTCTTCCCAATAACCCATAAAATAAAGTAATAGTAACCCCAGCATTGTAAAAACTCCCATTCCTCCACCGGCTTTCCAGCCTAATTTTGTAAACAGCTTACCACGTGCAGGCAGGTAGTAAGATAGTAATGTCAATATAATGATTGTAACCCAAAAGGGCGACGAAAGGAGTACGGTTTGCATGGCGGTAACAATGGCATCCACACCTACTGTAATGCCGTCGAAAAAACCGCTGGCATTCTCAGATAGCCATTCAACCCCTTTTTCTACATATTTACCAATATTTAATTTCATAGGTCAATTCCTCCTTCTTCTTTAAGTTTTACAACTTCCTTCCGCTCCTTTCCAATCATCTCACTAATAACCGATGAATGAACAACTACTCCAATAAGTTTATTGTCTTCATCTATTACAGCAATATTGTAAATATTATCCAGGAAAAGAGGAAGAACTTCTGCTACCGGAGTTTCCGGGCTAACTGCTCGAACCTCTTTTTGGGAATGCATATATTCACTTATTTTCTGCAACCCTTTTTCTTCCATGTAGGCCATCTCTAGATCTTTAACAAATCCAAGAAATTTATTACTTTTATCAACTACCGGAAGAGACGTAATGCCTACCTGCCGCATTCGTCGCAGGGCTACCTTTGGTCCGTCATGGTCGATACGGATACTTGCAGGATTTTCAAACATAATGGAACGGGCAGTAATTATACCGCCACGATCAACATTCTCCACAAATGCTTTTACATAGTCATCAGCAGGGTGGGTAAGAATTTCTTCCGGAGTACCAATTTGAACAATCCTACCGTCTTTCATAATTGCAATACGGTCGCCAAGTTTTAAGGCTTCATCCAAATCGTGTGTGATAAATAAAATGGTTTTTTGTACTTTCTCCTGTAATAACAACAATTCATCCTGCATATTATTTCTAATTAATGGGTCGAGCGCACTAAACGCTTCGTCCATTAATAAAACTTCAGGATCAGTAGCCAGTGCTCTTGCCAGTCCTACCCGTTGCTGCATACCACCACTCAACTGGCCGGTCATTTGTTCTTCATACCCTTTTAAGCCTACGGTTTCGATGGTTTCGTAAGCTTTTTTTATACGGGTTTCTTCGTCAACCCCCTGGATTTCCAAACCAAAAGCCACATTTGAACTTACCGTACGATGCGGCAACAACCCAAAATGTTGAAAAACCATGGTCATTTTTTTACGACGAATCTCTCGTAACTCAGATACAGAGGTTTTAATAACATCTTTATTTTCATCGATGAAAATTGAACCGGAGGTAGGTTCAATTAATCGGTTAAAACAACGCAGGAGCGTTGATTTACCACTTCCGGAAAGCCCCATAACCACAAATATTTCACCCTGTTTAATCTCCATACTTGCATCGTAAACTCCAACGGTGCAGCCTGTTTGGTTTAAAATATCTGCTTTAGAAACTCCTTTATTTAATAATTTCAGAGCTTCTTTTTTTCGCTTTCCAAAAATGACATTTAAATTGTTTACTTGTATGTCACTCATAAAGATTATTGTTTGTTAATTGCTTATCCATAAAAAGATAATATACGAATTTACAACAATTACAGGTTATTAAAAATAATACCCCATATTAATATTAAATCGCAAGTTCCATTTTACATCCTCAATAGGTACAGGTTTCCCATTTGTTTGGGCAGCATCATAATAGTTTTGGGGATCATCAGAATAGTAATATAGCTCAGGGTTTACTTCATCGCTATAGGTTCTTCCCTGTCCAAGGCCTGTACCAAAATTTTCGGTTAACCAGGGCTGGTTTTTACCCAGGGCAAAATCTACATACGTGTAAATTTTTCCTGATGTAACTAAAAATCCGGGAATCAGGTGATACGTATTTTCAAAATTTTTATTGGCTTTATCTATCATTGTGAAGTCAATATAAGGCTGAATGTTGGAAATGGGTCCCCAGTCTACATCAATAGAATATGCAAGGCCAGCCACATACATGCTTGCTTCTTTAGCCACCGGATTTTTAACACCATATGCTCCCATGGGTACTGTTTCTACTTTATCCCCAATTAAATTAGTAGCCTCATAGTTGTATTTTATATATTCGCCTTTAAAATTAAAATTGCCATAGTTTGCCACGATATGTCCTGCAAAGGCAGTGGAAAGTTCTGATTTATCAGTTACCGAATTATAATTTTGGCCAAATTGAGCGGATGCACCAATTTCAATATCTTCGTTGATATGATAAGCGGCTCTTACATTAAACTGATTTAATTCCCGTACAGGAATAGAATCGGTTGGAGTTAAGTCATAGGAATAGCGTCCTGCACCGGCATTACCAAAAGTTACATCGCCTCCAAAAATAGGACCTTCCGGTTCGGCCTGGCGATAATAAGCAACAGCCAGATCTAGATTATCGATAAAACTCAAATCAAATTTAATACCCATATCATAGTCATCTTCAAGTCCGACATAATAAGGTCCCTGAAACCACCATGAATGTGATGCAAATTTGGTTATTCCAAAAGGAACCTGACTAACACCCAGTTTCATGTAGATATTATCGTTAAAACCATATCCAAACCATCCGTGGTGAATAAAATGCGAACCAAATGTTGGATACCAGCGGTATTCGAAACTTAAATCAATACCTGCATAACTACCATCAACATTAATACGCCAGGTATCCCAGGTGGCATATGTATTTAATGTAGTGGGATCACTTTCATAAGATTCACTAATCAAATTATAGCGTATCGCTCCACCAACGGTAAAACCATCTTCTTTTTCTTCCTGTGCTTTTACATTTGTAAGTGATAAAAACATTAAAATAATAAATAATAAGTAACTCTTTTTCATAAAATTATATTTTTAATGATTAAAAAAATTGACAACTGTTTTTGCAGCTAGTGAGAATAATGACTTGGGATAGATCGGGAAAATTTCTTTATTATAAAAAAAATCTTAATGGTATAAAAAATAAAATCGCCCCATATTCTCATTTGAAGAGGCAAAATTATAAAACCTATCGTTGTATACCAAATTTCAACACGGATAAATCACTCCCGTCCATTCCATCTCATTTTTTCTCATACCAAATATACTACTTAATATTCTCTTATTTGTTCAGTTGAGATTTTTATTATAGCTTATTTATAATAATTTTAAGTTGGCAAATAATTAAAAGATTATAAATACCCTAAACTGGTTCATTTTTTGTTTTTCATGAATGAATCTAGTGCTAAAAAAATCATAAAAAATTTATCTGGTTTATAAACACTGTTATTTCCACTATTTATTTATTAATAGTACAGACAAAATATTACAGAAGTTAAGAGATTAAAAAATTAATTATAGGCCTATTTTACTTGCGATAAAATATGTTACTATAGAAACTGATGCGGCAAGTACAGCACCCCAAACCAAATCCACAACCGTAACCATGATGGGCCAGTTTTTCAGGGTCGCTAAATTGGTCAAATCATAGGTTGCATAAGTAATAAGCCCGAAGAGCGCACCAAACAGAAGTGCGTGCATCCATGAACTTTTTTTCATTGCCGGCATAATGACAAACAGCACCAGCCCAATAATAAACAACAAATAAAAAATAATTGCTGCTGTCCAGTTAACATCATTTTTCATCAAAAAGCCTATTTGCTTTTTATAAAAATTTTTAGCAACTAACCCGAGCCATACCATATCAATGGCTAAAAACACGGGTAATGCAATGGCGTAAAGTTTGTAAAACATAATGCGGTTTTTTATTTCATTTTTACTAAAATTCTCGTCATAAAAAATCCAAACAAGGCCATAGATACAAGCACTGTAACGATGACACTCGTATATTGCCCTCCAAAACCGTTGGCAGAAACATGCTTAATCAGTATCCCAAGATATGCCCAAATTAACACCAAGGCATAAAAAATATTTTTATCTTTAAGCATCCGTAAGATTCCAATAACTGCTCCTACGAGCAGGATTATTATAGTCCATACCCAATCGTCCAGACCAAATCCATTCCAGCCAATACTCACCAGAAAAACCGTAACATTGGCAATTGCCGCCACAGTAATCCAACCAAAATATACACTAAAAGGCACATAAACGAATAGTTTATCCTGCAAGGTTAATTGCTCATCCCCAAGCATATCCGCAATTCTTATAAGGGAAAAAAGCAACACCCCCATAATAAGCACTGAAAGTCCAATAAAATCGAAATGCCAGGCAAATATCCACAAGATATTGGCCACTGAAGTGGCTATAAAATACATATTGACCTTTGTAAGCAATACTCCTTTTTTTTGAGCATTTTTTGAAAATTGGTACAGCACATATCCGGCAAGCAGAAGGTAAATCAAGCCCCAAATAGAAAAAGTTAACCCGGCCGGTGAAAATAGATTAGGATAGGCGTTAGAGATTTCCCCGGTAGTACGGTTATTAATTGGCAGACTGTTGGCCAAAAAATTTACAATCACCATACCTACATAGGTTATAATTGCAAAAAATTTAAAAATTACATTTTTCATAGTACTTTTTATCTGATCGTTATTTGCTGATAAAGGTTGATTAAATTTAGGTATTAATTTTTATAAATAAAAAAAATACTGCGCCTTTAAATTATAAAAAAATGAGGCTTTTATTACTTTAAACTATAGAAGCCTCAATTATTCTTTTGGGAGAGAGGTGGATTATTCGTATTGCCTTCGGCGATTACTCATCAGGGCTCCTCCATTTGAACCACGGCCAGCCACTGCCTGCCGGCAGGCAGGCTTCGGTTCTCATCCTCTTAAAAAAAAGAATCATGAAAAAACGGGATTAACTTCGTTGATCCCCGGAGGGAAAGCTTAAAAGAATAATGATCATTCGCTAAGCTCATTTCCTTTTTATTTTATAGCTATCTAATTACAAATAAAATTTGTTTTGAACAGCTATAAAATAAAAAATCCCGCTTGCAGCGGGATCATTATTCTTTTGCGGAGAGAGGGGGATTCGAACCCCCGGTACCCTAATCGGGTACGCCAGTTTAGCAAACTGGTGGATTAAGCCACTCTCCCACCTCTCCAATAAGTTGCACAAAAGTATAAAATTGATCAATATTACCAAAAAAATCATAAAAAAAGATTGCCTTTAAAGGCAATCTTTTTCTCTACAATTAATAATTAATCGTCTTTCTTTCTATTTTTTGGTTTTGATATCGAATCTCTCATTTTCGTATCGGCATCGATGTTTTTAAACTTATAGTAATCCATCACACCCAAATTTCCTTGTCTGAAAGCTTCTGCCATGGCTAACGGAATCTCAACTTCAGCTTCAATTACTTTAGCACGGGCTTCCTGTGCTTTAGCTTTCATCTCCTGCTCTAATGCAACAGCCATTGCGCGTCGTTCCTCGGCTTTAGCCTGTGCAATATTTTTATCGGCATTAGCCTGATCCATTTGTAATACCGCACCAATATTTTTGCCAATATCAATATCGGCAATATCAATGGAAAGAATCTCAAAGGCTGTACCTGAGTCAAGTCCTTTCTCCAATACTACTCGTGAAATAGAATCAGGATTTTCTAAAACGGCTTTATGTGATGAAGCGGATCCTATGGAAGACACACATCCTTCCCCTACCCGGGCTAAAACAGTATCTTCACCTGCTCCACCAACCAATTGTTTAATATTGGCACGAACGGTAACTCTGGCTTTACAGATTAGCTGAATACCGTCTTTTGCTACGGCAGTTACCGGAGGAGTATCAATTACCTTAGGATTTACCGACATCTGTACAGCTTCTAATACATCACGGCCTGCCAAATCAATGGCTGTTGCCATATTAAAAGGAAGATCAATATTTGCTTTTTCAGCAGATACCAATGCATGAACAACATCAGGTACTCGTCCACCTGCCAGGTAATGTGCTTCTAAAGCATTTCTGTTTAACTCGAGTCCGGCTTTCGTTCCTTCAATCATGGCACGCACAATAACGGATGGTGTCACTTTACGCCACCGCATAAAAATAAGTTGAAGTAAGGATATTCTTACACCGGAAACCAGTGCCTGGAACCATAATCCGATGGGTATTAAATATAAGAACAAATAAAGTAATACAATGATTCCAATAATTACTGCTACAATAGGCCAAAATTCCATAATATTTTAATTTAAAGGTTTTACAATAATATGCGATCCTTCAATCTTTTTTATCTGAACTTTTGTTTTAGGATCGATATATGAACTGGATGATTTTGCTTCGTAATATTTTTCGTTTAAAAACACTTTTCCATAAGGATTAAGGCGGGTTACCGTTTTGCCAATATCTCCAATATTTATTTCATTTTCAAACGATGTACTTGATTTTCCTTCAATCTTCGAATTAAGCATTATATTTTCCCATGTACCTGCGCGTAGCATAAATACGACAGAAAAAATAGAAACTCCTGCCGTTGCCAAAAGGATATAATGACCCGTTGGTGTGCCATATTCTTTGTATCCAAAGTAAATGCCTATAAAAATTAAGATTGCTCCAGCAATTCCGGCAATGGTAACTCCGGGAATAATTAAAAACTCAATAAAGAATAAAATAATTCCCAGAACGATTAAAAATATAATAGCAGTTAATGACATATTAATTTATTGATACAATTAAACCTTTGCTTTGCAATTGATCATGCAGTTTTTTTAAATGACTGTATTTCCCTTTTTTTACATCACATTTTCCTTTATAATGCACAAGAAAAGTACACTGTTCGGCTTGAACCGAATCGTGTTTACAAACATCGATAAGCGAATTAATTACAAAGTCAAAATCGTGAACATCATCGTTATATAAAAATAACGAAAAATCCCTTTTGGAATTCTCATTGATTTCAAACTTTTGATGTTTTTCGGTTTTTTTTCTGCTTCCCATAGTTCCTTAATTAAAAAAGCCTAAGATACAATTTTAAAACAATATAAAGATATTAAATTTTTATGTTATTGAGTCATTTTTACTGCTTGATCTAAAGGAATTTGATGTTCGGCAAAATAAGCATACACCTCAACTTCTTTATTCACAATGGATTCAATTTTATTTTTTAATGCAAAAACTTCCTCAAAATTAGTAAATGATTTAATGGTAACTTTTTGTCGTTTATTTTGCTTCTCTAAATATAAATCTTTTGTGTCAGGCAACAGGGCTTTTATTTTATCAACAAGGATTGAATCGGCATCGGTCAAGATCAAATTTACCGTGTAAATTATCGACAGATTATCAGCTCTTTCAGTCTTATCTGCTTTTGCCTGTACTTCTCCTGGGTTTGAATAATTTATTTCAGGACTTTTAGCCTCTAATTTTACCGCCTGATTTATCGGAATAATTTTACCATTGTGAAAAGCAACAATATATGCATCAGAAAATCCTTTGGATTTTACTTGTGGAAGATTTTTTTCGGCTTCACGAATGGTTCTGAATTTCCCGGCATAATATTTTAGGATATTACTATTTAGTTTTTTAATAGCTGATAAGGGTTCTAACCCTTTAAAAACAGCCGGATTCTTGGCTGAGCTAAATGCTCCCAACTGAATCATATATACAATTCCTTCGGGTAATTGCTCATTAACGGGTATAGGATTCGCAGCAGTATAACGGGATGTGGATTTAATATTTAATCCAAAAGCATACGATTGTTCCTGCACTTCGTCCGTTACATCAGAAAAGAACTGAATTTTACGCAAAGAGTCTTGCTCAAATGCAACATCCAAATGTTGCCTCTCCTTTTTTGTATTGTTTTGATCTGATTGATCGATTTCTCTCTCACGATGATCCTCTCCTAAAAATCCATAGGTTATATTTTTCAAAGCCATATTTTGCTGTTCAATCTCACGAACTCTCTGATAACACTTATCGGCACTTTTTTGGGTTAAATAAACCTGTTGTTCCAGCTCAATAATTTGGTTAGATAATTTCGCTCGACTTTGCCCATCGGGGGTATGATCAAACTGTTTTCGCTTATCATCGATTATCCATCGAAGCGAGTCGGCTCTCAGTTGATAACTCAACGCTAAATTCATTAAACTGTCGTATTCCGATTTATACAAAAAATCTTTTTCAAGCGATGGTTTGATAAATGATTCTGCTTTTTTGCTTTCTGCAAATTTTGACTTTTGTCTTTCTCTGGAATCAAGGGTGGCATTTACCTTCATATCGGCCATCTGTCTAATCATTTCATGGCTATTTAATTCGATATAAGGCGAATAATATTCAGGATCGAATTTATAGACGATATATTCATTCTTTTTGCTGTTTCTGCTAGAGCTCAGCATTGCCAGTTTATTATTGGCTGATGGAACGAACAATATATCGTCGAAGGGTGAATTTATGGGGAATCCAAGATTTTCCGGCTCGCTCCAAACTTGTCTGTCCCAGTCCCATGAGCTTTTATAGACATCATACCCGCCCATGCTGTAATGCCCTTTCGAAGCAAAATATAAAGTTGAACCGTCGGAATGTATAAACGGATAATTTTCATCAAACGGCGTATTAATAACTTCTCCTAAATTTACAGGCTCGCTCCAGGTTGTATCTGACAATTTTGTTATCCGGTAAAGGTCGTAATCGTCACGGATATTATTTTTTGCGGCAAAATATAATACTTCTTTTCGTTCCAGTTCGTTGGGTACAAAAAGTACCGTATTTTCAGCTAAAGAATCTTTTTCCGAATCAACAAAAACATCCTTATCAATAAATTTCCCATCTAGATCATTAAATTGATACTGTTTATAAAACTCATCCTTTGCAATCTTTTCCCGGCTGTATACGGAAAGATTTCTCCCATATTTAATTAAATACAACCCATTTTGAGCCATAGAGATGTAGTTCTCTAACGCATAATGTTTAACCTGTTTTTTGTTGGCTTTTTCTTGAAACCATAAATAATTTTGTAACGCTTCATTAAATTGATAATTTTGATGATATGCCAATCCTAAGTAGAAATATACATCATCGGGAACATCCTGTGTTGATGCATATCTTAATGCATGAAGTGCTTTTTCTGGATTTTTATCAATATGCAATAAACAAATTCCGGTATAATAATTATACGTAGGATCTTTGGGATATATTTCAAGCATTTGTTTGAAATAAGCATAAGCATCGGAATAATTACCCTGCTTAAAATTAATATATGCCGTTTTTAATTCATTTAATTCTGAAGAGTCACTTTGTTCTTGTGCATTTAACATAAAAACAAGCAAAATAAAACTTAAAGTAAAACAATATACCCTGCATTTAATCATCATTATTATTTTACATCGTATAAACTAATTAGTACAAATTTAATATTCCTGCCCTTGGGGTGAAAGAAAAACACCATTTACTTTTTTAATTTTTTAAAATATAGTAAATTGAAAGTGTAAATAAATTTCATGAAAATTCAAAACAATCCGATTAAACATGATGTTGTTATTCATGTTATTTTTTAATTTTACAAATCATAAACAGAATAGCTATGGCACTATTGAAAGAAGGAGATAAAGCTCCAATGTTTAAAGGTATTGATCAAAAAGGCGAAGAAATAAATTTAGATCAGTATAAAGGGAAAAAACTTGTTCTTTACTTTTATCCCAAAGATAATACACCTGGCTGTACCAGCGAAGCATGTAATTTACGTGACAACTATAGTGACTTTTTAAATAAAGGAATGGATGTTATTGGAGTAAGTCCGGATGATGAAATTTCTCATCAAAAATTTATCGACAAACACGATTTACCTTTTAGATTAATATCAGATCCCGAGAAAAAGATCTTAAATCAATACAATGCCTGGGGAGAGAAAAAAATGTATGGAAAAACATATGAAGGTGTTCTGCGAAAAACTTACATTATTGCTGAAGATCAGACGATAGAAAAAATTTTTGAAAAAGTAAAAACCAAAGACCACACCAATCAAATATTTACAACATTAAACATTTAATTAAGAAAAAAATATATTATGGCAAAAGAAAAAAAAGAAACAGATATTAATAAGGAAAAACTAAAAGCGCTACAATTAACCCTAGACAAAATTGATAAAGATTATGGCAAAGGCACCATCATGAAAATGGGGGACAAAGCGATTGCTGATGTACCATCCATTTCTTCAGGATCAATATCTCTTGACATGGCTTTGGGTGTAGGCGGTTTCCCGCGTGGCAGGGTAATTGAAATTTACGGACCTGAATCGTCGGGAAAAACCACACTGGCTATTCATGCAGTGGCCGAAGCACAAAAAAAAGGAGGTATTGCTGCCATTATTGATGCAGAACATGCATTTGACCGTTTTTATGCCGAAAAACTAGGAGTAGATGTAGAAAATCTTTTAATCTCACAACCCGACAATGGAGAACAGGCTTTAGAAGTAACCGATCACCTGATTCGCTCAGGAGCCATTGATGTTATAGTAATTGACTCGGTAGCTGCCCTTACGCCAAAAGCAGAAATTGAAGGCGAAATGGGCGATTCAAGAATGGGACTTCAGGCGCGGCTTATGTCACAAGCATTACGAAAACTTACAGCTAATATAAACCGAACCAATACCTGCTGTATATTTATTAATCAGTTACGTGAAAAAATTGGCGTTATGTTTGGAAACCCGGAAACTACAACCGGTGGTAATGCCCTTAAATTTTATGCTACCGTCCGTATAGATATTCGGAAAATAGGCCAGATCAAAGAGGGTGAAGATGTTTCGGGAAACAGAACCCGTGTTAAAATTGTTAAAAATAAACTGGCACCACCCTTTAAAAAAGCCGAGTTTGATATTGTTTATGGCGAAGGAATTTCAAAAGTAGGTGAAATTGTTGACCTTAGTGTTGAACAAAATATTGTTAAAAAAAGTGGCTCGTGGTTTAGCTATGGAGAAACAAAACTGGGACAAGGCCGCGAAGCAGTTAAAAAACTCCTTAAAGACAATCCTGAACTAGCCGATGAACTGGAAAATAAGATTAAAGAAGCTTTTGCAAAACCCATTGAAAAATAACCTATAAAAAATAAAACACCATGCACAAATTAAAATTAACAGCAGGATTAATCCTTTTAACACTGATCATTTCTTGCTCTGGTGAAAAAACCGTAAAAACAAAAATCGGGAATCCTGTAGATACACTTCAACTCTCATCCGAAATAATGACTCCTGAAGTTTTATGGTCGTTTGGACGAGTGGGTAGTGTTCAGTTATCCCCCGATCAAAAAACCATTGCTTTTGGCGTTTCCTTTTATGATGTGGACAAAAATAGCGGCAATAGTGAAATATTTACCATGTCTGCCGAAGGTGGCGAAGCCACAAATATTACCAATACTAAATCTGGCGAATATTCGCATCAATGGCGCCCCGACGGCAAAAAAATTGGTTTTTTATGTACTGAAGATGGCAGCTTACAGCTTTGGGAAATGAACCCTGATGGAACAAACCATGAACAAATTTCTTCTATTAAAAGAGGAATCAATGGGTTTAAATATTCGCCCGATCAGCAAAAGATTGTTTTTATTAAAGATGTAAAACTCGACCAAACCGTAAATGAGTTACACCCTGACCTTCCAGATGCCGAAGCAAGAATAGAAACTGACTTAATGTACCGCCACTGGGATAAATGGCACGATTATACCTACAGCCATATTTTTATTGCCGATTATGACGGAAAATCTATAAAAAATGAAGTGGATATTATGGACGGTGAACGTTATGACTCGCCCATGGAACCATTTGGCGGAATGGAGCAAATCAACTGGAGCCCGGATAGCAAAAAAATTGCTTATACCTGCAAAAAAATGACAGGTAAAAAATATGCTCTTTCTACCAATTCTGAAATTTACGTATTTGATTTGGATACAAAGAAAACCATTAATTTAACCGGCGGATTGATGGGATATGACCAAAATCCGGTTTACTCGCCTAATGGCGAAATGATTGCCTGGGAAAGCATGGAGAGAGACGGATATGAAGCTGACCAAAATCGTTTGTTTATTTTAGATTTCGCAACCGGCGAACGCAAAGACTATACCGCTAATTTTGATCAAAATGTCCATGGCCTGGTTTGGACCGATGACAGTAAATCCATTTATTTTACCAGCGATTATCATGCACGATACCAGATTTATAACCTTAATATTGATAATGGAGAGATAAAACAAATTACCGAAGGTACACACAACTACCTATCCTTAATACCAAGTAAAGAGAGGTTAATTGGAACCAAACAGAGCATGTCGATGCCTACCGAAATTTTTGCCATTAACCCTGAAACAGGAGAAGAAAACCAACTTTCTTTTGTAAATAAGAATCTCCTCGACCAGCTAAAATTTGGCGATGTGGAAAAACAATGGATTAAAACTACCGATAATAAAGATATGTTGGTATGGGTAATTTATCCTCCTAATTTTGATCCCGAGAAGAAATATCCCACCTTATTATACTGCCAGGGTGGCCCGCAAAGTTCGGTAAGCCAGTTCTTTTCGTATCGATGGAATTTTCAGATGATGGCTGCTAACGATTATATTATTGTAGCACCTAACCGACGAGGGTTACCATCGTTTGGACAGGAATGGAACGAGCAAATCTCGGGCGACTATGGCGGCCAAAATATGAAAGATTATTTCAGCGCTATTGATGCTTTAGCCCAAAAACCTTTTGTTGACGAAAACAATCTGGGAGCTGTAGGGGCTAGCTATGGTGGTTTTTCAGTATTCTGGATTGCAGGTAATCACGACGGCCGTTTCGATGCTTTTATTGCACACGATGGAATTTTTAACTTCGAAGCCATGTACCTCGAAACCGAAGAGTTATTCTTTATGAACTGGGATTATGGAGGGCCTTACTGGGATAAATCCACCAAAAAAACATATGATAACTCGCCACACAAATTTGTTGACCAATGGGATACACCCATTATGGTGGTTCATGGCGAAAAGGATTTCCGCATTGCATATACCCAGGGAATGAGTGCCTTTAATGCAGCACAACTTAGAGGTATACCCAGTAAATTTTTATTTTTCCCTAACGAAAATCACTGGGTACTTCGTCCGCAGAATGGTATTTTGTGGCAGCGTGAATTTTTTAGCTGGCTCGATAAATGGCTAAAAGATGATCAATAAATTTTAAACTATACTTTTACTGAAAGCCGGATTTTTCCGGCTTTTTGTTTTTCTTTAGAGATTTACTTATTTTTAAAAAATATTCTCTTTAACTATGGATGGTGTAATCATTAAGTTTTTCCATTTTTTAATGATGATTGTTTTTTTAACAATCTACCTGCTCGCATTTATTGTGGTAAAACCATTCATGATCAATTTCAAACGCAAGATCTCCACCCTGAGCCTCAAAATTACATACCTCATCTATTTGGCCGTATTGCTTATTTGTGCTTACATATTTATATTTTTCGGGCCCAGCGATATTGAATACCAACTGAGCAGCCTGTTTTTTGTGATCATGCTGATTTGTATATTTATACCTAACCTGGGAATCCTTTTCCGGAGGAAATTTCAAAGAATAAGAGTTTTCTACAATTATTTATTTTCGGGTATAAACCTTTGCATTTCTTATTTTCTAATTCATAAACTCATTCAGCAAAATTGGTTCTTGGGGTGAATGGTTTACAAATATATTTTTTAATTGGGTGAATTGTGAGGATATATAAAAAGACAGCAATCATATATCTTAACAACTGTGGCTTAATCTAATTTGGATGTAATGCAAAGAAATAAATTTTATAAACATTTACGGTTATAAAAAACAATAAATCAAAATAAATGAGATAGTTTGATGGTTTCTAAAACTTCAAAATTAATTCAATAATCCGCCTAGCCGCTACAAGCGGCTTAGTGGATAAATCCACATAAATTATCTTTTTCCTAAAAGCGCTAAAATACGGTTGGTTTTTTCGTGCATGGGGGCATAGCCATCGAGCCAGTGTATTTCAAATCCATTGCGCTCCATGCGCCGGAACCAGGTGATTTGCCGTTTGGCAAACTGATGTATGGCAGTTTCGAGCTTTGTAAACATTTCCTCGTAGCTTAGTTCACCGGTAATATGCTGCGTAACAAATTTATATTCCAGTCCGTAATACAACAGATTATCCACGGCAATTCCCCGGTCGATTAGCTGTTTTACTTCATCAATCATTCCTTCAAACAACCGCTGCTTTAGACGTTCGGAAATCCTTTTCCGCTGCGATTTACGGTCAAACTTCACTCCTACCAACAAGGGTTTGATCTCCGGAAATTCAGTATCCGGTTGCGGATGCTCTGCATAGTATGCTTCAATTTCAATGGCCCGGATCATGCGTTTACGGGTATCAATATCGGTAGTATTATGCAGTTTTTTATAGGATGCTAAGATGGCTATTAATTCTTCGGTTGGTTTTTGGTTCAAATCGTCTCTTAGGGATTCATTCACCGGCACATGAATTAGTCTATAGCCTTTTAAAACGGCTTCGATATACATTCCCGAGCCACCACATAAAACCGGAAATTTATTACGGGACTGCAAGTCCTTAAAAACATGGATAAAATCTTGCTGATACTCATACACATTATATTTCGATCCGGCATCTACAATATCAATTAAATGGTACGGGATTTTCTTTCCTTCAACCACATAATCGTCCAAATCCTTCCCTGTTCCTAAATCCATGCCGAGGTAGACCTGGCGCGAGTCGGCACTTATTACTTCGCCATTTAAAATATAAGCCATATGTGTGGCAACAGATGTTTTTCCACTGGCGGTAGGCCCTAATATGGTTAATAAATTGTAATCCTCAGCCATAAAAATTTTTGTTTTTAATAATCCTTGTAAAGATAAGGATTGTTGATAATATTTATTAAAAATATAGGTTGTTATAGTTTTAAATTACACGATTCGATTATTTTTGTACGCATAAATTTTTACTATGGATTTAAATAAAATCGTGAATCGTATCCGCATGTTTATTCTGTTGCCAGCACAGGAGTGGGAAAAGATCGCTCAAGAAAAGGCTACCAACAAAAATTTGTTTATCCAATATATTATCCCTGTTATTCTTTTCAGTTCGTTGTTGATTTTCGTAGGAAGAATCCTCAACTGGGAAGATCACTCAGTAGGGAATGGATCGCTTGCCGTGCTTTCGTTTCTTCTAATTACGATTTTCACCATTTACCTTTCGGCATTTATAATCAATGAGCTTTTACCAAAATTTGATACCAACAAGAATTTAAACCGTACGTTTAAGTTAATGATTTTTTCTTCGTTACCTGCACTAATCGCTTATGGTATATCTTCTTTTCATCCACAAATAGGATTTATTAATTATGTGTCGTTGTACTCAATTGTTCTATACTGGAAAGGCGTTAAACCTTTGTTAGGAGTCCCTGCAGAAAAACTTACCGGTTTTGCATTAATCTCCTTATTAATTATTGGCGCTTTGCTCATCATAATCAGCTCGGTTATTATGAGTGTCATCATTTATTTTTCAGTATATTAAACCATTATACCTATTTTTTGTACCAAATAATTCAATACCTTTGTAGCCTTAAAAAGTAAATTTTATGCAAAATAAGATCAACATAAAAAACAAAAAAGCTTTTTTCGATTATGAACTGATTGAAAAATACACAGCAGGCATAAGGTTAACGGGTACTGAAATTAAATCGCTCCGTTTAGGAAAAGCCAGTCTGGTAGATAGTTATTGTTTTTTTCATGAGCACGAATTATATATTAAAGGATTAAATATTTCTGAATATGCCTTTGGTACTCATTACAATCACGAGCCGAAACGCGACCGCAAATTACTTTTAAACAAGATAGAACTTAAAAAAATAGAGCGGAAATCTACCGAAAAAGGATTGACCATTGTTGCTACTCGCTTGTTTATTAATGAAAATGGATGGGCTAAGGTTGATATAGCCCTTGCCAAAGGGAAGAAAGAGTATGACAAACGCGAAGAGATTAAAAGAAAAGACCTAAAACGCGATATGGAGCGAATCAGGAAATTTTAAAAATATTTTTTTACTGGGCAAAAAAGAAATTGTTCAACTCATAAATATCTTCAGCAGAATATCCCGAATCAAAATCAAAGAAACCATCAATAGCCTCGAGAAGTTCATCAAAAGAGATGTAGTTATCGCCATCTTTATCGAGCTTTTTAAATTTTTCTGGTATTTCATCATATTCTGTATCACCAGACCATCCACCGTATCCAATTGGAATCATATACACCTCATCCCTGGTCACGGCAGGAACATCCTCAAATAACATATCGCGGATCTTATTACTGCTCATCTCCACACCATATTTGTCAACAATAGCATTCTTGTTAGAGAATTGTTCCTTATCCATGTAGTTAGGTACGCCATCTTTATCATCATCGTGTGGGCAACCTACAGAATCTACAGCAACCCCTGCGGGTGTATCAGGACAGTCGTCTCGTAAATCAAGAACGCCATCTTTGTCAGTATCAGCAATTAAGGTATAGTCAAAATCGCCAGTAACATCAGCAAACAAATTTTCCATAACTTTTGTTTTTGCCTCGGAAAACAGGTCAATATTAAGGGAAACATATGTTAATGAAAACATATCGTTCATATCATCTCCAATGCGTCCAATAGTATTTTTATAACTAATACCATCAATGTCATCGGTAAAAGTATAATGCAATGACGAGGCTATACGGAGTGCTACGCGATCCCCTACTTTAAAATCAATCCCTGCATCGGCAACAATAGCAAATGTACTAGGAGAATAATCTCCCCGTCCAAAAAAATCTTCTTCCTGGATATTGGTTTCGTAATCATAATCCCGTGTAACAATCTGATCGTCAACCTGAATGGTGCCATCGGGATAATAAACATATTCCCCTACATCATTCCTTAAATCTGATTTAGAATCAAACTCCATATATTCACCACCCAAAGAAATAAACGGACGGATTTTTTTATTTCCCTGATAAATATTTCCGAATCCATATTCAACATTTAGTCCTAAAGAAAAAATCTCAGAGGAGAAGTTCCAGTTTTTATCCGTTTCAGTATAGGATCGTTCAAAGCCGGTAATTTTTCCCACTAACACATTTGCATTAGCTTTCCAATGATGTTTGTTATCAAGGTATTGAAATAAATTAATTCGTATACTGGGTGTACCTTGTGTAAGGCCTTGCATATCATTTTTTAACTCGCCATAATAATTTATCACACCAGCGCCAATACCTAACACAGGCATATATACCGGATTTTCCACTTCAACTTCCTGAAATAAAAGATCTTCATATCCACCCTGAGCAAAGGAGAATTGAAATCCCAAAAGCACAACAATAAAAGCAAGTAATAATTTATGTAATCTCATTTAATACATTCATTTAAATTAACGATACCATTCATGATTTGTAATCATTAATGCTTCCTGAACGGTAATACGTTGTCCATTATTATAAGCCGAAACAAAAGCATCATCAATTGTTGTTGTATTCCAAATATGTACCCTGTAATCACGTGCTGCTTTATAAACATAGAATGAACCTACAGAATATTTTCTCCATCCTTCATGAAACTCGGTACGGATTTCTTTATCCAAATTATATTTTTTAAAATATCTATCGATGTTAATGGGGCGATGACCTGCAGCAATCTGCACTCTATAATATACTCCTGACTCAGGTTCAAGAACATTGGTCAGTTTAGTATCTTCGCGCATGGCTTGTAGGGCACTTTCAGCAATTTCAATTTTTACTTCGCCACTGTAATCTCCTGGCTGCATTGTAGTAATAGGAGCTGAAGGAGTTTCTCCAACAGAAGAAATAATTGCCATTAAATTTTCAGGAGAAGTATTTTCCAAATTAATCTCTTTTTCTATAATATCAATACTTAATGTATTATCATTTTCGATATATGAAAAAGTGCCATCCAATGTTGGTTTATCCGTAACTCCATTATCGGGTACCAGCTTATAAGAAACTACAAAGTAAGGATCTGCAGGTAAATTCATCCATAAAAATTTTACCGTCTGATCTTTAAAAGTAAAAATAGCATCTTTATTTTCAATACTAACCGCTTCGTAGCCGTCAGGAACACTTTCCTGAATTTTCGCAAATTTCTCCTTATCTTCTTTATTGACTAATAGATTAACAATATATTCATTATCTTCAACACCTGTGTATGGTATTTGACGAATACATTTTACCTGGGCCATGGGAAGTTTTTCTGTTATAGATGGTTTAACCAGGTTTTTAAAATCGTTAATATCCACAATTAAATTCGGATCGATATCGGCTGAAGGTGTAATGGTAATATTTTGGGAAGTTACATCAACCGATTTCCTCTCATTGTCAGCAATATACGAAAAAGTTCCTTGTAAATCAAAATTACCTTTTAACCGTTGATCAACTTTAAGTTTATAGGTTACAGTAATCTCTTCCTGAGCAGGTAATTTAAGCCAGATAAATTTAACTTTTTGATCTTTAAAGCTAAAATCTGCATTAGCTGTATGGACAGGAACAGGAGTTAAACCAGCAGGAATTTCCTGTTGAAATCTTGCAAAGCTTTCAAAATCCAACTTATTTAAGGTAACCTCAACGGTTATTTCATTTCCTGCTTCTACTTGTTTGGTGGCATTCATTTCTAATGTTACATCAGAGAACACAAAACTTATTGCCAAAACAATCCATGTGTAAATAAGAAGCAATAAATGTTTTATCATATACTAAAAGTATTAATTTTCTATAACCCAATAAAAATAGCTATTTAATACAATAATAACAAAATATCAACATAAGTTATCAACAATTGTTAATAAATATTGATTTTTGTTTATAACCATATTGTTGTTTAGATGCAATAAATTTAGGTTTAAAATTATCAATATTTTTTCTTAATAAATTTTTCAACCATATTGTAACGTATAACTAGCAGGCAAAAATTGTCGGTACCCACTAATTGATAGATTAAAGATATAAATTTAAAAGTTAGGACTCAATAGATATTGAGCATAAAACTCATTAATTTTATCAACAGCCTCGTCGGGAGTATCAACAATCTGAATTAGATCCAAATCTTTTTCATTAATATTTTTTTCTTTAAGCATCACATTTTTAACCCAACCCATCAGCCCTTTCCAATACTCAGAGCCAACAAGGATTATAGGGAAACGTCCGATTTTTTCGGTCTGAATGAGCGTTATTGCCTCAAAAAGTTCATCAAGGGTGCCAAATCCTCCGGGCAAAACAATAAATCCCTGGGCATATTTAACAAACATTACTTTACGGACAAAAAAATGTTCGAAGCTTATCAGCTTATCCGGATCAATAAACAGGTTTGCGGACTGTTCAAATGGAAGGTCAATATTTAATCCAACGGATTTCCCATTCCCTTTTTTTGCACCCATATTTCCGGCTTCCATAATACCCGGGCCACCTCCGGTAATTACACCATATCCACATTTTGTTAGCTTAAAAGCAATATCTTCAGCAATTTTAAAATACTTATTGTCAGGTTTTGTACGGGCAGATCCAAAAATTGAAACGCATGGCCCTATACGAGATAATTTTGAATAGCCTTCAACAAATTCAGCCATTACTTTAAATATTGACCAAGAGTCAGAAGTCTGAATCTCATTCCAATCTCTGTCATCAAAAACATTTTTAATCTTGTCGTCGTTGTTCATAAACCGATATTTAAAAATATGATTACACTAAATTAATCTTTTTTTTGAATAATTCTAAGCAATAGGGAATTTTGCAAGACATTAATTTTAAAGCTTCAATTCCTGTTTAAGATATTCCGCAGTATAACTTTCTTTATGATAGATCAAACCTTCAGGTGTTCCTTCGGCTATGATATACCCTCCGTTGGCTCCGCCATCTTTGCCCAAATCAATAATATGATCAGCCATTTTAATCACATCCATGTTATGTTCAATTACAATAACCGTATTGCCTTTATCAACAATATTATTTAGCACTTGTAACAATATCCGTATATCTTCAAAATGTAATCCAGTGGTTGGCTCATCAAGAATATACAACGTATTTCCTGTATTTCGTTTGGCTAGTTCTGCTGATAATTTAACCCGCTGCGATTCTCCTCCAGAAAGTGTTGTTGAGGGCTGTCCAAGCTTAATATATCCCAATCCAACCTGTTGTAAAGCTTTTAATTTTTGTTTGATGGAAGGAACAGGCTGAAAAAAATCAACTGCCTGGTTTATGGTCATATCCAACACGTCACTTATTGATTTACCCTTATATTTTACTTCGAGGGTTTCGCGATTGTATCGTTTGCCATTACACTCTTTACAATGAACGTATACATCGGGCAAAAAATTCATTTCTATGGATTGCATCCCTGCTCCCTGGCAGGTTTCACAACGGCCACCCTTAACATTAAACGAAAACCGACCGGCTTTATATCCACGAAGTTTTGCTTCGGGCGTTTGTTCAAAAAGCTTTCGAATATCAGAAAACACTCCGGTATAAGTCGCCGGATTGGATCTGGGTGTTCTCCCTAAAGGAGATTGATCGACTTCTATTACTTTATCAATATTTTTAATTCCTTCAATCGAATCATAATCCAAAGGTTGTTTATTAGCGCGGTAAAAATGTCGACTTAAAATGGGATGCAATGTTTCATTAATAAGCGATGATTTACCACTACCTGAAACGCCTGTTACGCATATAAATTTTCCCAATGGAACCTTAAGGATTACATTTTTAAGATTGTGTCCCTTTGCTCCTTTTAATATAATTTCCTTTTGATTTCCTTCGCGTCGTGTTGAGGGTACTTCTATTTTTTTCCTATGGTTTAGGTAATCGGCGGTTAACGAATCCGATTGGATAATTTCATCAGGTGTTCCTTCAGCAACTATATCGCCTCCATTCCGACCTGCCTTGGGTCCCATATCCACAATATGGTCAGCCGATAAAATCATTTCTTTATCATGCTCAACCACAATAATAGAATTTCCTGAGTCGCGTAATTGTTTTAATGAGTTAATTAATTTTTGGTTATCGCGTTGATGCAATCCGATACTTGGTTCATCCAAAATATATAATACATTGACCAGCTTTGATCCCACTTGTGTTGCTAAACGAATACGCTGGCTTTCTCCACCCGACAAACTTCGGGCAGGCCGATTTAGAGATAAATAGTTTAATCCAACATCCAGTAAAAAAGATAAACGTTCGGATATTTCTTTAATAATATCGCGTGCAATTAGGTTTTGCTTTTCGGTTAAATGCTGAGGAAGTTCTTGAAACCAGTGGTAAAGCTCATCAATATCAAGTTTTGATAATTCGGCAATATTCTTCTCAGCTACCTTAAAATGTAACGATTCCTTTTTTAATCGATTCCCATTGCATTTGGGACAAACTACTTTTTTTATATATTGCTCGGTTCGTTTTTTACTACTGTTTGAAAATTGTTCTTGTTGATAATTATGGATATAATTGACAATCCCCTCAAAATTTAAGAAATAATTTGAAGATTGTCCTAATGGAGTATTCAACAACTTAAACGATTCATCCGATCCATAAAGGATAATATTTAAAGCATTTTTAGGAATATCTTTTATGGGAGTATCAAGTGTAAATTTATATTTTGTGGCAATAGCGTCTAGCTGCCAAAAAATAAGCATATTTTTGTATTTTCCTAAAGGAGCAATCCCCCCTTTCCGAATACTTAATGAAGGATCGGGAATAATTTTTTTTACATCAATTTCATTAACCACTCCCAAACCATTACATTTTGGACATGCTCCTTGCGGTGAGTTAAATGAAAAAGTATGGGGTGCCGGTTCGTTATATGAAATACCACTAACCGGACACATTAATTTACGGCTAAAATAATGAACCTCGTCAGTATCTTTTTCTAAAACCATCAATAGTCCTTTACCATGTTGCAACGCTGTTTTAACCGTTCGTTTAATCCGTTTGGAATCGTTTGCTGTTATTTTTAATTTATCGATAACCGTTTCTATAAAATGAGTCTTATACCGATCAAGTTTTAACCCATGGGTTAGTTCTTTTATTTTACCATTGATACGAGCATATAAAAATCCTTTTTTGCGGGTTTGTTCAAACAGTTCTTTATAATGCCCTTTTCTACCCTTCACCTGTGGTGCAAGGATCATAAGATTTTTCCCATCAAATTTTTGTAAGATTAAATTCAGAATTTGCTCATCGGTATATTTTACCATTTTCTCGCCTGTAACATACGAGTATGCATCTGAAGCACGGGCATATAGCAATCGGAGGAAATCATAAATTTCAGTTACCGTGCCAACCGTAGATCGCGGATTTTTGTTGGTTGATTTTTGTTCGATAGAAATTACAGGGCTTAATCCGGTAATTTGATCAACATCGGGTCGTTCCATATTTCCCAAAAACTGTCTGGCATAAGCTGATAAGGTTTCGATATACCTTCGCTGACCCTCTGCATAAATGGTATCGAAAGCAAGAGACGATTTTCCACTACCACTTAAACCAGTAATTACCGTTAATTTATTACGAGGAATGGAGACATCAATATTTTTAAGGTTATGGACTCTTGCACCAAGTACTTTTACTTCCGAAGTTCTAACCATTTTTTCTTCTACAATGCTTAAATTTTCTTTTCCCAAGGGTACAATTATTTAAAATTATTCTGCAATTTGAGATGAATCTGCAAAGTTATAATCATGAATTAATGAATAATTACGGTATCCTTGTTCAGGAATTTCGATAGCATATTCTTTGCTTTTAGGATTGGTGAGAAACGAATCTCTGAGCCATGGATTAAAATATTTTAAAATTTTATAATTAATTTGATATTCATTCGCAAAAGCAGCAAAATCGCTAACAGATGAATCTACCTTGACTGTATAAGTAGGAATTTCATGATAATAATCTTTCTCGCGTAGATAAAACCCATATTTTTCCGGGTTCTCCAAAATTAACTTTATAGCCAAAACGCGGTATATATAACGTGCTGTTTCAGTATTTAATAAAAGGTTATAATAATTTCTTTCATTTTGTCGGTTAACCTGGCGTAATAATCCGGTACGTCCCATATTATAAGCAGCAGCAGCCATGGTCCAGCTACCAAATAAATCATAAGCATCTTTTAAAAATTCAACCGCTGCCTGCGTAGATTTTTCAAGATGATATCTTTCATCCACTTCGTTATTTACTTCCAGCCCGTAATCCCCAGCTGTACCTTTTAATAGTTGCCAAATGCCAACAGCTCCAGCGGGGGATACTCTATTTTTCAAATCACTTTCGGCTAATACCAGGTATTTAAAATCTCCGGGTACACCATTTTCCTGTAATACTTTTTCAATACGCGGAAAATATCGGTTAGCCCGTTTAATAAACAATACTGTTTGCGACTGCCAATAGGTATTTATAAGTAATTCCTGATCCAGTGCTTCACGTACATCAAAATAGTTGAGTGGGACTTCTTCGCCGGCAAATGTTAAATTTTCGGGAATAGGTAAAGCAAAAATTGAATATTTATTTTCAAAAGCTTCCCGATAATCATTATCAACAGATTCTCTTCCCTGCCTGAAAAATGAAAACAACAAAATAAGAAAGGCTAAAAAAATTAAAGTAACAAATGTATATAGGTATTTCATAAAGGTCTTTTTTAAATAGATTGAAATCCAAAATTTATTAACAAAATTTTTGGATAAAGGTTACAAAATTAAAGAATTTTTATTCTGAAAAGAAGAATTAAAATGAATAACTTACCCCGGTATAAATACCTATTGAGTAGGGATGAGATTCTACTGCTGAATTAGCATTAATGGGGTTTAAAAAATATTTTATGGATGGTTCGATAAGTATATTCACGGAATTCAGAATCGGATATTCCAATCCAAAACCAAATGAACCACTATAATTGATATCATTAACTCCATTGGTTTTTCCAATTACATCTTTACTGTTTTCATAAATTAAATAAACATTATTCCCTATAAGAAAGTGTGCACCAACTCCACCAATTAGATTTATATCAATGATCTTATCAATTATTTTGTATCTAAAAATTAAAGGAACTTCAATATATTCAAAACTCTGACGGATATTAGCGTTTAATTTGTTAAAAATTGGATCTGATAAATCATAACTACTTTTTGCATCACTCAAATTTTTAACTCTGGCTGTAGCTGTTTCATCAAAATAAACCAACGAGGAATTAACGTTTATTTCACCTGCTGAATTGGCAATATTGTATGTATTAATGTATCTATCTCGATATTTTTCATCCATTAGGTTGTAGATATTATTAGCATAAACAGAAATATGCTCCATATCCTGTCCCATGGATGAATAGTAAATTCCTGTTTGTATGGACAGCCTTTTTTGAGGTTTGTATTGTACATTAATTCCTCCTGAATAAGTAAAAACAGCGCTTTCTATATTATTATAATAATTAGTCCCTGTAATGGCATTGTTTTCTGTTAAATGTCTATATGAATAAGCAGGAGCAAAAGCACCTCCAATCATCCAATTTTTATTTGCTTTAGAATTACTGGAGTTATTTTTTGAAAAATTTTTACTATAAAATTCGGGAAAAATTTCAGCAAAAAGACTTCGTTTTTGATGTTTCTTTTTTAAAACAATAGCTGAATTATTTTTTTGATTTTCTATAGTTACAGGAAGAGGCATTAGTGATGCTATTTCCTCGTTTTTGTTCCGTTGACTATTTTTAATATATATTTCTTTTTGATGGAGAAAAACGCTGCCATTTATTTGCTCTTCACTGGAATTATTATCAGCAATAGAAACTTCTGTATAATTTAGTTTATTAGAGTTTAGTTGTTTGTTTTCTTTAATTATTTCCGTTAAAACCTGATTGTTGCCGTATTTATATTGATAAGAGGTTCTGTTTAGATAGAAATATAACGAAGCGATAAAAGATATAATTGCTATGGATGCAGCAATTTTATAAAACAAAAAACCTGATGTTTTCCGGGCATCCAATTTTTGTTCAATATTTTCCCATATTTCATCAGGAGGAGTTTGTTGATAATTCTTCAACTTATTCCTAAAATCCTGATCCATATTACTCATTTGCACTCTCATCAAATAGACTTTATTTTAATACCATAATATTTTTTTACTTTTTTTTTCAAAATTTCACGAGCTCGTGAAAGATTTGACTTAGAAGTTCCTTCTTTAATATTTAGCATCTCACAAATTTCTTTGTGCGAGTATCCTTCAATAGCATATAGGTTAAATACCATTCTATATTGTGGAGATAACTCCTGAATCAGTTTTAGCAAATCTTGGACAGCTAATTCAGAAAGAATATGATCATATTCGCTATCTTTGGATTCATATCCCTGCTCCATATTTACCGCAAACAAATAACTCTTATCTCTAAATTTTTCAAGTGCGGTATTTACCATTATCCTCCTAACCCAACCTTCAAAAGAACCTTTATGATTAAATTGTTTAAGATTTAAAAACACCTTAATAAATCCATCCTGTAAAATATCTTTAGCCTCATCAACATTATCGGCATATCGTAAGCAAACACCAAACATTTTATCAGCAAATAATTGATATAATTGCTTTTGTGCTTTACGATCGCCTTTAATACAAGCTTTAATTATTTCGATATAATTATCCAACAGGTTTATAGATTTTGTATTAATACAAATTTATTGAATAATTTAATCGAACAAAAAGCTTGCCTACTTTTTTCTGTTCTAATTTTAGATGGATAAAAAACAAATTTGGTTGCGTTTAGATTTTAGATTTATTTTTGAAAGTTACGCAACCTTTTGAAATATTCTAACATCATTCTTTTGATTGCTTAAATTAAAAAATTCATTAGCGAAGTAAAAGTAATAACCAGAAACTCAAAATTAACATGCAGTTCAAAACAAAAACCGAGAAAAAATTTTATCACACAGATTTAAATATGGGTGTGATCATTATTTTTATCATCGTAACGCTGGCTTTTCTGTTATCGTTAACAAAAAGTAACTATAGCAAAAACTTGTTTAGTCAGCGTACTGAAATTGTCAAGTAGCATCAATTTTTCTGACATATCTTGTTCATTTCTTTCTAAAGACCTTGAGAAAGATTTTAAAGTTTAATTTTAACAAAAAAGTGGATGCGTATTTTTACTCATCCACTTTCTTTTTCTTTGATTATATTATTTATAATTATATATGAATTACTTCATCGTAAGCAGCAGCTGCAGCTTCCATAACCGCTTCGGACATGGTTGGGTGTGGATGTATTGATTTTATAATTTCATGTCCTGTTGTTTCTAGCTTTTTCGCAACAACAAGTTCGGCAATCATTTCGGTAACGTTAGCACCAATTAAATGGGCTCCTAACAATTCGCCGTATTTCTCATCAAAAATCAATTTAACAAAGCCCTCTTTCTCACCTGCAGCGCTCGCTTTACCCGAGGCCGTAAATGGGAATTTGCCAACTTTTATTTCATAACCGGCATCATTAGCTGCTTTTTCGGTTAACCCAACTGAAGCAACTTCTGGCGAAGTATACGTACAAGCCGGAATATTATTATAATTGATAGGTTCCGGATTTAGTCCGGCAATTTTCTCTACACAAGCAATTCCTTCGGCTGAAGCTACATGAGCAAGTGCTGGTCCATGTACAATATCGCCAATAGCATAGATTCCTTCGACATTTGTCTGGTAATAATCGTTAACTTTTATTTTTCCCTCTTCCATTTCTATTCCTAACTCTTCCAATCCAATGTTTTCAAGGTTAGGAGCTACCCCTACTGCAGAAAGCACAATTTCTGCCTCAATCGTTTCTTCTCCTTTTTTAGTTTTCACAACAGCCTTACATAATTTCCCTGAAGCATCAACTGATTCAACGCTCGAATTAACCATCACTTTCATTCCGGCTTTTTTAAACGAACGAGCCAGTTGTTTAGAAACTTCTTCGTCTTCGTTAGGGACAACGTTTGGCAAAAACTCGACTAAATAGACATTGGTTCCTAACGCATTATAAAAGTTTGCAAACTCACTGCCTATAGCTCCTGAACCAACAACAATCATCGATTCGGGCTGTTTAGGCAAGGTCATTGCTTCGCGGTATCCGATAATTTTCTTCCCATCCTGCTTAAGATTTGGAAGTTTTTTTGACCGAGCTCCGGTAGCTAAAATAATATGTTCGGCTTCGTATTCATTCACCTTACCATCAGTATCTTTAACTTCAACTTTTTTATTTTCTTTAAGTTTACCAAAACCGGCAATATGTTCAATCTTATTCTTTTTAAACAGGAACTGAATTCCTTTACTCATCCCCTCGGCGACACCCCGGCTTCTTTTTACAATGGCCTCGAAATCGGGTTTTATTTCGCCTTCGATTTTAATTCCATAATCGGCAGCATGTTGCATGTATGTATATACCTGGGCACTTTTTAATAATGATTTTGTAGGGATACACCCCCAATTTAAACAAATTCCACCTAGTTCGGCTTTTTCTACTACGCCAACTTTCATTCCTAATTGCGATGCTCTGATTGCTGCAACATAACCTCCAGGACCACTTCCAATAATTACTAAATCGTATTTCATTATTCTGATATTTATTTTAATGATTTATAACTTATTAAAAGATACTATTATTTATTCTATAAAATTAAAAAATTTTATGTATTTATTTTTAATGAAATTTTATGTTTTATTATCTGAACCATTTTAGCTAAAATAAAAAATATTACCAATGAAAAAATAATTGACGCACCAGAGGGTATATTAATTTGATAAGAAATCAATAATCCCATTAGTGCTCCTATTAAACCTATAACAATTGAAATGAAGATAATGTTTTTAAATTCGTTGGTAAACAAATTAGCAATGGATTGAGGGATGGTTAACAAAGAAATAACCAATATAATTCCAACCACTTTAATATTAAGCACGATGGTTAATGCGACCAAAGAAATCAATAAATTATTTATAAAATTTACCGGCAATTTATGTGTTTGAGCAAATTCCTGATCATAAGCTACAAACAATATGGTATGGTAAAAAAATATAAATATTAAAATAATAACAACACTTACAACAGTCATAAGTATAATATCCAAGGTAGAAACGGTAAGAATGCTACCAAAAAGATAGGTCATTAAGTTAGGAGCATAACCGGGTGTAATAAATACGAAAATTATCCCAATAGCCATCCCAAGCGACCATAAGATTCCAATCACAGAATCTTCGCGCACATCAGTTTTTTTGGATAGAAATTCAATACCTAATGCTGAAAAAACAGCAAATATAGCAGCTGCAATTACCGGATTAAATCCAAAATAATAACCTATTCCAATCCCTCCAAAAGAGGCATGCGTAATGCCTCCACTAAGAAATACCATTCTCCGGGTTACAATATAGGTTCCAATAATTCCACAGCTTATGCTGGCCAATATGCCTGCTAATAATGAATTTACGATAAATTTATACTCAAATAATTCTGCTAACATAACTAATGATTGTGTTTACTTAATACGGTATGAGGCACATCACCATGTGTGATTAACTTAATTGGACAGTTATATGAAGCCAGTTGGGCTTCTGTAATTTTATTAGACTTATGATAATGCAAACTTCGATTAACACAGGCAATGGTTTTAATATATGCTGCAATGGTTCCTAAATCATGCGACACAATAATAATCGCCATTTCATTATTCAGCTTTTTTAATATTTCATATAATTCACCTTCAAATTGATTGTCCACATATGTATTAGGTTCATCTAATATTAATAATCGCGGAGAAGAAACAATTGCCCTAGCCAATAAAACTTTTTGCAATTGTCCGCCGGAAAGTTCGCCAACAGGATAATCTTTCAAATCGCTAATTCCAATCTGCTTAAGTGTATCACAAGCTTTCGTATGATCAGATTTTGAATATTTAAAAAATAACTTATTTCCGAACATTAAGCCCGACAAAACAATATCAATTACTTTAATTGGAAATTTATGATCAATTTTATTAAACTGTGGAAGGTAACCAATCTTATTTCTTTTATGGGTATCATTGGTATAAAATTTTACTGTCCCTTTATAAGGTTTTATTAATCCAAGAATTACTTTCAGCAAGGTAGTTTTTCCTCCTCCGTTTGGTCCGATTATACCAATAAAATCGTTATCATAAATATCCAACGAAACATCGGTTAAAATAACCTCATCATTATATCCTGCATAAACCGATTTTAATTCAACTAATTTTTTCATCCTACTTATTTTGTATATGAATCTACAATCCTATCAATAATATATCTAATACTTTTATCCCAATGATAATCCAATGGATTTATTTGAACTACGGTTCCATCAATTTCCTCTGCAATAACCTGAGCATTGTGTTTACTAAATTGTTTTTGTACGAAAACAATTTTTATATTTTCCGAACGAGCAATCTTAATAATTTTCTGCATATTTGAGGGAGTAGGTTCTTTCCCATCAATTTCAATAGAAATTTGCTCTAATCCATAATCGCGTGCTAAATAACTCAATGCCGGATGAAAGATCAAGAACTTTTCTCCTTTAAAAGGTTCTAATTTACGTGTAGCGTATTGCTCCAACTGCTCAATCTCATGAATAAAAATTTTGTAATTAGCTGTAAATGCACTATCCTGCTCAGGATAATTTTCAAGTAAATATTGATAGATTAGTTCTACTTGTTTTTTTACTTCTCTAGTCGACACCCAGATATGCGGATCTATTCCATGATGATGGCCTTCGTGAGCATGATGTTTGTGATCTGTGTCCTGCGGCTTAATTAAATGAGCATTTTCTGATAGGTCAACAATTTTCATTTGAGGATGAATATTCTTAAATCTATTCATCCATGACTTTTCAAATTCGATATGTCCAATTCGAAAATAGACATCAGAGGCATTCAATTCCTGCATTTGTTTTGGTGTTGGTTCATAGGTAACCGGGCTTGCACCAGGTGGAATCATTACATTTACTGTAAAATAATCCCCTGCAATATTCTCTATAAAATATTTTTGAGGTAAAATGCTAACGGTTATGGTAGTTTTATTATTTTTTTGTTGCGGAGAACAGCCCCAAAGTATGCCCACAAAGATAATTATGAAAACAGTTCTGATTTTCATGGTTTTGCTATTTAGAATCATTAAAAATAATAAAAATAAAAGAAATAAAAGAATTTTAGGTAAAGAATTTATTTAAATCATTACAAAAAATTGATTAAATCGAGAAGGTAGGGGGATTACCCCCCGCCCTCTCACACCACCACGCATGCTCTCGCACATGGCGGTTTCGGTTAATGTTTTAGCTTTTCGTAATTTAATGACAAATTACTGTCATCAAATCTTCTGCTAAGGCTCGTCCTTGTTGTCTCTCTTTATTTATTTGCCCCTCCTATCCTGCTTTTGTTCCTTTTACGTTTTCACAATTGTCTGACGGGCGTACAGCATTCTCGCTTTGTCCTATGAACAAATCTTTCTGATATGCTATATCATGCCGGTGCTCCATAAATAAAAGTTCTTACTGACTGCTCCTTATATTAACCAATTCAGTCCTTCACCCTGAGTTACCCGAACTCGGCTACTACGACCTCTGCTGACTTCTCACTCTTACCAATTTTGACCTTTCGCCGATTGTTGCCGCTCGGTTTGTCGCTATTGAAACAGGTGGTAAGACCTCTCGGGATAAGATAATGAACTTTCCTTGCGTACTGCCTGATTTACTGTATGGGATTACGGTTGAAATTTGGGCGTTCCCAATCCATTACTCAGTTGCCCTTCCCAAGCCAGCCTTGTATCAGATTTCTGTTCGTCAATACGTCAAGTTTACTGATGGCTTCTTTCGGATTCCAAATCGCTTTGGACACCCTTGCCAATCACTAATGTTTCCTATCAACTCGGCACATACAGAGACTTGCACTCTGCTAGTTTATTACCATGCCCGACATACAAAAAAGAGTGGTTGACAATTCAACCACTCACTCTTTTTTATTTTTAAATTTAGAAAATGCCTTAATCCAGCAATTCAACTAATTTATTACCTAACTCTTCACCACGTAAATCTTTGGCAATAATAATTCCATCCGGATCAATTAAAACATTATGGGGAATTGAATTAAAACCATAAAGTTCTCTTGCAGAACAATCCCAATAGTTCAATTCAGAAACCTGAGGCCAGGTAATACCATCGGCTTCAATAGCCTTAACCCAAGATTCGCGGGTTTTATCCAATGAAACACCAAAAATTTCGAATCCTTTATCATGATATTTAGCATATTCATCCACCAAATTTGGGTTTTCCTGTCGACAAGGGTTGCACCATCCAGCCCAAAAATCGATTAGAACATATCCATCGCCAACATAGGATGAAAGCGAAACCGGATTTCCGTCGGGATCATTCATGGTAAAATCAATGTATGGTTGCCCAATGGCAACACTTTTTAATACATTAACTTTTTTATTTAGTTCTTTAGCATATATAGATTCGGCAACCTCTGGGCTAAATTTCTCAATGATAGTTTCTAGCTCATCCAGGCTTAAATATGGCATCATATAATTTAAGGTAATAAAAGGAGACAGAACGGTTGAAGAATTTTCATGAATAAAATCTTTAATATATTGCTGTTGTTGTTCTTCAACTTTAGTGTATTCTGCTTCAATTTGTTTTACCTTCTCCATATCGCCACCCATATTTGCTTGCATATATTCATTATACAACGTTCTAAATTGCATATTGTAATTCATCAGTTGTTCTTCAAAACTTCGATATAAGGTGGTTACTTCCGAACCTTCAATATCTGCATTGGGGATACTGTCGATATGAGCAACAATCTTAACTTTTGTATTTTCTAAAAACAAAGGAATTGCATCTAATGTATCAGCAAATTTAATGATATGATACTCTGGCATCTCTACCTTTCCTTTAAAGGAAAACATACCCTCTTTTAACGCAACCGAGTCAACGGTTACCAGCTTACCATCTTCCACTTTTTGAAGAATAGCTGAACCCGCATTTAAACCCTCAATTTGTCCTTCAATATTATACTTTGTTTCTGTTGAACATGAAAACAAAAATGCAATAGCCAACAGGCTGTAAAATAACTTTCTCATTATGATTTTTTTTAAAAATTTATAAAATTATTGATCGATAAACATACAAAAAATTCTACATAATCAGAATTTAATATATGTAAATATAAATTATTTTTGGTTGAAATATTCGTTTAAAAGCATACGGGCTGCAAGGAATGAATTCATTTTTCCTTGTAAAACATTCTCTTCGAAAAATTTTAGCTTATTTTTAATATTATCTTGCTGATAAAAATTGTTTTTTAACGATTCGTTTATTGATTCGTACATCCAATATTTTGCTTGTTCTTTTCTTTTTAAAGCAAAAAATTTGTTTGATTTTTGCTTTTCAATAAATTCATTAATCACTTTCCAAACCTCATCAATTCCTGTTTTAACAAGCGACGAACAAGTTAACACTTTTGGGATCCATCCCGAAGGAGTAGGCGGAAACAGATGAAGTGCATTTTGGTATTCGTTTTTTGCCTGTTCAGCTTTTCGGATATTTTCTCCATCGGCTTTATTAATAACAATCGCATCAGCCATTTCCATTATTCCTCGTTTAATTCCCTGCAATTCATCTCCGGCCCCTGCAAGCATTAGCAACAAGAAGAAGTCAACCATGGAGTGTACAGCCGTTTCAGATTGCCCCACACCCACCGTTTCAATAAAAATAGTATTAAACCCGGCAGCTTCACATAAAACAATCGTTTCTCTGGTTTTTCGAGCAACACCACCCAACGAACCTGCCGAAGGCGAAGGCCTGATAAATGCATCAGGATCCGTAGCGAGCTCTTCCATCCTTGTTTTATCCCCAAGGATACTTCCTTTAGAACGCTCACTACTTGGATCAACAGCCAAAACAGCAAGTTTATTTCCTTTCGATGTTATATATTTACCCATTGATTCAATAAACGTACTTTTCCCTACACCTGGAACTCCTGTTATACCTATACGAATGGAATTTCCTGCATAAGGAAGGCATTTTTCTATGATTTCCTGGGCAATTTGATTATGATCGGGTAATGAACTTTCAATTAATGTTATGGCTTGTCCCAAAATGGTTCTATTCCCGTTAATAATTCCATCTACATATTCCTGTACCGATCGTTTTATTTTTTTATTTTCCCTGAATTTTTTTATTACCTCGGGATTTATGGATTCGGGTTGTTGAATCCCACGCTGCACATTTAAAGCGGATTTAAATTTCTCTTTATTTTTTTCTTTTTTATCCGACATGTCAAAAATATTTTCTACGAAATTAAAACTTCCTGCTATAGAAAGAAAGCATAATACTATTTTTCACAACACCCTTTTCAGATAATAATAAAAAAAGAAATAGCACAATACTATTTCTTTAGGTGCATTGATCAAAATCAATTATTAATTAATCAACAATTTCTCCACTAATCGTTAATCGTTCTTCGGGATTTGAAGGATCATTAGAAATTACATAAATAGTTTTACGTTGCATTCCCTTTCTTGATCCAAATTTGAATACCGCTTTAAACGAACTTGATTCCCCGGGTTTTACTACTTCCTTTTCTAAATTAGCAGTAGTACAACCACAGGTGGTTCTTATTTTTCGAATGACTAAATCTCTCTTTCCTACATTCTTAAAAACAAATTTTTTCTCAACTTGTTTTTGACTGGAAGGAACTTTTCCAAAATTGAAATTCTTTTCTTCAATTTCAATTTTAGGAGCATTCTTACGCTGCAATTCGGTTAATTGCGAAAAATCCTCTTCAATTTTAGCACTAATGGTAATGTAGTTACTTCTAATATTTTCACCATTGATTAACATAGAAACTCTATTGACAATAAATCCCCAATCGTTAACTTTCCGCCCATCATATTCGCCAATAATAAAACCCTTCTCTTTAGGCCGTAGTTCATCAGGAGAAACTTTGAGCTTTAAATACTCTGGTACATTCTGAAAACTAAGTTTTAATATTTGGTCAGATGCATTGTAAATTTTTAATGTGTCGATTTTAACCTGATTATGATAAACCCTGGTAAATGGTAAATGATTTGATTGCAGCCTTAGCTCTCCAATGGTTTTTGGGTAATAATCTTCAATTGTTTTTTCTCTGGGCAGCACTTCACCCATAATCCTTAAAATAACCCGGGTCTTATTAATTGTATTCGTAGTGATTATAATACTTTTATTAAAATTTCCGGGCCGGTTTCTTGGATCAAAAGCAGCTTTAACAAAACCTTTCTCTCCGGGCATTACGGGTTTCTGTGTCCAGGTAGGTGTTGTACAGCCACAGGTTGCTCTAACATTTGTAATTACCAGCGGTTCGTTTCCTGTATTGGTAAAAGCAAATTCATAGGCAACCCTACCTCCATCTTCTTTTATTTTGCCAAAATCATGTACGTCTTTTTCAAAAGATATTTTAGCCCCACGTTGTTGGGCAAAAGCAAAAACAGTAATCAGGGAAAAAATTAAAATAAAAAATCCTCTCTTTTTCATAGTGTGGTAATATTTTTATAAAAATAAATAACTTTGAATGGTATAAATATCAAAAATAATAATATTTAATATTTTATCATTAAGGTTAACAAACTTTAACTTTTGAGATTAAAATGCTAAATTCATGCCAAATTAAATTTATCCTTTATTTAACGAAAACATTTCCATTTAGTTGTGAAAAATAGCCGGAGAGTCATATTATTTTTATTTTTTATTTTCATCATTCAGCCTGTATATGCCCAATTTTATAACGGACATCAAATAAATTTTGGCAAAAACAGAATACAATATAATGATTTTTACTGGTCTTATTTCAGATTTGATAATTACGATGTTTATTTTAATCAGGAAGGAGAAGCAATTGCCAGATATACCGGCAAAATTGTCCGCGATGAAATCGTTCAAATGGAGCAACGACTAAATCATACACTCAAAAAAAAATTAAACTTTATTGTTTACAATCGATATACAGATTTCAGACAAAGTAATATTGGACTGGTAACAGGGAAAGAAGAATATAATACCGGTGGAATAACAAAAATCCGGAACAATAAAGTCAACTTATATTTTCAAGGCGATCATATAGCTTATAACATACAATTGAAAAAAACTATTGCCGAAGTAATCATCATGGAGATGCTTTACGGAGATCGATTATCCGATAATTTTGCCAATGCTACCATGCTCGAATTACCCGAATGGTTTTTAAACGGATTAACCTCTTACTTATCCCAGGAATGGGACGAAAAAATTGAAAACCGCTTGAAAGATGGATTGGTTCACAACCGATACCAAAAATTTAATCGGTTAACCGGCAAAGAGGCAACTTGTGCCGGACATTCATTTTGGAAATACATTAATGATTTTTACGGTCCTACGGTTATTACGGATATCATTTATCTTACCCGGATAAATAAAGGTGTTAACAGTGCAATGCTTGATGTTTTAGGTTTGCCTTTTAAAGAAATCGTTCAACAATGGATCGATTATTACGAATCGTATTTTGAAAACCAGTCCCTGGCAAACGATACTTTAAACCAACCGCAAAAAATTATTCTAACCAGCAAACCTCAACAAAAAATAACACAAGTAAAACTTAGCCCTAATGGAAATAAAATGGCATATGTTACGAATGAACTGGGAAAATATAAAATTTTTATTTATGACGAATATTCCGATGACCATTATAAAATCTATCAAAACGGGCATAAAATAAAACAAATTACCGATTACACCTATCCCATAATCGATTGGCATCCATCGGGTAATTTTTTAACCATTATCACCGAGCAAAAAGGGGGCATTAAACTTATTCAATACAATCTAGAAGAAGATGAACTTACCTCACGAAATCTTTTACATTATGATAAAATTTTGAATTTTGATTATGCTGATGATGGTTCTAAAATAGTGTTTTCTGCTGTTAAAGAAGGTGAAACCAATTTGTTTATTTTCCATTTGGCTTCTTCAACAAGCACACAAATAACCCATAATGCGGCTGATAATTTTAATCCGCGATTTATTCAAAACGCAACAAAAATTGTATTTAGTTCAAATCAACCATCCGATACATTATCCAATAATAATTTTTATCCTAGCCGGGATATTTATCTTTATGATTTAAAAAAGAAAAACGATGAAACCCAAAATTTAACCCAAACGGGTTATACTAATGAGAAATTACCAGAGGGCTTAAAACCCGACAACTACCTTTATTTAAGCAACCAAAATGGAATTTATAATCTATATCAGGGAAGATTTGACAGTACCATAAGCTATATTGATACAGCTATCCATTACCGATATTTTATGAGACAAAAACCTTTAACCAACTTCCATTTTAATATACTGAATCATGATTTAAGTGATAATAAATCAGCCTACTCATTTGTTTATTTTACGAAAGGGAAATACCATCTTTATAAATCATCATTGCAAGATTCGACATTTTTACAAAAAAAACAATTACACCAAACATACCATAGACAAAGCAATATTGATAGCCTCCAATCATTTAAAAAACAAAATAAAGCGATAACAGACACGTTAAAAATGCAATTGCCAGAAGATAATTATGCAGATATTAATCAATATACCTTTGAAATTGAAAAACCCTATTTTACTTACAAATACAATAAAGAAAAAATAGATACCACAAAACTCGAGCGCCAGTTCCCTAAAATCCGGATTTACGAAAGAACATTTTATACCGACCACATTGTAAGCCAGGTTGATTTTGGGTTTTTAAACAATACTTACCAGGCCTTTACCGGTGGTGCAGTGTATTTTAATCCCGGATTTAATGCTTTACTTAAAATTGGGGCTTTTGATTTGCTCGAAGATTACAAAATAATTGCAGGCGTGAGGTTTTCGGCAGATTTTAATAGCAACGAGTATTTGATAAGCCTCGAAAATCTTAAACGAAAAATAGATGAGCAGTTTGTTTTTCATCGACAAACCTTCGAAAATATCACCCCGGATTTTGTTTCCAAAACAAAAACACATAAGCTGATGTATATCCGAACGATACCTCTCAGCCAGATAAACGCATTAAAAGGTACTGTAACTTTTCGCCACGATAAACAAATTTATATGGCTACCGACCGCAACACATTACAAACTCCTGATATTCATAAAATATGGGGAGGCTTTAAATTCGACTATATTTTTGATAACACCATAAGTACAGGAGTAAATCTTTACAATGGTACACGATATAAAATTTTTGCCGAATACTATAATCAGGTCAATAAAACAAAAACAGATTTATTTGTTTTTGGCACAGATTTCAGACATTATCAAAAAATACATCGAGATTTAATTTTAGCTTCTCGCTTCGCAGCAAGCACATCATTCGGGAAAAATAAACTAATCTATTATCTGGGAGGTGTTGATAACTGGACCAATTTTTCTCAACAAACACCTACTTTTATCCCGCTTGAGGAAATTCCAATTAATAATAATGAGGAATATGCATACCAAGCTGTGGCAACCAATTTGCGAGGTTTTCCGCAGAATATAAGAAATGGCAACAGTTTTGCGTTAATTAATACCGAACTTAGATGGCCCTTTGTAAAATATTTCTCAAGTTATCCGCTGAATTCGTCGTTTTGGAAAAATCTTCAATTGGTAGGATTTTTTGATATGGGAACTGCCTGGACAGGAATAAGTCCTTATGCTAAAGAAAATGCCTATGACAAAGAGGTCATTAACCGTGGACCAATTACAATTACACTTGATACAGAGCGCGACCCGATAGTTGCAGGATACGGATTTGGTTTTCGAACCATGTTGTTCGGTTATTTTGCCCGATTTGATTGGGCCTGGGGTATAGAAAATCAACAAATTACACCCGGAATATTTTATTTTTCATTAAGTTTGGATTTTTAATGCCAATTATCATGAGTTTACACGAAATTATAGTACTGATTATCATAGGTTTTTTAGCCGGAATCGTTGGTGGGTCCATGGGTATAGGTGGCGGAATAATTATTGTACCGGCCTTAATTTTTATCATGGGATTTACCCAACATCAGGCGCAAGGCACCAGTCTTGCAGTATTATTATTCCCTATAGGGATACTCGCTGTATTTAATTATGCCAAAAATGGTTATGTTAACTTTAAGTTTGCACTGGTATTAATTATTGCTTTTGTTTTAGGAAGTTATTTGGGCTCCCTAATCTCAATCCATTTACCCGCTAAAACACTAAAAAAAATATTTGGTATTTTCATGTTAGTTGTTTCCATAAAAATGATTTTAGATAAATAATCATGAACATAGAACAAAAAATAAAAAAGCTCTCCAAAGAATATTTTTCACAGGTTGTTGATATCAGGAGGCATTTACACCAAAATCCCGAGGTATCTTTTCAAGAATTTAAAACCTCAGCATATATTGCTTCCCTTTTAAAAAAATGGGGTATTGAATTTGTTACGAGTATTGCAGAAACCGGAATTGTTGCAACGATCAAAGGAAAAAATCCCGAACGAAAAACAATTGCATTAAGAGCCGACATCGATGCCTTACCTATTGAAGAAAAAAACAATATCCCTTACAAATCAAAAAACAAAGGAGTAATGCATGCCTGTGGGCACGATGCACATACAGCATCATTGCTGGGTGTAATCCTTATTTTAAATGAATTAAAGGATGAATTTGAAGGAACGGTAAAATGCATTTTTCAACCTGGTGAAGAATTACTACCAGGAGGTGCAAAATTAATGATTCAACAAGGAGTATTAAAAAATCCCGAACCGGAAATAATTATTGGGCAACACGTTTATCCAGAACTACCCACAGGAAAAATTGGCATAAAAAGCGGTGCTTATATGGCCTCCAGCGACGAAATTTATATTACGGTTAAAGGCAAAGGAGGACATGGTGCAATGCCCTGGCAAATTAATGATACAGTGCTCATTACCTCGCATATTATAGTTGCTTTACAGCAAATTACCAGCAGATTAGCCCCTGCAGGGATCCCTACAATTCTATCTTTTGGCAAAATTATGGCCAACGGGGCAACCAATGTAATCCCTGATGAAGTATATATTGAAGGAACTTTCAGAACAATGGACGAAAAGTGGAGAATGAAAGCACATCAAAAAATTAAAGATATTGCCACAGGAGTGGCTCAAAGTATGGGAGCTAAAGCAGAAATTAATATTAAATCAGGATATCCGGTTTTAATCAATGATGAAAGTGCAACTTTGAAGGCTAAAGAAGCCGCTAAACAATTTCTAGAAGCAAAAAATATTGTTGATTTAGATTACCGAATGACATCCGAAGATTTTGCTTATTTTTCGCAAAAAAAACCATCTGTTTTTTATCGATTAGGTGTGGCCGATGAAAACCACAAAGAATGTTTATCATTACATTCGCCTAAATTTAACATCAACGAAAAAGCTTTAGAGACAGGTATAGGAACTATGGCCTATATGGCTATCCAATTTTTACAACCATAAAATAATTGTTATAAGGCCTGAAAAATCGATTAAACAGATATTGTTTAGAATGATTCTAAATTTTAATTATTAAGTTATTTATATCACGTTTTGTTTTTCTATTCAAATTTTGGGAATAATTTTGTAATTGAATTAAATAAAAATTTAAACTAAAATCAAAAAATCATGGCTTACGTAATAAGTGACGACTGCACAGCTTGTGGTACTTGTATAGATGAATGCCCGGTTGAAGCTATATCTGAAGGTGATATTTATAAAATTGACCCTGAATTATGCACTGATTGTGGTGCATGCGCAGATGTTTGCCCGGTTGAAGCAATTCATCCAGAATAAATCAAAGCTGAAAAAAATGTTAAAGGGCGCCCGATAATTTGAGTGCCCTTTTTTGATGTCAAAAAATAAGTAATAAATAAACAATATTTTAAATCGAATCTGTTTCAACTAACTTTGCCAAGATGTCGGCATAAGGAATAAGTAAAAACTTTTTCTCTTCAATCTCGGCTTCTGTACCCAAAAATTCTTTGTAAAATACACTATCGCCAACGTTTATAGCTAAATTTTCGATAGGGCTTATTGCAACTACTTTGGCATTTTTCTTTTTCTCCTTCACTGAGTCAGGGATGATTATTCCCGATGCTTTTTTTGCTCTTCTTTCTCCTCGGTAATATCCAATAAAACATGCTCGTTTAATGGTTGTAACTCTTTCATTTTTAATTAATTTTTATAGTTTAACTTAAATCTATTATTTTTTTTTCTAATAATTCGTCTATTTTAGGTTTGTTGAATCCAACAATCAAGCGCCCGTTGATGTCAATTTGCGGCACTCCCTGCTGTCCACTTCTTTTTACCATATCCTGCGCAATTTGCTGATCGCGAGGAACATCAATATCACGAAATTGAACTTTTCGTTCTTTTAAATAATTTTTTAAGGTATTGCAATGCGGACAGGTTGGTGTTGTATAAACAACCACACGTTTTGTGTTTTCTCTTCGTTGTCCTGTGTAGCCGAATACAATGCATCTTCAACGAATGCTTTAAAAATAACTGGTTCATGGCACCCTTTAATTATCTGTCCGGGTTTATCTCCTTCAAATTCAAGCAATACCGAAGCAGTAGTTACCCCACATTGTTGATGTATATCAAGGGGTTTGGTCACATCAACCACCAAAAATTATATCGCTGAGATATTGGCTTTTATTTTTTTTAGCAAAAGCACATTCACTTTGCTCAGCTCCCGATTTATAAATAAGCAAATAGCTTCTTTTGCTACTTTTTAATGCTTGCTGCAATGAAGAGTAAGATTCAATTCTTTTGAATTCCATTATCACAGGCTTAATTATCTATATATTTGCATATCATTTTTTGTACCATTTTAAAATCTTTACTTGTAAACTATAAATTTGACATATCCCAGTTACATTTGACAGCAAATAACATTAAACTATTTTAAGAGAAAAACATCTTAATAAAGTATAATTGTAAAAAAATTTATAAATGATATATTTTCTTCAAAAAAACAAAAATCAATACCTATGAAAATTAAAATTTTATTATCCGCATTATTAATTATAACGCTAACTGGTTATGCGCAGAAAGAAAAACAACCGCTTGATTTTTCTGTTTACGACAACTGGGAATATATTGAAAACAAAGGAATATCAAATGATGGGAAATGGATTTTTTATGAATCAAACCCTTATTATGGCGATGGAAAAACGGTCGTTTACAACACCCAGACAGAAGAAAAAACAACATTAAGCAGGGCTAAAGATGCCAAATTTTCTCCTAACTCAGACTACCTTGTTTATAAAATTTATCCTTACACCGATACCGTAAGGGCATTAAAGCTCAAAAAAACGGATAAAGAAAAATTGCCCAAAGACTCGTTAGGCATCCTGGTTTTAAAAAACAATGAAACGATTACCTTCGAAAACCTTGAGTCATTCGAATTGCCTAATGAAAAATCATCCTGGTTTGCTTTTTTACATACCAAAAAAGAAGCAGAGGATACCACTAAAAAAGAGAAAAAGAAAAAATATGACAAAGAGGCGCCAAAAGAATACAGCCTTACCATTATGAATCCGGTGACTAATAAAAAACACCAGTTTAAAAATATTACCGAATTCTCCATATCCAACAATGGTAAATTGGCAAATTTTATCAAACAACAAAACGATACCATTTTGAAATCTACCCTATTTACCTTTAATACCGAAAAAGAAAAATTAGACAGTTTGGAATCTAAAACAGGATTGTCTAAAAAAATAAGTTCCGATTACGATGGAAATTATTTTGCTTTTATCCAATCCGAAGATACTATAAAAACAAAAGTTTACAGCTTATATTTATACAATAATGATAAAAAACAACTCCAAAAAATTGCAGATACATTAACCAAAGCTATTCCGGGAAAGTGGACGGTAAGCGAAAATGGAAGTATTTACTTTTCAGAGAACAACAAACGCCTGTTTTTTGGAATCACTCAAAAACCGGAGCCAGAACCGAAAGATACGTTACTGGACGAAGAAAAGGTTGTGCTGGATTTATGGAGTTGGAACGACCCGTTACTACAGCCTCAACAGCTAAGCAATTTAGACAGAGAAATGAAACGAACCTATTTAACGGTATATCATATTAATGAACAAAAAATTATACAATTGGAAGATGAAAAAATAAAACGAACGGAAAAAAACCAGGACGGGAATGGAGAAATAGCACTTGGTTATTATAACAAACCTTATCAAAAACAAACATCCTGGGAATTTCCATCCTATTCTGATGTATATATAATTAATATCAATACAGGAGAGAAGACATTATTTAGAAAAAAATTCAAAGGGGAAATAAGCCTTTCTCCCGATAACAAATACATTCTTTGGTACGCATATACTGATAGTGCATGGCATACTTATTCTGTTAAAGATAAAATAACCAAAAATCTCACGGGAAAACTTAACGTAAACTTTTATAATATAACGTTTGATTACCCCATGGATCCTGATTCATATGGAATGGCAGGATGGACAAAAAACGACAGTGAAGTCTTAATTAACGACCGATATGATATCTGGAAATTTGACCCTGAAATGAAAAAATCACCCATAAATATTACCAACCATTGGGGAAGGAAGAATAATATCCGTTTTATGTATATCCATTTAGATGAGGAGAATAATTTTATCGATCCCAAAGAGGAAATGTTACTTAAATCGCTTAATTTTGATAACAAACAGTTCGGTTTTTTTACATGTCAGGTAAACGAAAAATCAAATCCTACAAAATTGATCACTGATGATGTATATTTTTACAATCCTACAAAAGCAAAAAATGCAGAAAAAATCATCTGGCAACGAAGCAGCTTTGAAGAATATTATGACTTGTGGGTAAGCAATATTAATTTTACCGATGCAGAACAAATTTCCAATGAAAATCCGCAACAAGAGGAATATTTGTGGGGAGATGTTGAGCTATATAAGTGGATTACCGCTGATGGAACCGAAGAAGAAGGTTTATTGTACAAACCCGAAAATTACGACCCAAATAAAAAATATCCGATGATTGTCTATTTTTACCGGTTACATTCGAACGATATTCACAGGCATTATGCACCAAGCCCCAGCCGGTCAGTCATTAATCCTACTTTTTACACCAGCAATGGATATTTTGTTTTTATGCCCAACATAAGATATAAAACTGGTTATCCGGGCGAGAGTGCATACAATTATGTGGTAAGCGGAACACTTGCCTTATTAAACGAACGCCCCTATTTAGACAAAGATGCTGTGGGAATTCAAGGGCAAAGTTGGGGTGGCTACCAAGCAGGATTTATAATTACTAAAACTGATCTGTTTACGGCAGCATCGATTGGTGCTCCGGTTTCAAATATGACTAGTGCATATGGAGGCATAAGATGGGCGTCAGGTATGAGCCGGATGTTCCAGTACGAAAAAACGCAAAGCCGAATTGGCGGTACTTTATGGGAAAAGCCACTACATTATATTGAAAATTCACCGGTATTTTATGCTCCAAAAATTAACACACCAGTACTTATTCGCCATAATGATGCTGATGGTGCGGTACCCTGGTATCAAGGAATTGAATATTTTGTGGCTTTACGACGATTAAACAAACCGGTTTGGATGTTAAACTATAATGGGCAACCACATAATGAAAAAAATAAAAGTCCAAATACTAAAGACTTAAGTATCCGGATGATGCAGTTTTTTAATCATTATTTAAAAAATAAACCCGCACCCGACTGGATGAAATATGGCATTCCGGCTACAGAAAAGGGAAAAACCTTAGGATATTAGTTATTTAAAGGCGCTTTTGGCGCCTTTTTTTATTCATATCCAACCGCAGTATAACCTACCCAATGACGATTGTGGGCTGGTGCAGTATGCCCCATATTCAAGTCATTAACTTTAATAGCTGGATGATCGATACTTGTTGAGTATCCAACAAAAGTACCATGCAAACCCTTTCTGTTTATAACACTGTCTAACTTATATGCAGCTGATAAACCAAAAGGAAGGGCATAGCGCCCACACCATGTCCATTTATATTCCTTATAATTATCCTCTTGTACTGTATATTTTACAAAAGACTTTATTTTAGATGAAATTATTTGTCCCATCAAGCAGTTATGGATAATTTCCAATTCAAAATCTTTAGCCTTTTTTACACCAATACTATCGGTACCAAATGGAGCATAATTCTTACCACTCCAATCTTTATCGCCATAATGCACTGCATCAGTCGAAATGACTATGGCTAAATCTTTTCCCCACTGCAACTTTTTGTCTTGCATCACTTTTTTTAATGCCTTGGAAAAAGGGGATGCTATCTGTTGCATTTTTTTGTAAGACATATAGGGAACTAAAACAGGAATAATTTCAAGATCAGGAATATTTTTTTGCAAAAAGGGTATTATTGCTTCTAAAGAATGCTCTACCTGATGCATCTTTTCATGAACAATAAATAAACTATCGGGCAATGAATGAATTAACTGATTTCTAATTTCTGATATTTTCACCTTACCATATGGAGCTTTCCAGTAATCATAAGAATCAAAAATAATTTGGTCCTCAAGATTAAAATCTTTTGCTTTATGGGCTACACCAAACAGAATTACCGTTTTGGCTTTTATACCATTCAATATCCGTGGATATAAATCACCCACATACGCATAATCATCGTGGGGTGAAATGGCTAATCGCCAGGTTTGCTCAGATGGAACAGAATAATCCATACGAGTAAAAATACTATCCATTTGCCAATCGTATTGGGCGAAGCCAATTGTATCTACGATTTCGCGAACGTATAAATCGCCTTTATTTGATGCATGTTTACACCCGAAAAAGTGAAAAAATATCAGTAATAACAATACATGAAATATGTGTTTCATCATTGTGGCTTTTTATTTTTTAATAAATCTCTTATTTCAGATAATAGTTCAATATCCTTGGGCGTTGGAATAGTATTATTTTCAGGATCGTCGGCTTTTCTTCTGATTATATTAATTACTTTAACGATAAAAAAAATTGCAACCGCAATAATCAAAAAATTGAGCAATACCTGGATAAAATTTCCATAGTTTAAATTTATCGCCGGATTAATTAGTTTACCGGCGGCATCATACTCGGCTTCTTTCAAAACAAATTTTAAGGTAGCAAAATTAAATCTTCCGAGCAAATAACCAAACGGAGGCATAATTACATCTTCTACCAGAGAAGTAATAATACGGCCAAAAGCAGTCCCAATAATAATACCTACAGCCATATCAATCATATTACCTCTTACGGCAAATTCCTTAAATTCCTGATATATCTTCATGTTGGTTAAATGTTAGTGAAACGATGATTAAAAATAAAAAAAAGCCCATACGAATGAAAGTATGGACTCAATTTTATTTTAAAATAGTTTTTATCTCTAGAATAATCCGGAAATCTTACCATTATCATCAATATCAATTTTCTCGGCTGATGGGGTGCTTGGTAAACCAGGCATTCGCATGATTGTTCCGGCAATAGGAACAATGAAACCAGCACCGGATGATAATTCAACTTCGCGAATTTTTACGGTAAAATCTCTGGGTCTGCCTTTTTTCTTCGCGTCATCAGATAAAGATTTCTGGGTTTTAGCAATACAAACGGCCAGATTTCCAAAACCTAACTCCGTAATTTTTTCCAACTGCTTTTTAGCTTTAACCGTATACTCAACATTTTTTGCTCCATACATTTTAGTGGCAATGGCTTCAATTTTTTTCTCAAAGGGCCAGTCCATTTCATACAACGGTCTGAAACATGTTGGGCAGGCTTTTGTTGCATCAATTACTTTTTCGGCTAATTCAACAGCTCCTTCCCCTCCTTTTTCCCAGGCATCGTTAACTGCTACAGGAGAGTCGAGTTTTTCGCAGTGCTTTTTCAATAATTCAATTTCGGCATCGGTGTCGGAGCTAAATCGATTAATAGCTACAACAGGCATGAAACCGTAGTAGCTCATGTTTTCAATATGTTTATCCAGGTTCTCAAAACCTTTTTCTAATGCTTTTAAATTTTCTTTTTCCAATTCGGCTAATTTCGCGCCTCCATGATATTTTAACGCACGAATAGTAGCTACAATAACCACTGCATTTGGCATTAACTCACCAACCTGCGATTTAATATTAAAAAACTTTTCAGCACCCAATTCACTGGCAAAACCGGCTTCAGTAACTACATAATCACTAAGCGACATTCCCATTTTTGTAGCAATCATTGTATTAGTTCCTTGTGCAATATTAGCAAAAGGACCACCATGAATAATCGCCGGATTTCCTTCTAATGTTTGAACTAAATTTGGTTTTATGGCATCTTTCATTAATGCAGCCATGGCACCCTGGGCATTTAAATCTTTGGCATATATGGGTTTCCCTTCATAGGTATAACCCACAAAAATATTTCCTAACCGTTCTTTTAAGTCTTTTAAGTTATCAGCAACACATAATGTAGCCATCACCTCAGAAGCAGCAGTGATATGAAAACCAGATTCGCGAGGAACACCTTGTGTCGGGCCTCCTAACCCAATTACAATATCTCTCAACGAACGCTCGTTCATATCGGTAACCCGTTTCCATTCAATGGTCCGTGGATCAATGCCCAGATTTCCTTTCTTAGCATGAATATTATTATCAATTAATGCAGACAGTAAATTATGTGCCTTTTCAACGGCAGCAAGGTCGCCTGTAAAATGCAGGTTAATATCTTCCATAGGAATAACTTGTGAATTTCCACCTCCGGTAGCTCCGCCTTTAATCCCAAAAACAGGGCCTAAAGACGGTTCACGTAATACAACCGTGGTTTTCTTCCCTATTCGATTTAAAGCCTGGGTAAGACCAATTGAAGTTGTAGTTTTTCCTTCTCCGGCTGGTGTTGGAGTAATGGCAGTTACTAAAATCAAATTTGACTTTTTTATCTTCTCCTCATCAATAAATTTTAAGGGTAATTTTGCCTTGTATTTTCCATATAATTCCAAATCGTCTTCAGAAATACCAAGCTGTTTGGCAATTTCGGTAATGTGTTTAATTTTCGCTCCCTGAGCAATTTCAATGTCTGATTTCATAATAATTGATATTTATTTAATTATGATTTTTAAAAATCTACTATAAATTTAACAAATCTATATGAATAAATAAATTGATTTGTTAATTTTTAATTATGGAACACTTAACAAATTGTTTTGTTCAAGCATTTTGTTACAAACCATATATTTCACAAAGAATTAATACTTAAACAAAATAAAAAATAGGCTGTCCAAAAAGAATCGCAAGTATCATTGCGAATGAAATGAAGCAATCTATATTTGTTGAATATCAGCAGATTGCTTCACTCGTTCCTCGTTCGCAATGAACTGTGCTAAAAAACAAATATTTTAACATAATTCTGCATTATAAAAAGTCATGTTTTTAACACAACCAAATGCCTGTCTTATTAATTTGTTTGC
>Ga0209931_1000044_pt1 | contig 62422 bp, 56 predicted proteins | sample SalPonR1_B_D1_MG_FD_185697 | JGI IMG/M metagenome (GOLD analysis project Ga0209931, IMG submission 185697) | Salt pond soil microbial communities from South San Francisco under conditions of wetland restoration - Salt Pond MetaG R1_B_D1_MG... ...
TTAAAACCATAAAATCATGGAAATAATTAACTTAATCATCGCCGGCTTTATCATAATATTTATAATTATATTAATTTATAAAGGTAAAAAATACATTCTAAAAAATATTGAAATATTGGATAAAACACAAGATAGAATAATAGGCCACATATCTGCAATAAATAAAACAATAGATCAATTAGAATGTAATCATGACGATGTTAAAATACTTGATGTACGAAAAATTGATAAAACTGAAGAAAGAAACTCTTTTTATTTCATAGTAGAATTACAATGCAAAACTTGTGGATTGCATTATGATAAACCATTAGCAGATCTTAACTTTAAAGAACGCACCGAATATATGTCTTGGCGTAAAAACGAATTGGATAAGAAATTACCGCCAAGCTTATAAATTTAAGTCAACCATGAAAAAGAAAGAATTAATTCATTTAATAGAACTAATGATTTGTAAGTATGAAATTGCTATTAAAAGTGAGTATATAGAAATTACTTACACACCATGTCCTTTATGTAAATACACTACTAATAAGTATGAAGAAGGATTGGTTAATTGTAAAAAATGTATTTTACCTAATTATTTTAACTATCCTCATTCACAATGTCTTCATATGTACACATCTCCAAAAACAAGGAGTATAAGTTCTTGGCATTTAAGATTAAGATTTTGGACAGCAGTTTTAAAGGAAGTAAAACAAATAAATTACCCTGCATTCTTTACTAATTTATCTAGTATTAAAGAAAAACTACATGAAGTAGATAGAGAAGTTTGGTATAAAAGTAATTAACCATATTAAAACATAAAAGCTGATTAACTACACTTAAGAAAAGGTATATAATTAATTTATTGTTGAATCAGTGAGTTTTTATAATGAGTTTATGTTCAATCAGCTTTTATTTTACTTTGTCAACCAATTAAAAGTATTAAATATGAAAGAAAAAGATATCAAAAATTACAAATTAAGACAAAAAAATTGGGTAAAAGCCAATAATCTTAAAATAGGTAATAAAGCCATGTTATTAAAACCACATAAAGGATATACCAAAGGGTGGAATATACCTTGGGTTTTAGATGAAAATGATGAAAAATATTTCAATACCCCTTTAGAAATTACAAATATACACCCTAAAATGGGTATAGAAGTAATAATTCCAGAAGAAACAGTATTTAGTATTACTTATGTATTCGTATATTTACCATATACAGTACTACAAAAAGTAGAAAATCATTACTGGGTAAAACCTAAAGGAGGTAACTATGACTGGGAAAAATTCCCAATAGAAATGTTTTGGAAGAAAAATCCTAACTATTCGTATTCATTTGTCAACCCCTATGAATAGAGGTATATTTTGTTAAACGTAATTAGGCTACATGGATAACCTAATTAGCATATATGAAAAACTATATGCCAAAATACTACATTCCTAGCCAATGATAAAAGGGAGAGAACTGTACAGACTAAAAGCTTAATCTCTCCCTTTATTTTATAACTAATTAATTAAAAATATTATGTATTTAGAAATAATTTTAATGAACGCATTAAATACCTCATTATTATTAGCGGTATTTTTAGCCTTTTTAACTTCTCTTATTAATATAATTATGAGTACAGTATCTGAAAAAAGGAAAGCAAACTATTTAAAAGAAGTATTACTATTAACAGCATTTATTGCCATAACCTATATTCTGTCAATATTAACAATTTTAAAAGCAACCAATAATTTATATTTATTATGGTAATAGATGTATTTGGCGATCACGACAGCCGGATTAGCTGTTTTAACGGGAAATAATACCGTCGGAGGTTCAAGTCCTCATTTCGCCGCAAATTAACCAAACTAATGATTAACTAAAACTATAAAATTATGAAAAACAACAGAATTGCCCTTTTTAGCGTATATACGCTACTTTTATTAATTATAGGTATATTTATCTACATTGCTATTAAAGTTGAAGAATCGAGCTATAATACTACTTTAACGCTAGAATTAGATAAGTTAACCAATGAAGATGAAATTATTCAAGGTTGTACTTATGTAGAATGTAACTCAAAAGATTATTTAATTAAGGTAAACAATAAAATATTATCTATGCCTATAAGTACTACTAAAGTAATTCATGGATTAGATAATAGATTAATATTGTATGGTAATAGTGATCGTTTATTTGAAATAATATCAAAAATTAACGATAATAACTTAAATTTAATAAGATTAAAAAATTTATCAGTAACTTTAATTTTAAATAATCATGATTGTCTACATTATATCGGTAAAGAAACCACTAAATACCAAAGAAATAGAAGTACAGAAATTATACACAGATTTAAAAAAACTAGTGGTAGCTCACACACTACAAAATATTTTAAAACAACTAAAGAATACAGAGATATTTATACAAATAGGTTCCTTACGAAGTATGGATTTAATAAGTATAGATGGTTTTCACGTATTCAAAACAGAAGAAACGAATTTAAAAATTTTAAGAACGATTTACAAACCGGAAGATTTTTTACAGATGTACAAAAGAAGATACCCAATAAGAAAAAGGGTGAAAAAGTACAAATTAGCTGCAACCAATCCTAAAAATTTAAAAAGAGATTATGACAAACGTTTGTAAAACTTAAAAGTCTACACCTAGGGTATCAAAATTAACGGACACGAACGGAGGAAAGTCTGAAATAAGGCTTGTTTAAGTGTAGACTTTTTTAAATTTTCTAAAATTATGAAACCGGAGTATAAAAAAAATCAAATTGTAGTAGTTACAAATAGTTGCGGTGGCAATATACCAGGGACTATCACTAAAATAATTTTAAATCCTCTTGAAGGTAAATTGCTAGATAACGGAGGATATGTTAATGCATACAGCAGTGTAGTATGTGAAGGTAATACCCGTGGCCAACTTGACTTCCATAGAAAATATTGTAACAAAAATATTTGGGAAGAAATATATATCAGACCAGCTACTACACATGAAAAAATAGCCAGAAGAAAAGGTATATATTTACCTAAAGCAAGAAAAACTTTCAGCCAATTAACTTTAGGGGATACTATAATGATACAGCATAATCAGCATTTTATAGAGCTAAAAATAGATGCTATTCACAGATTAGGTGCAAAAACATTAGATGTTGGTGCTAAACCAGTCAACCTTAAAAAAGAATTTAAAAATACTGCTATTAAAGAATATTATTTTTTAACAGAAGATCAATTAATAATGTCATCTGCACCACCAATAAAATAAATTCAGAATCTAAAGAAAATGGGTATAATTATATAATTATGCCTATATTTGGTCCGTTCGTCTAACGGTTAGGACGCCAGAAGCTTAACAGCATAAAAACTTTGAAAAACTGGAAATGTAGGTTCGAATCCTGCACGGACTACTAATTAAAACTAATTAATTATGAATGAGGAAAATAAATCAATAATTAAAAGAAAAGCAGAAGAATATTTTGAAGAAAATATGTCTGGAGAACCACTATGTCAAGACTCTGTCATATATGATATGGCGCAATTCACTAAAGAAATATTAGAAGAATTTGGAATTAACACTGAAAAATTATAACCAAAAACTATAAATCATGGAATCAAAAAAATTAGAATTTGATGAAACTTTATGGGAAGAAATATTAAAAACATCTAAATTCTTTGAAGATAAGAATAAAAAATTAACAGCAGCTTATCTAAAAAGACAGTTCCCATTTTTATCAGAACGTCATGCAGCATGTTATATATTTGCACTTAATAATAAAGATGCTATTGTACCAGATTGGTCAGTTAAAAATAATATTTCTGCAATAAAAACAGATTTATATACAGAAAGAAAACGTGTAAAAGGTTTATTACAAGAAATAAATTTAGCTGATCAAAGATTAAGCTATATGTTTGCCTTAAATCACACAAAAGGTTTACAGGAATCTATTAAAGTAACAGCAGATCCTGAAATGAAGTCAGAAAGTACTGCAATCGCTTTATGTGGAGATGTACATGCTGAAGAAACAGTCAAAAAAGAAGTAATGGATGGACTAAATGAATACAATTTAGAAACATTCATAAAAAGATTTACAAGATATTTTTCAAGACTTCTTTATGTAATACGAATGCAACGTAAAGCAGAACATGAAATTAATAATTTGGTATTAACCTTTTTAGGGGATTTAATAACAGGTTATATTCATGAAGAATTAATGGAAAATAACTCCCTGTCACCAACAGAAGCTGCTAACATATTATTAGATTTAATGACATCTGGTATTAAATTGTTAGCTAATGAAGGCGCTTTTAAAAAAATAATTATCGTAGGAATACGAGGTAATCATGGTAGAACAAGTCATAGGAAAAAATTCGCAACCGGCTACAAAAATTCTTATGAATGGTTAATGTATAAAAGGTTAGAGAAAACCTTTAAAGATCATTTAACTGGATATGAAAATATCGAGTTTGTAATTCCTAAATCAGAATTTGCCTACATAGATATATATGATAAAAAATGGGGATTTTCTCATGGAGACCATTTTAATTATATGGGAGGAATTGGAGGAGTTATGGTACCGCTTATGCGTTGGTTATCAAAAATTAATGATGTAATTGATGCAGATATGAGAGGTATAGGTCATTGGCATTCATATATATCTCTACCAAAATGCCTTGTAAACGGTTCTATGATTGGTTATGCGCCATATGCTTTAGGTAAAGCATTTGCACCAGAAGAACCTAAGATGCAATTACAACTACAAGATAAGAAACTTGGATTTACTGTCAATATACCAATATTACTTGAAGACTTTTAAAATTTAATCACTCTGTTATTAATACATTGTTAGGGACGCGGGTTCGATTCCCGCCGCCTCCACTATTATACACACTTATACGTCTCAGAAGAGCATAGGAGCGACGGGCTGATAAACCGTGGTCGTTGGTTCAAGTCCAACTAAGTGTGTATATTTTAAAATATCAGTCTAACAGGATTGATTAACGATCGCCTGTTAGGCAAGCCGTATAATATCCTAATACTCATAAAGAGCGCCTCTTCGAGCATAAGATGTAAATTGCCCCGTTATACTATACGGATCTATAGACAGTTTTAATATTGTCCACTAGACTTACTTTATTAGGATATTATCCCATGGGGGCGACCTGGTTTTGACCGATAATAATATTAATAACCGATTAGTAGTGAGTGATTATTCCTTAAACGGAAACTTTAATACACCTGTTATTCAACTTCTAAGAGAAGTTGCGTAACACGTAATCAGTACGAAAAACTGTTAGCAGGGATGTAAAAAGTCCCTGCTTTTTAACTAAAATTACAATTAACCATGAATGATAAAAAAGAACCTTACATTGTATTTAATTTAAGTGAGGGCTGTTCTATTGAATTGAATAAAGCAGATAGAAAATTATTAGTGCCTGGATTAACTTCCAGTGACTTAGTATATGGACAAGCTCTATTAAGTTTACTAAAAAGACTTAATTTAGAATATAGTAAAAAATATCTGCTAACTGATGATGAAGATGCAAAAGCTAAACATCATTGGTTAACAGTCCTAATAGGAAAAATTGAAAATAAAAGAAAAGGCAGTATATCAAATAAAATGCCTAAATTAGTAAGTGCAAAATCTATTTCTAAGTATTTTGATTCATTAATAAAGGAATTTAGAAGTGAATTAAAAGAAATTAAAGAAGAACCCATAAAATCTAAAATAGCTAATGAATTAGCACATTTAGATAATATTGAGGCTCACATACTTAATACATATGGATTCAGATTGCACGACATCTCTAAAGTAGACGAACAAGATCACCCTTATGTCTTGAATATCGTTAAAAAGAAAGTAAGGGAAATAATAGGGAATTTTAAAAAAAGTGGTGGTGAGGACAAAGATCTTACTGTAAAAAATATAATTACATATTATGTAAGAACAATACCACCTGCAGTAAATATTAAAACTTTAACAGAAATAGTTAAAGAAGAACTTAAGTAAGTAAGGAAAAGGTGTGCTAAAATCTAATTATAACCAATTAAAAACAATAACCATGGAAGACCAAAAGATTTTAAATACACCGATGTTACTAACAGCTATTGTAGAGCTGCTGAATCTACAACAAATGGAAATCTCTGAATTACGACATGAAGGTAAGGATGATGAAGCTATTACTATGAAACATCATAGAAAAGAATTGCTAAGTAAAGCAATTGAATTAGCTTTAGAAACTGTATCTACTCATGGAGTTTGTATTCCTGTTGAACTTGATACCAAAAAACTTTCTGCAGATAAAGAAAGTTATTCAAGACAAATAAAGGAACAATTATCAAGACTGGAAAGTAAACCAGCTAAGAAAAAATTCACTGCGGATAAAAAAACTAAAATTCCAGCAACAGAACGCTCTTATTCAAATGTTTATGAACAAGATCAAGTAAAAAATAAAATGGCTACTTTTTCCATTAAGAAGAATTTACAACCTGAAGATTTACTAAAAGATGATGAGGAGTCTACTCCATTGAGTAGATTAGTAAGGAAATCTATTTCCCATATGTTACAATTAGGAAAAAGATTAGAGGCTGTAAATTATTTAACTAATTACATATTCATTTATATAGGAATGACTTCAAAAGAGGCACATTCTTTAATAAATGAATTAAAAGAAAAGTTCAATATTTTTGAACTGACTAAATTGAAGCCAGTAAACAAAAAAAGAGCGGTACCAAAAGGAAAAATAGTTTTTGCCGAAGTAAATACTTTTAAAAGTAAAGAACCTACTACAAAATATGTAATTTGGCCTGAAGACTCTAAAAATAATAGCATATTTGACTTTGTACAAGATGAATTTATTTGCATGTCAGATAATATTATTAAATTTAGAGAAGTTAGCCAATTAGAGGAAGAAAAAGTGAAAAAACAGAGAGAAGAGTTTGTAGATAAAGTAATTGAAAAAACTAAAAAAAGGTTAAAAAACAATAAGAAGTAATTAATAATATTAACCTAATAAAGGCAGGGATAATTCCTTGCCTTTTTAATTAATTAAAAGTTATGAATAAGTACATACAAATTAATCAACAAATTGAAAAGTTAATTAATAGTTCTAAAAAAATTAACATAATTAAAAGATTGTTGCAAGAATCTGATAATTTTCAGAATCGTGTAGCTTCCATCGTTGGAATAAATGTGGCAGAAATTGGTTTATCACATTTAAAAAACTCTTTAATTAGAAAGAAAAATGAGTACATTCACCAAGTAAATTATACGGCTAATACACTATTAGCTTTATTTAATGTGCCAGTTAAAGAATTTAATTTAAGTAATTTTGTTCTTGGTACTAAAGATTTACTTAATGGATATGCTGAAATAGAAGATTCTAAAGGTAATTTATGGGTACTCTCTTTAAATACAGGAGAATTTATTAAAGAAAGTATACCAGAAGATGAAGAGTCTAGAGAAACATTGCCAAGCTACATTAAAGAACCATGTTCTGTACTATCAGAAAATGACGAGTATTTAATATTAATTAAATCTAACAACCAATAAAAAAATTAAACTCGTTATGGTTGACAGAGCCGACTTGATCTAGGAATATGCATTTATTCATTTAGTGTTATATGCCTTGAAAGATCGTAGGGATCGTATCCCTAAGTCGGTACAATATTACCCCCAACAGAATATCTAACTAGTAGTTTAGGTCCAAACTAGACTATGACGTGCCAATTTTGTTAGATATTCACACAATTAGATGCTTATATACTTTTCAATGTAAATGCGTCTGTAAGTCCCTCGTGTAAAGCACTTGTGCATGTACACATTAAAGAGCAAACACAGACTATATTTTTACATAAAAGTTAACAAAATTTGTCAAAATTTTTAATAACTATTAAGCATCTTAGGTCGTCAGGTTTTGTTTTCACAGTACTTCCTGATTACCGGTTAACAAAGACAAATTGAAAAAAAAGAACTGTCATTTATTTCTACGCTCGTCACGAGAGCTACTAAGACATTCGAAAGAGTGGAATCGTGATACCCTTAAATGTAATTAATAATACAATGAGGCAGTCAGAGGGTTGGTGCTTTTTATAAGCAGTTGTATTATAATATTACATTATCTAGTGAGTAATTATTGCATGTTGTATATGCGAAATTACTTATCAATTATTTTTCATTTCATTTTATCAAGTAAATTACTAACAGTATTACACTGTAAATTAGTACATAATTGTAATGTCTGTCTGTGTACGACTACGAAGTAGCTACAATTATGGAGAAAAAAAAAGAACTGTTACTTAAAAAATGAGAACAGTATTAATTAAAAAAAGTTTAAGTATTAATTACTGATTGGTACTACAATCAACTATGGACTATCTTCAAGTCAGACGTTTGTAGACATAAAGATATAATAGGCCATATTGATACATATGTAACATGCTATACATAATGTACCAATCAGTATTTTAAATCAAGTCATGATGAAATATAAAGTGAACAGCATTGTAATTAATAAATCGGGTATAATCATAGATATAACCCAAAAAAGACTAATAGGTAAGAAATTTTGGATTTTTAATAAGTACAAAACCAAAAGATTTTTTGCTTTTCGAATGTTTAGAAACATTTCGATAAACCCTAATATATCATATACAGATTGGTTAATGATAGATAAGAATTCTGCAAATAAGAATTCAAAAGTGATTAATCCAAAGTATGTGATAAAAAACCCCAAACTAATAAAAGTATTAAATAAAGTTTTATTAAAAACCAAATCAATAAAAAAAGTATCATGGAAAAAGGATATATAAAACCAGCCAATTTAAGTATTGGACTAGGAAAAGTTTTTATAGTGGAAGAAGAATTAGTAGATGATAGAATTTCAAGTGAATTTATTCATCATTATGCAAAAGAACTTCCATTAGATAATGGAATCGTAAGAAATCCTAAAAATGGAAATTTTATTCTCAACCCTTCTGTAGAAAAAGAAGAGGAGGATAATAATTCTTATGAAATATCTTCGGATTTTACAGGATTATTTTTAGATGAAAGAGACTGTAAAATGACTGCTTCAGCTTTAAACGACAAAGAATATAAAAAAGCTGAAAAAATGTATGATGAATTGCTTGCTAAAGCTGATACTTTACAAGATACCATCATGAAGTTTTATAAAGACCTTAAAAAAGTCTAAGTATTAATTTTTAAATTAAGTAAGAAAATGGACAAAAAATCTGAACCTGCAAAATTTAAAGGAATTGTAGTTTCCTACCCGGAAAAAAATGCTGGTTTTGGCTTTATTAAGCCAACAGGAGAAAATAGAGAAATGGAAGAAATCTTTTTTCATAAAACAGCATTAGAATCCGAAGACATTACCGAAGGATGTAATGTAGAATTTCAATTAGGAAGTCACCCAAAAAACAAAAAAGGTGTTGTGGCTTTACATGTAAAATTAATAGGATAATACTTAAGAATAGATATTAACCAATAAAAATAACATCGAAATGGACGACAAAACCAAAACTAAAAAAAATTCTTCTAATAAAAATCTCACAGACATTACACCGCTTCCTTGGAATATGAATTCAAAAATAGAGAAAGAATTAAATACCGAAAAAGGTGCAAAAGACTTAATCTCTGTTGTAGAAGAAAAAGTAAAGGAAGAAGAGAAAATTAGAAGAATTCCTATTTTAAAAGATTTTTACGATAAGTATCGTAAAGCTTTAGATGCTAATGAAAGTATAAAACCAGATTTACATCCTGGATATACTGACAAACTTATAGCCAGAGATAACGGAGAATTAATCTATAGTAAAGAAATGGCAAATAAGAAACGAAATGCCATATCTAAAATAAACAACATGGTAAATGCCTATAACTCTTGGATTAAAACAGGAGATTGGGAAAAATTCGAAATATTTTGTAATTCTTTAAAATAAGATGAAATCTCAAAATTTAATAAACGTCGACGTATCTCCAGAAGAATTAATTTCTTCTATAGCTATACAGACACATATAGAAACTGTATTAAGATTTGATAGAAATATACATGCTAAATATCATGATAAATCTGGAGATACTATTGGATGTGGATGTATTTACTGTGTAACTTTGCATAGATATTCAAATATTAAAAAACTTATACATAGAGTCAAAAATAGAATATTGGATGATAATTATATTTATCCAAAAAAAGAACTTGAAGACCTAGATAAGAATTATTTGAAAACTTTGAAAAACATATGTAAAAAAGTGAAAGCAGAGAAAGATAATTTAAAAAAACAATTAAATTTATAATGTCAAAACCAATAACTTTGGGTTTAAAAACCTTTGATTTTTCACCTAAATTAGAATTTGGAGTACTAGAATATTCAACAAATTTTAATAGAATGGAAAAATCATTTGAAGCTAGAAAAACCAGAAAAATAAGAGCTTTAAATAAAAAAGGTATTTATATAGACCCTGAATTAATTTAACCAAAAACTATTATTGTCATGAAATTAAAAATATTATTAGTAGTACTAATACTACTTTTTAGCACAAAATCTTATGCAGATTATGGTGCTTTAGAAAAAGATGACAATATAGAATTTGTAATTACTAAAACAAATGATTTAACTGCAGATATAGAGTATATTTATACTGATGTAGTTACTAATTATTTAGAAAAACCAAATTCTATAATGTCATATGTATTAAATAAAACCAATTATTTTTACAATAATCTATTAAGTAAGTTTATTATATTTAATACTAAAAAAGAAATAGTTGTATTTAATAGAAAGAATAAATACATAATTTTAAATAAAATATTAAATATTAGTGAAAATAGTAAAACAATTTATAATTATTTAATAAAGGAAATATTTGTAATAAATGTCTATGGCGGTAGATCGCCTTGACAATTTAAAATAAATTCCTCATCTGTAATATTATAAAATTTTTAACAAAACTATTTTAAAATGAAACCAATACAACTTACTAAAGAAGCCATAAAGAAACTTTATTTCATTTTAAATACGTTGTTTCCAGAGTTTCAATCAATTGAAATATTTGACAAAGATTTACCACATGTACTTTTCAGTACAGTTCCAAAAAATAATTTATTAAGAATATTTGCATCTAAGTATGTAATTCAAAAATTACCTATTGCTGAATTATTTTTAAAAGAAATTCCAAAACGATTTTCAATTTATCAATTTAGGAATGATTCAATGATGCCAGTATACTTTATTACAAGTTCTATACTAATTGCTGATAATCCACAACATTTAATAAATTATTTTTATGACAAATTGAAGGATATGCCTCCAGCTGGGGAACAAAAGTATTCAAATTTGATAAAGAAACTAAATAATTTGGAAACAACTATGAATGAAGAAAATTATAATCCTATCAAAGGGTTATTAAAATCACTTAGCCCTGATGTAATAGGATCTTCAAAAATGTTTAAAGCATTTATAATTCATGAAGATTAAAAACTTATTATGATACTATATATTAAAAGGGCCCAAAATAATATATAGTATTAACTCTCTTATTTCAGTTACCTGCACGCGGTAGAGAGTGCAAAGTACCAAAAACTGAAACTATTTATTGAAAGTAACGTAAAAGTTAATCTCTAATAAATCAAAATATTATAGAAATAATGCACATAGCAATGTGTTAGTATTAACTAAAATTAAAGTTATGAAACATGTTTTAATGGGTATTACACTAATGTTATTATTAATTACTAATCAAGTAGTAGCTCCGGCTACTAGTAATAATTTGATTAGCGCTGAAGAAAAGTATGAGAATTTCTCAGTATTTAAAAATAAAAAAGAAATTCTTAAAGAAGTAGCTTTTATAAGCAATAATAATTTTAAACTGATTTCTAAATTAGATAGTAGTTTTATATTAAATGACTATGAAACTCAGCAAGCATTAGTGGAACTATCTAATAAACTAAATGTTAGGCCAGCTTGGTTTTTAGCAACATTTTATCATGAAAGTAGAATAAGTACAACAGCTAAAAATCCTTATACAAATGCAACTGGTTTAATACAATTTATGCCTAAAACAGCTGAATACTTAGGAACTACTACTACTCAGTTAAGTAAAATGAGTTTTATTGAACAATTCTATTATATAGAAAAGTATATTTCATATTATAAAAATATATCTTCCTATGAAGACTTATATTTAGCTGTATTTTTTCCAATTGCTTTAAATAAATCAGATTACTATATTATAGGTAAAAGTCCACCTAATAATAAATCTTATAAAAATATGAATTTTAGAGAAAAAACATATGTTTTAAATAAAGCAATGGATGTTAATAAGGATGGTTTAATAACCGTAAAAGATTTTAAAAAATACGCAACAAATTTTGCTTAAAAATAAGGGCTACTCAAAGTAGCCCTTTTTACTCAACTTAAATAAAAAAATATGAAATTATCAGAAGCTTTGAAAATCAAGAAAGATATAGTAGAAACTCTTAAAGCAACCCAACGAACAATTATAAAATTAAGCTTTAGTAAAACTACTAAAAACTCATTAGATATAAACACTTTAATAGAAAAACAAAGTGAGCTAAGAGAAATATTAGTTTCTTTAAAATTATCTATAAGAGAAGCAAACTCAGAAATTACAGAGTATATTTTTAAATTATCTGAATTGAAAGAAGAAAAAAAATGCTATGAAAAGATATTAGATGGTATGAATAATTCTAATGTTGATACTCCATTTACGAAGGTAGAAATTACTGATAAAATAAAGAATATATCAGAAGAAATAGAAAAAATAAATGGTTATTTAAAAGAATTTAATGATTCTACAGAAATAGATATTGATTTATCAAAATATTTAGGAACTAAAATTACAAAAAAATCATAATATGAGCTTAGAAAAAAATATCGCATTTCCAAATATTATAGTATATATTACAGAAAATTATCCTACAGAAAAAGATGCTATAATTCAAACAAAATATTTAAAAAAATTAAATAACAGTACAGAAGAAATTCCTATTAGAATTGATTTACTATCTAATAGACTATTAGAAGAATTTAAAGCTGATAACAATATCTTAGATATTAAGAAAGTATCATATAATGAAGTTTCTATAGGTAATAGGTATTTTGTATATTTAAAAAAAGTAATTGAAAATAGCAAAGATAAAGAATTAATTAAAAATTATATAAATTCTAGAGCTATATTAAACAAATTAAAAGAAGTTAAATTAGATTATAAAGAAAATAATTCTAAAAGAGAAGCTCGTGGTATAGCTATAAATATTTCAGAAGTCGATGAGATATTGGATATAGAACGTAAAAAAGATTATACATCTGAAATTATTAAAAATAATTCTAATTTAGATACAATATTTGATAGTTTATTTGATATTTCAAAAAATTATAATAATATGATTGCCGGAGTAAACAATTCAATAAATAATTGGTCAAAATATTGTGCTATTATTTCAACCTCAGTTTCTTATTTTAAAGAAGATACTAACAATTTAATACAAGTTTTAAATAAAAAGGTAGTCAATAGTGTATTAAGTGCTTTATATAATATTAGTAATTTAGAAAGCGTTTTAAAAAAATTGAATTTAAAAATACCGGATAATGTAAATAAAAAAGAAATATTAGATAATTTTACTAATTATTTTACTCTAGATGGATTAGAATCTAAAGTAGAAGATCTTAACTTTAATAATTTTCTATATTTAGTACTCGATATATTAGAAAAAACTCTAATTGATGAAAGCAATATTAAATATATAAACGCTTCTAATAAAACAAAATCTGATTTAAATATAAAAAATTTTGATGCAGTTATAGACACACAAAAATATACTGATGATATTGAAATTAAATATAGTAAAAATAAAAAATCTTTTTATAAAAGCACTGATTATTTTACTGTATTTTTAATATTAGATACTATTTCAAAAGTAATTAGCAAAAATGAGGAGCAAAATAAACAGTTTTTAAAAACTTTAAATAAAACAGACTTTACAGAAGAATTATTATTTTTATTTGAACAATAAATGATAATGAAAGTAGTTATAAATAATACAAAGTACGAATGCACTTATAATAAACCAACTTATATATTAGAGTTGAAAAATAATTCAAAACTACTTTCAGAAAATAAAAAATATAAATTCAAAATATTAAAAACTTGGTGTGAATTTATTAATAACAAGAAAAAAACTAAAGCATTAATAATAATAAAAACAACTGATAAATTTTTACTAAGTGAGATTAAAAAAAGATATATAAGTACACCTTAAAACACCTTAACATGATTATTATTTTAAAAGAACAAAAAAAACGTAAAAAACGAGTGGCCGTATCTGGGCGACCGAAGGTAGAAAAAAAAGTTAGTTATAAATGTCCTTATGTGGATATTTGTGAGCATGCAGAAAAAGAAACATGCTATTCGGTAAAAGATCGCAATTTAAAAACTGAAGTATGTTTTAGAGAACGTAAAAAAGTAAGCCCTGTTAATTTAGATACGGGACGTTCTATTAAATTAGGAACATTCGAAGAAGAAACAGATAATGCTGTAGAAAAATTGATGAATTCTGGAAATATCCAAATCTTCAAGCTTTATTAAAAAAATTAATAAGCATGGAGATTAAAATATATTTCCATGCTTAATTACTATTTATTATGATAAAGTTTATTAGTAATCAAAATGTTATTAATACACCATTCACTATAAGCACTATTTCAGAATTATTAGATTATTTTGAAAATAAAGAATTAATATCTTTAGATAGTGAAACAGAAGGATATGACCCACATACTTGTAATATCATATCTTTACAATTAGGTGATCCTAATGTACAATTTGTAATAGATTACACAACTTTATCAGAAAATGAAATACAAAAAATAAAATCTCTATTAGAGTCTGGCAAGACTATAATAATGCATAATGCTCAATTTGATTTACGTTTTTTATTAAAACAAAATATTGACGTAAAAAATATATATGATACATTTCTAGCAGAATTAGTGCTATATACTGGATATGATTATTCAGATTCCTCTAGTAAATATTATATCGGTACTTCTTTATATAACGTTGTAAAACGATATTGTGAAAAAGAACTTGATAAAAGTATTAGAGGTAAAATACATTATCTAAGACTTAATGAATCTGTAATTAAATATGCAGCCGAAGATGTAAAATATTTAGAAGAAGTAAGAGCTAAACAATTAAAATTAATAAAAGAAAAAAACTTAGAAAATACTTTAGAATTAGAAAATCAAGTAGTTAGAGTATTTGCTAAAATGTCTTTTGACGGAATAAAATTAGATACTAACAAATGGGAATCAGTTTATAAAATTACTGAAACTAATGTTAAAAATCTAACTAAAGAATTGGATAATATAGTATTATCTGAACCAAAGTTGAAAAAATTTATACCAGAAGGATTTCAACAAAATTTATTTGGATTTGAAGAAAGAAAATTAAATATTAATTGGAAATCACCTATTCAAAAGTTGGAAATATTAAATGAATTAGGTATAAATATAGATAGTGTAGGAACTCCAATATTATCTAGATTAGTAAATAAGCATACAATAATACCCAAATTATTGGAATACTCTAAACAAGTAAAATTAGCAGATGCTTTTGGAAAAAAGTTTTTAGATTTTGTTAATAATAGAACAAAAAGATTACACATATCAGTTTGGCAAATATTATCAACTGGCAGAATATCTGTCAGTAATCCTAATTTAAATCAAATACCACGTAAAGGAAATTTAGGACCGGTAATTAGATCTGCTTTTGTAGCATCCGATGGCTATAAGATAATAGGTGGAGATTACTCAAGTTTTGAATTAGCAATAATTGCTGAATTTAGTAAAGATCCTATATGGGTAAATACTCTATTAAAAGACAAAAATTTACATTCTGAATTATGTGCTAATACATTTAATATACCTATAAAAGATATAAATAATCCATTTCCTTACAATAAAGAAATAACTTATAGGGATGTTCAAAAAACTATAGATTTTGGATTAGCATACGGCATGTCTGAATTTAAATTATCTAATACTATACAAGTTAGTGTCAATAAGGCCAAAGAAATTATAAATAGTTTCTTTAATATGGTACCACATGTTAAGAAATTTTTAACTATGCTTGGAAATTTTGGTAAAAACAATGGATACACAAGGACAGCTAAGCCTTTTAAAAGAATAAGGCACTTTCCAGAATGGGAAGAACTAAAAAGAAATCCTAATCATCCAGATACTTTCAAAATTTTAGGAGAAATTGAAAGAAAATCTAAGAATACACCAATTCAAGGTACTAATGCGGATATTATAAAATTGGCATTAATTAATACTCAAAAAGAAATTGATAAAAATAATTGGCCTGTAAGGATATTATTATCGATTTACGATGAAATACAAACTGAATGTAGGGAAGACAAAGCAGAAGAATGGAAAAATAAATTACAGGAAATTATGATAAGTACTGCTAAGACAGTACTAAAAACTGTACCCGTTAAAGCAGACTGTGATATTTCTGATTATTGGAAAAAATAATTTAACTTAAAACTAACAAACCATGGAAGACTTTTTTAAAACATTAGAAAAACAATTAGAGTTAAATTTATTAGCTGACGTATTAAAAGATAATATTGACTTAAGTAATACAAAAAAAGTATTAAATTGGTTAAAATTATGTTCTAATATTGCAAGTATGCCTAATTTAAAATTAATAGATTTAGAAAACTCTAGAAAACAATTTAATAAACGAATAAAAAATTCAGTATATTGGATAAGAGTATTTGAAGATGGCGAAGATGTAAAAGATCTAATAACTGAACGTAAAAAAAGAAATCCTGAATTTGCATATTTAGGATCTCTAATTAAATTAGAACACGAATTTAAAACAAAATAAAATTAATTTATGAGGATAGAGGTAGATACTGAGTTACTATTTAAGTATAATATAACACCTAATCAGTTCATACTAATTTACCTCATCTCAAATGAATCAAAAGTACTAAAAGACTTTATAAATCTGGTAAATAAAGATGAATTAAAAAAAGATTTAGAAGTTTTAGAAAAAGTAAATTTCATACATAATTTAAATACTGACAATAAGCTAGATTTCTCTAATATAGTAGTCAGAGATGAATTCTTAAATTTAATTAATTTAAAAGTTGATTTATTTCAAGAATTATTAGACATCTACCCTATCAAGGTAAGACGTCCTGACGGTTTTTATGATTATTTAAAAACAGATTCAGCACGCTCTAGGAAGCGATATAATCAACTTATTAGAGGGAATAGACTAAGACATCATAAGATCATAGAAGCTTTAAAATACGAGCTTAAAATAAGGCAAAAAGAGGGTTCTATGATGTATATGAAAAGATTACCAAAGTGGTTATCTTCAAGAGAATGGGAAGTATTTGAAGAAAGAATGAAAGACGAAGAAAAGGAAGTAGAATCAATAGGTACATATGGTACCAATATAGAATAAGTAATATGCTAATAACACCATTAAAGTACAAACATATTTCAGAGCCTACTACAGAAATATTAGAGTATATTGATAGTAGGAGGAAAGGACAAATCAGATCGTTAAAAACTAAATGGAGAAAATTTAACGATCAATGTATGGGTGGTATTGAACCTAATACTATTTATACAGTAGCTGGTATATCCGGTAGTGGTGATAGAATATTTATCAATTACTTTTAGATAGGAAATATGATAAATATAAAGAATATTGCCGTATTTATGAGGAATCATAAATATAATTATTGGGCAAAAACGGTGAAGGCTGAGATGCTAATACCGTGGTAAATTTAAAGATAACGAAAGGCTTTAAATCACCGTAACGCATAGGAAATGAACAAATATAATTTTCCCACGAGTGTCCAACATCCAGAACGGATGAAAATATATGCTGAGCTTACATAAAATGAAATGTAAGAAGTATTAGATAAAAAACTAATACGGTAACAATACTGAAATCTAGCTTTGTTAATAGCTTAGAAACAGATTTATTTGATTTAAATAATAGAGATGAATTTGTTGTACTCTCCTTTTCATTCGAAATGCTAAGTTCAAAACAAGTAGGTAGAAAATTATCTTACAAATTAGAAAAAACAACACAAGAATTATATAGTGGATATACTAATTATAAATTATCCAACGAAGATTATAAAAAAGTACAAGAAACAGCAAAAGGTATTGAAAAATATCCAATATATTATGTAGATATGCCAGGAACAGTTGACGAAATACGCCATACTATTCTGGAATTTAGTAAGGAATCTTTTGTTAAAGGTAAAAGGTTAATAATTATGTTAGATCATACATTATTAACTAAAGGTAAATCCGGAGAAGCTGAAAGAAGCATATTAGCAAACCTGCAATATATGTTTATGGAAATCAAAAAGTACGATAAAAATACCATAATTCAGCTGAGTCAAATGAATAGAGATATTGAAGCTAAGGAACGCATTGTTAATAATGCAATGCATTTTCCTATGAGGAGAGATATTTTTGGGGGTGATAGTATCTTCCAAGCTTCTGACTATTTAATAGTACTACATAGACCAGAAATGTTAGGAATAACAGAATATGGCATGAGTGCATTACCAACAAAAGATTTAGTCTACATGCATTTCCTAAAAGTAAGGGAAGGAGAACCTAAAATACTTGTATTCAAAAACAACCTTAGGTATAACAGAATTGATGAGCATGAATTAAATTCTGTTAATAAATAAATCTTAATTATTAATAATTAATTAATTTCATCATGACAAAAAATAATAAAAACTCTTTCGTTATTGACATGTCTAAAACAATAACAAACGCAACAGCAGATTTTTACAAACGAGAATTTTTAAAGAATGCTCGTAATTTAGGATTATTCATTGCAGGAGAAGACATTCCTCCAGTACTTAGTGGTATTGAAGAAGCAGGAATGGGAAACTTATTAACAGTAGGTACTGCAGATAATCATGACGTTGAATGGATTCGACGTCCACAATTTGCATGTGAACGAGGTTTAAAACCAGTTTATGACATTGTTGATGACTGGAATGAAATTCAAGAAGCTTTAGTTAAATTCTATGAAGAAAAATACGGATTACGAACTAAAGACGGAGCAAAAATAACAATTCACGACGGGTATGTAAAAGTAGGATACCACATTATTACTGATGATACTCTTGCAGAAGTAATTGCACGAAAAATTGTCGGTTAATAGAAAAGAATAAATAAAAAAAATTACCTTTTCCTTAATAATTCCCAAAAAATATATACCGGCATTAAGTTTGCCGGTTTTATAAAATTTTATCATAATAAAAACTAAGGAATAACAAAAATTAAGGAAAAAATGAATAGAGAATCATATCAAATAGCAATTGTAGGAGAATCCGGACGGGGAAAAACATATTCCTTTAGAAATATGGATTCAGAAACAACAGGCTATATTAATTTAGAAAATAAACCATTACCGTTTACTACAAAATTTAAACATTATAGTAGACCTAATAATTGGCAAGACTGCTATCAAAAATTGATAGAGTATGCAAAAAATGATGATATAAAAACCGTAGTATTAGAAAGTTTTTCTTCTTATATTGATAGTGTATTAAAAACAGCTAGAGATACTAAAAAAGGTTTTGATATTTGGAATTTTTATAATGACGAAATAGGTAAACTATTATATTTATTAACAAAATATCCTAAAGATATATTTATAACAGCTCATCCAGCATGGGTAGAAACTCCTGAAGGAGCTGTAGAAAAACGCATTGGAGTAAAAGGTAATGAATGGAATAAAACAGGAGTAGAAAGAGACTTTACAATAGTTCTATTCGCTGATGCAAAATTATCAAATGATAACAAACGAGAATACTATTATACCCTAAATTCAGATGGAACTACCACAGCAAAAACACCACCAGTACTATTTGAAGATGAAGAATCTATACCAAATGATGCTTCAAAAGTATTGGAAGAATTAAATAAAATGTTTAATTAATTAATATTATATAAATATGCCTAAATTTAAAATTAGTAAAGAAAATAAATTACAAGATCAAGGTAGTTCATTTATTGAAGCGGGAATTCATGAAGACTTAGAATTTGACAGAATTACATATAATGTATCTGCAAATGGTAATAAATTCTTAGCTTTTTATTTAAAAGACCTCTCTGGAGCAGAGGTATCAAAAACAGAATGGGAACCTAAAGATGAAAATCCTGAAAAATTAAAAAATAAAGTAAATAACCAAATGATTAGAATCCATCACATACTTGTAGGATCAGGTGTGCTGAGTGAGATTAATATTGAAGCAGATGATTTCGAAGAATTCGCCAATAAATTAATTGATTTAGTAGGCGATAAATACAAAGATGTTAAAATTAGAGCCAAGGTAGTATATGACGATAATAACTACACAACTTTGCCTAATTACACTAAATATATTTGGATTGAACCAATGTCTATACCTAAAGAAAAAAGTAAAATAAGAATACTAGGTATAGATAGAATGGAAAGAATAAGACCAGATGACACATCTAGTCAAAGTAATCCATTTGAAAGTGTAGATACATCTGAATCAGAAAAAGACAATAATAAGGATAAAAGCGATTTACCGTTCTAAATATCCTCAATATATATATATCAAGGGGTAGTAAAATTCTACCCCTTATAATTTTATCAGTATATGACACTATACGACACAAAAAATATAAAACCTGTAACTGAAGAAAATATTTTAAGTAAAACTACAGAATATGATATATTTTCATATTACTTAGGACACAGTTTTATAGTTAATTCTAAATTTAATAGCCCACTAAGAAAAGATAAAAATCCTTCTTTTGGTATATTTGTATCTAAGATAACAAATTCTTTATTATTTAAAGACCAAGGTATAGGAGAAACTGGAAATTGTTTTAAATTTGTACAATTAATAGAATCTTTGAGCACCTATAAAGAAGCATTAGAAAAGGTAAATGACGATTTAAATTTAGGACTATTAAATAGAAGCAAAAAAGGTATAGATGTAAAATATAATTATAAATCATCTAGAACCAAAATAGAAATAAAGACTAGATATTTCACAGAAAATGATGATGAATATTGGAATCAATATAATATATCTAGAGAGACATTAAAACAATATAAAGTAAAACCTATATCATATATATGGGTTAATGACACTCTTTTACCTTGGAGATATTCAAAAGAATACCCCATGTATGCATATCAAGTTTATAATAAATTTAAAATATATAGACCAAAGAATGCAAATAAGGAAAAATGGCTTACTAACTGTACTTTATACGATGTTCAAGGTTATGAACAATTACCAAAGTCTGGAGAATTACTTATAATAACAAAGTCATTGAAAGATGTAATGGTATTAAACGAATTAAATTATACTTCAGTATCTGCAAATAGCGAAAACTCTGTAATACCTAAAAAAATAATGTATGATTTAAAGAAGAGATTTAAAAATATTATTATATTCTTTGATAATGATAGTAGTGGTATAAAAGGAGCTGAAGAATTTTGTAAAACTTACAATTTAAATAGTATAAAAATAAGTACAGATAAAAAAGTAAAGGATATAAGCGATTTTATAAAAAAATATGGTAAAAAACAAACTGAAGAATATTTAAAAAAATTATTAACAAATGATAAATAATATAAACTTCTACAAATCATTACAGTCGGATTATGAAAAATCTACAAAAATTATTTACTTAAATCCTTTAAATGATATTTTATTAAAAATAAAAAAATCTGAAAAAGGTAGTAGTAATAAAATAATTAAGGCGTTACTTCCAAATGATCAATATTTAATAAAGAAATCTTATATAAATGATGATCACCCTAATTTTATAAATATAAAAAGAAAGAAAGATGGGTCTTTAATGATAAGTTATTTAACTATTAAAGATGTAAAATCTAAAATATTAAATAAATATATTAAAGATAAATTTAAATTATTATTAAAGGATGATTTTAATATCAGAAAAATACTCTCAAATAAAGAAGATTTATCTGTAAGAACTTGTATTTCATATAATAATGTACTTAGTAGTAAATTGTATACTTTTAGAAACTTTAGACCATCTGAAATTTCAGAAGATAGATATTTTAGTTATTTAAGTAGTATGTATATAAATATGTATGAAGAACTATCTAATATTATACATACCAATACTAAAATACTTTATAGTATTAATGAAATGCAAAAAAATAATTTTATCTTGTTAAAGATACTATACAATAGTATTATTAACGATACAAATTATATTGAAGATGTTAAAGAATATTATGGATTAAATTCTAAGGAAACTAAATATATAAATTCCAAACTTGATAGTAAATCATTTGAATTATTAAACTTACTAAAAAATATAAATTTATACAAAGATTCTTCTATTAGAAAACAAATTAAACCCGGCAAGTTCATTATAAAATTATTTAATAAAGGAATTTATAAACCTACAGAAATAGAAGATTTCGTAGAACTATTATCATCAGAATTTATTGATATTTCTAAAGATGATATAAAAATAGTTAGAGGTCCAGCTATACCTTATTATTATAATGAAATAAATTGTTCATACTATAAAAATTACAATAAAAAACGCAATAATGCGTCTTACTCAACACTGGATTTATTACAAGGTACTATAAATAATCAAGAAGATGGTGCGCAAGTAGAAAATAATTTAGGTGGGGGACAATTACATAATAGTTGTATGCGTCACAATAGTTGTACAGACGAACAATTAGATTTATATGTAGATAATCCAGATACAATAGGGATGTTGATTTTATTTGATTATGATAAAAAAGTTGCAGGTAGATGTATAATTTGGACAGATGGTAAAACTAATATGTTTGATAGAATCTACGCTGATAACAATTCTACAAGACATAAAATGTATAAATGGTTATTAAACAATAACTACATTAACGTATCTAACAGTAATAAAAATTATAGCGGACTTAATAATAATAACAAAACAACAGGAATTCCTATAAAAAATTGCATCTATGAAAAGTATCCATATTTAGATACATTTAAATATATAGATTTAAAAAATAAGAAATTATTAACTTATCATGAAATGGATAGTTATGAATCTGATAAATATTTATATTCAATAAGTAGTGGGGGACTTTCAGAGGTAACTAAATATTATACTACTAGTAATTTGATGGCTGAAAAACTGAATACAACAGATTATATAAATAATACAATAAGAAATTATAATCAAAAAAATAAGAATATTAAAAATATATTAAAAACTGAAGAATCTTCAATATTTAAAATTAAATTACATAGATATGCAGAAAATTCTGAAGATGATATAATAGATTATATTCATATATATAGCTGGAATATGAATAATACAGATAGAATGACTAAATCTTTAAAAAATAATGAAATACCTAATGGTATATCTGTTCTAAAATATTCTATAAGAAATGGTACTATTACAAGCAAAAAACATAAAGTTGATAAAACGTACAAAAAAACTATTGAAAAATTAGGTATCATTAATGAACAAAATAATTTAAAATCTAATAAATTAAATAAAGAAGATGCCAATAAAGCTCTTGGAAATTTAATGGGTGAATATTACGATAAACACGTTAAATATAGTCCATCTTTTATAGATTTACCTAGGACATATATGAATTCTTTTGGCCAAATATTTTAAAAATTTATGATTAAAAATAATGTTTAATTTAGGACTATTAATAAAAACTTTATCTGTGCAATCGAAATCTAATGACGATTCTAACATGATAAAGTTTGTGAAAAATTTCTTATCAAAAAATAAAATAAAATATAAGGAAGATACATATGGAAATATATATGTTACTAAAGGAAAAAGCAAATCTTATGCCTGTGTAGTAAGTCATATGGATACCGTACATCCTATGATAGATAAAGAATATTTTAAAATATTTAAGTTAAAGGATATACTTTATGCTATGAATGTAGAACTGGGAGAACAAGTTGGTATTGGCGGAGATGATAAAGTGGGAATATATATAACTTTACAACTATTAAAAGATTTAGATAATATAAAAGCCGTATTTTACAGAAATGAGGAAATAGGTTGTTTAGGATCTAAACATTCTATACAACATGAAAAATCTTTTTATAACGATTGTAATTTTATTTTACAATGTGATAGAAAGTATAAAAGTGATTTTATAACTAGATCTGGTGGAACTAAAATGTGTAGTACTGACTTTATAAATTCTGTAACTCCTTATATGGAGAAATATGGATTTAAAGAAGAGACGGGAATAAGTACAGATGTAGATAAATTAGTAAAAGGAGATGTCGGAATATCGTGTGTTAACATAAGTTCCGGGTACTATAGACCCCATACTGATACTGAAATAGTTAAAATTTCAGAAGTACTAAACACATTTAATTTTGTAACTGATATAATAAATAATTTAGGTAATACTAAATTTGAATACAAATATGTACCAACTCCCACATATAGTAATTTTGGAAATTCATTTACATATCCAATAAGTAGGAAAATATATTTTGATAAAATAGTACCAAAATACATATATCAAAATATTAAATTGTCTAAATATCCAGAATTTAATATTATAAATAGTAATAAAAATGAAATTGAAAATTCCTATGAATATTCTTTAAAGGATGAAGAACAACTAATACCAGTAAAAGGTATTAATTGTAACATTTGTAAAAGTAAAGATACAATGATATACTATCCTAAAGATGATATATTCATGTGTAAAAAATGTGGCAAAATATTAAACGATGATACGAATTTAAAAAAGAATGAACAAATAGATAATTTATATCACAAACTGAAAATAACTTCTAAAGGAGAAGATTTTGTTTTTAATAATTTAGCAGTTTGTTGGATTAAAAAAGATGATTCCGAATGGAGTTCTGTATTAGGCTCATATATGCCTTTAGATGAAGATAGATATAAATTAGCTTATTAAAAACATACCTACTTAAGTTGTAGGTATTTTTACTACTAAATTTATGAGTAAAAAGAAATCTAAAAATAAAAAAGTAAAAAATGCTACTCCATTATTTTATGATGGTATAAAATTTAAAAGTAAATTAGAAGTATACTGTTATAATAAATTAAAAGAAAATAACATAGAAGCTCCATATGAAGAAAATACTTTTGTAATAATTGATGCCTTCGTATATAATGATGAGAAAGTAAGAAAAATGACATACAAACCTGATTTTGTAGGTAAAGATTTTGTAATTGAATGTAAAGGAAAGGCTAATGATGCTTTTCCATTGCGTTGGAAAATTTTTAAACGCTATTTATTTGATAATAATTTAAATTACAAATTATACTTACCTAGAAATAAAAAGGATGTAGATGCAGTCATTGAAGATATAAAAAATCATTATAATGACAGAAAAACAGTATTACAGTGAAAAGAAAGTATCTAGTACCTCATTAAAATGGTTTGAAGATGAATCTCCTTGGTATTTTAAAAATATGCTAGATAAAGAAATAGTACAAGAAAAATTAAGTTGGTTCGATACTGGTAGACAAATACATATGTCTATTTTAGAACCAAAAGAATTTGACATTAACTATATTTATTTAGATTATAAAATACCAAAAAGTGAAAATCAAAAGAAATTCTGTGAAATTTATATAGATAATATAAATAAATATACAGATAAAGAAAGGAGAATACTATCTTATGAACGATCTTATAACGCTGTTGGTAAATCCGAAGATAAGATAAATAAAGAATCTGAGAAACTATATAATACCTTACAGAGTTATATAAAGTACTTAGAAAAATCGAAAGAGTATAAAGAGGTACTAACTAAATCAAAATGGAAATTAATACAAGATTTAAAAAAAGAAGCTTATAATCATAAGAAAGCAAGACAATTATTATTAGTGGAAAATGATTTAGCTAATGTAGAAGAGTATAATGAAATACCAATATTTTGGGAATATAAAACTATTGAAGGAAAAACAGTTCCTTGTAAGTCTATGTTAGATAGATTAGTAATAGATCATGATACTAAAACTATTAAATTAATAGATCTAAAAACTACTAGTAATTTAGGTACTTTTCATAAATCTGTAGATAAATACAAATACTACAGACAATTAGCTTTTTATTGGAAAGCTGTTGAATATGAATTTAAAGACTTGCAAGATTATAAACGAGAAAATTATATAATAGCGCTACGAACTAAAGAATTACCAGAATGTAAAGTATTTGAAATATCAAATAATTTAATAGAATTAGGCAATGAAGAAATTGAAAACCTAATGAAAGATATTTCGTGGCATTTTGAAAACAACTTCTGGAAATATTCAAGAGAGTATTATGAAGGAACAGGAGTTGAAAAATTAAAAGAAGAAAATTAATATGCACGTAAATACATTCAAAAAGTTAATTGAGTTAGGTAATTCTCAAAATAATACATTAAGATTTTTAATGCCTTTAATTTACGAACAAGGTATAAACAGTGATAACACTGTAACGGAACCTTTTATCGGCGCTTATATTAAAGATGCTAAAAATAAAGAATATGATGATAAATTATTATTAGTTTATGATAGTAAAAATGAACTTACAAATAAAGTTAGTGAGGTACTTACTAAATCTAAACATTATTTAGAATCTTATTCTAATGAAAATAATAAATTAAAGGTATTCGTATTTGATATACCTGAAAATAAACAACCAATATTAGAATTATTTAAAGAGGGTAAATACACACAATTCCCTTCATTATATAAAACTAATATAATGAAATTTTGGAATTTGGAAGAAGGTGACGATATGTTTACATATATACTATATGGTGTAGACGAATCACAAATGAACAATAATGTAACAGAACTTACAGAAGAAGAACAAAAAGATACCATAGAAAACGAATTATGGCCTATTCCAGATATGTCAAAAGAAACATTAAAATAATAAAAATAACTCTACAAAACACATTAAATAAACAGACATGAATAGCTTATTAAGATTCACGATGTAAAGTACTAAGATATATACGCCTTAGTTGAAGTTTATAAAGAAAGCTGTTAGGTATACTGTAAGATGAAAAAGGGTTTATAGTAGTCTTACTTAATACGAAAGTGCAAACCAGAAACCCTGAGTAGAGTTATTTTTAAAACATTAATGCAAGACTATTCCTGAATCCTCAGACAGTTGAGGTAGTTGTCGAAAGACAAAGCAACTGCTCCCACCAATGACAGGATGAAAAGGAGCATGATGTCTTGCATAAAATATTGGTTTGGTTAAGTTAAGTTGGTTAATTAGAAAGCCCACCGAGGGTAGGTAATATCATAAATTATAATATCCTTCCATAATAGTGTCAATTTGTTTTGTCCATTCAAATTGATACTTTCCTACCCTCACCTTTTTAACCTTATTAAAACAAAAATAAATGAATTGGAGAGAACAATTAAATAGTACAAATACTGAAGAAATTAAAAGATATGGCCAATTGAAAACTTGGTACCCTTATTTAAAGGATGAATTTACTAAACCTTATATGAGGCGTATATCTGCTAAAATAGCCAATTATAAGCAAAATGAGGGACTTTTATGTCCAAGTAAGGGAAATATATTCAGAGCATTCAGAAAGTGCCCATATGAAGCCGTAAAGCTTGTTATTTTAGGTCAAGATCCATACCCTGGTAAAGGAATTGCAGATGGGTTAGTATTTAGTACTAAAAATAAAGAAACGCCTAAAAGTTTGAAAAATATATTTAAAGAATTAACTAATGATTTTCCAGACATAAGATTATTAAGTAATTCTTTGGATAATTGGGCAGAACAAGGTGCGCTACTTATTAATACTGTATTTACTACGCATGCCGGAATATCTAAAGCGCATATCAATTATGGATGGGAAATACTAACTAATAAAATATTAGAATTACTGAATAATCATAATAATTCTATAGTATTTATGCTGTGGGGAAATGATGCTAGAAAATATAAAAGTAAAATTACAAATAAAAAACATTTAATATTAGAAGCGGTACACCCCAGTCCTTTATCAGCAAATAGAGGATTTTTTGGATGCAACCATTTTAAGAAAGCTTATAACTTTATTAAAGATAAATATAATTATGACTTTGATTTTTCAACAAAATAACACATATTAACAATGATTACAGAATCAAATACTTTATTAAATAAATATATGGATACTGTTTCAGTAAGTAAAAACGTAGCTTATAAATTTTTAGAAGATATTATAAGTCAAATGGTAGATCCATATGGTTTATTGTATGAAGACGGTACTTTAGAGTTTATATATGAACCTAGAGGTACTTCAAAGATGTTTAAAAAAATATTATCAACTAATTTCAGCGAAATACTTTCTTTTTTAGGTATAAAATTTCCTAAACCAGATGAATATAGAATGATAAAAGTGAGAGATTTATATGACTGTGTAATAAACAGCAGGTCATTTAATCCTGATATTTATAATTTACAAATACTAAATACTGATATTCCATTTGAAAATACTTTGGAAAGAAGATTAAGATATTTCTTTTACAGTCGTACTAGAAAAATAAAAGAAAAAAATTCTGATAGAGATTATTTCTTATATCCTATAGATGATATATTAGTAAACGAAATAATTAATTATAATTTTCCAGATAAAAAAATAAAAAAATTCATAAATGCACTAGAATTAAAATATTTTAATAATTCCTCACTTACTTATTTAGGGCCAAGTATTATAATGACTTGGATACCAGAATTAAGAGATAAAAGAGTACAAGATATAAACAATCTTGCTAATGCTTTTAAAGAACATATTAATATAATCTACAAAAAAGATTATTCAGAATATGTAGAAGGTGTGGATGATAAAGAACTTAGAAACGAATTTATACAATTTTATATCGACACTAAATAAATTAAAATATACGATTTCATGATTGACAGGGGAGTGGTTACCCCGCAAGTTTGGTTAATTGAAAAAGAAAGGGCAGCCTTAATGACTGCCCTATCTTTATTTGTATGTTTATGTAGTACTTAATTCTTAAACCAATGCATTTGGTTTTCTATATTTAATAATCTAGGTATTTGTTTAGCAACTGGTACCATATTAATAAAATATTTTTCCATCTTCATATGATCTTTCCAAGGACCTGTTTTAAATCTTGTCCAAGGTCTATCATCATCTAATGGATTAAATGCTAATTCTACCATTCTAATAGTATTTTCTATTATAGACATAGCTGCTGCAGGAGATTTAAGTATTCTCATTGCTTCTATAGGATTACTAAAGAAAAACAATTCTGACCTTAATCTTAAAAACTGATATGCAGCATGACTATAAAAAGCTTGTTTAGTTTCATCATCTTCATCACCAGCTAACTTTACAAACAAATTACCTAATATAAATGCTAATACCAATGCTATTGTTTCTGTAACTGTTCTCTTGATATTGGCTCGTTCTAAAGTTGTTAGTCCTTTTAAATAAGCTTTAGCGGATTCATGTTTAAAAGCATTAGCATCTTTAAATAGCCTACCTAAAAAATTATTAAGTAATATACCAGCTGTTTTACCAGCAACTCTACCAGTAGTAATATAAGACCCTTCTGTAAAGAATTCGCCTATTTCATTATATTTAAAAGCTCTAGAACCATCACGATTTTTACGTTTACTAACTTCCCAGCGTCTATTCATTCCTGGTATTACAAATTTTCTAAACATATAACCCATTCTGCCTAATGCAAGTCGTTGTAAAGCAATTTTACCTAATTGAGAGTACTCACCATGCATTCTAGATAGAATACGTTTCATTCTTAATCCTATAATGTTTACCTCTTCTTCAGTTAGTTCAACTCTCTTGTCTAATACTAATTCACCTTTATCATTGACTGAATATGCATCCAATAAACTTAGCTCTTTTCCATCTTTATCTTTTATAATATTACCTTCAGAGTCTCTAGCTTTAATATAATCTAGCATGGCCATCATTGCTCTAGTTTGCATCATATGCTCACCAGCATGAGAAGTAAAGAATAATGTATTAGTCATCATCATTCTAGAGAATTTAGATGATTTTCTCATAGCATCGTCACTACCATAATCATTTAATACATCAAATCTTTCAGCTAATAAGTTAACTTTATTTTCTGGTTTTCTAGATCCTATATCGCCTAATATGCCAACTAAATTTTTAGCATATTCCCTAGAAGCTTTCCTATAATTTTTCATAGTATAGAATTCGCCAGCAAAAGATTCTGCTATTTGCATAGTCTCCCCCAGCATTGTATTAGCAGTACCTTGAACGAAGTTAATACCTAGCATATTAAGTGCTGTAAATCTATTTAAAGCATCTGCTGCTTTAGCTTTATCTATACTAGACCCAAATACAGTCCAAGTACCTTCATCTTTGGCCATTTTACCATACACAACGGATTCCACCCAATCGCCTAATTGTGCAGCTATTAATGATGAAGCTCCTGATTTAGTTAACTCCCTGTTAATAAGTGCTTTATTAGCATTTTTAATTGGATTTGCATGATTATCTAATTTAACTATATCTCTATTGTCTATTAAAAATTTAGTAAGCTCTAAATCTGATAAAACTTCATTAGTATTTTTATATGTAACACCCATTTTATATCTATTATAATATATAGATGCTATATCAAATGATTGATCGTCAACCGGTATTTCATTACTGTAAAATACAGGTAAGAATAATTTAGGATTATTACTTTCATCAACTAATTCCATTATTTCTCCACCTGCCATTTCACCTTTTTCTACATCATAAGGTTTTAAAGATACCCATTCACTAGTTATTTCTTTAGTAGATTTGTATAGACCTTGTCTAGATTGTAATCTCTCTATAAAACTTTTAGCAATTCCTGGTAATCTAGTACCTAATCTATGTTGATAGGGTAAAACTTGATCTATTTCATTATTTGTTTCTACAATAAAATCATAGAATTTTATCCTAGGATCAGTTTGTACACCATCTACTAACCCACGTTTTCTAAGTGATTGTAATTCATCCCATTGTGGATTGTGCCAATTTGTAATACTTTTTTCCCATATTATTTGGCCTGAATTTTTAATTTCTTTTACTTTTCTACCTTCTTTAACAGGGTCTCTAAAATTCCATATATTTTGAGAAATCCATTTTTGAATATATCCAGCTGCTTGATGTTCATTACCTTTAAGTACCTTACTTAAATCTTTTTCAGCGTACCTAGATTTATCATTTTCTACGACTCTTTCAAATTCTTCATAAGTTAATATGCCGCCATCCATAAGTTCTTTCATATAATCATACTTTGCTTGATTAAGATCCTTATGATGAGTAATAATATTCATTTTTCTGTACTTATAAAGAACATTTTCTTTAGCAGTTTCATTCATTCCTTCAAGTTCATTAACCATTCGTTTAACTCTCTCATATTCAGTTTTAAAACTGCTCCTAAATTTATCTATATAATGCCCAGTTAATTTACCATCTTCATCTCTTTCTAACATAAAACTATAGAAGGATTCTTCAGATTGATTGGCCTTTTTATTTTGATAATTTTCTAAATCTCTTAATAAACCAACTAATTTATCCCTATATTTAAGTCCTTCTAATCTAGAATTTTCTAATTGCAATGCATATGATTTTACTAACGTACTGATAACCATGTCATCAGAATTAAGTACAGTATCAGCCCATCTGGCTATATAAGATATATCAAACGCACCTTTTTCTAGTTCAGCTTTAAATATAGCAGTAGTACGATCTTCAATAGTTCCTTCAAATTCTTTCATTCTATTTGAAATATACGTATTCATAGATATATCAGCTTTTTCTTTATCTGATAAATTACGCCATTCTCTTTCAAATATAAGCCTATATTCAGATTTTATTCTAGTACTTTTTTGTGCAAATTTATCTACTATAACATTCCTACCATCTTCTAATATAAACTGATCTATTTCATCAATTTGATCTGATGTATTACTTAATTGTTTAAGTATTTTCTTAAGTTGTTCATCATCAACATCTGAATGCCTATCTACAATAGTTTTACGAATTGCCTTAACGATTCTAAATCCATTAACATAATCAGCCCACTGTATTAAATGCTTGGAGTCTATTGCTTCTTTATCTCCCTTTTTATAAGCTTCTCTAGCTTTTTTAAAACGGTTATAAACACTATTAATTTGGCTAACAGCCAAAGCACTAAAATCTAATAATACATCTAAATCAGATTCTTCACTCTCCAGTACTTCTAATCTTTCTCTAAGTTCAGCAATCTTTTCTTGATTGTCTCTACGTTTATAAATTTTTATTTTATTTTGTATAGAATCTATTGCTTTTAAACGTAATTCATTTTCTTCAGAAGATATTGTAAAAGTCTCTTCTATATATTTAGGTACTTTACCAATAACTGTTTGTTTTTCAGCTTGTTCAGGATCATCTTCTTCAGGGTTCTTTTTCTTATCACGTTGTTCATAAGCTTCTCTAGAAGGTCTATTAGTACGTTCTATATACTGTTCACCAACAACCATATTAGCTAATCTTCTAACAGTTGATTTTTCTATTTTAAGTACTTGTTTAACACGTCTAAAAAAACGCATTAACCACCTTTGCCATTTAGGTCCTTTTTCAGCTATTTCTCGTTCGTTGAATATCTTAGCAACTTCTTCACCAATAGCTTGTGCTAATATCTCTTTTTTAAGTTTATGATTAGTTATATCTTCAGCTAAATCAGGATATCGTTCTAATACCCTTTTTTCTATTTTTGAGCCCTCTAATTGTTTAAGGCCTTGTTGTACTAAGGTATTATTTAAACCCCCTATTAAATCGACTAATAAGTGCCCAAATTCGTGCCCTAACGTATCTCTAGTCATTAGATTAGGATTAACTCTTATAACAGAACCACCAGCCTCTAAAAGGCCTAATTGGGGTATATTAATGTCTTCTATTACTTGTCTGACTTCAGGAAATACATTGAGCATTATCTCTTTTTGTCTATTAAATTCTTCCCTATACTTATTAGATTCTTTTACTCTAGGCTGTAAAGGCTTAGAATCACCGGCTCTTTGCTCATATTCAGTACTTTGTCCTTGTTTTAATAAATTATTTGGATTATAAGGTACTGTAGTTTGAATTCTAGTAGTCTTTTTATTTCTAATATTTGTCGGCTCAAATTTAAAAGTACTAAATTTAGCTTCAGGAGAATATTTACTATAAAGATCTTTAACTTTTTGAGTAGCTTTTTTCGGATAAAATCCTATTTTCTTTTTAACCCATTTTCCTTTATCATTCTTCTCCCAATCTTGAACAAGCCCTTCTCTATTTTCAATACCCCATACAAATGGATTATGAGTATCTGTCATTAACTCCCACTCGCCTTCTCTATTTTTATACATAGTGAGATCATCTGATAGCTTGTCATTTTTTCTCATTTGATTAAACAAATCAGAAGGTACCTTTTTAAAAGATGGTTTTTTATACTTATCAGCTGTAGAAATGGATTTAATGTCAGATTCTGTAACCATATTTTCCAATTCATTAATTGTAGGAAATCTGGTTTCATTATTCTTATATTGCCACAAAGCTACTTTAACCCTTAATATATGAGGATTATAAGTAGACTTTTTTTGCAGTTCTTTAAATTCTGGATGATTTGTATTTATACAATGTAACATAAATATTTATATTAAAATGGTGGGCAGTAAATAGTTTCCCAAATTAAAGCTTGTTGTTCTTCTTTAGTAAGTTCATTAAACTCCTGCATACTTATACCAGGCATATTACCTGCTGTTTCTAAAGCTTCTAACCACGCTTCCCAACTAGGTTCTATAGATTCATGACCTGTTTCAGCATCAGTTATAAATGGAGACTCTTCTTGTTGTTCATTTAAAACATCAAAATCTGTTTCTATATCTATATCATCATTTATCAACCCTTCTACCTCCATAGGCCAAGCCGTAACTAATTTACCAGTATTAGTTTTAAATTGCGGTAATCTAGTTTCTATTTTCTCTAACCATTTGCCTTCATTAGTTTGTTTACCACCAATACTAACCATTTCTGTCTCACCAGTAACAGTGGCTTCAAATGAATTTTTATAAGTATCGTATTTAATACGTACTTTTCTACCTTTATTATCTCTAGCTAAATCTTTTACAGTATAAAATGATCCTTGTGTTGCTTTTATATCAGAAATATTTTCTAATCCTAAAAACTCCCTCAAATTGACTATTTCATTAGCACTAACTTCTATATTATCATCTGATTTTAATTTAGCAGAAATTTCAGCATTACTTATATTAGAGTATTCTTCAGCCTCTAAAGCTTGTAATAATACATTGTATACAGTATTACCTAATCTATCACGAATTTCTATGCGTTCTTCTGCTTTAGTACGTTCTCCTTTTCTATTATTATCAACCTCTTTCATTGCCTCTTTACTAACTTTATCATTAAGTACAAATCTATATTGAGTATTATTAGCTTCTAAATTGTCTAAAGTATTCTTAACAACTTTTAGTTCTGATATATCTACAGGTGTAAATTCATCTACTTTATTATCTAAAAATTCTTGTATTCTTTCGTTAGTACCTTTTAATTGCGTGTATATATTATTAGATTTTATAATAGATTTTGATAAACCATATTCCTTAATAGCAAATCCTTTTTTATAGTAACCTTTTTTACTAGTTATTCTATATATAGGATCACCATTTTTATTTCTACCTATATATCTATATAATATTGTTTCACCTGTATGAGTACTAGCAAAATATGGTGCATATATAGGATTATTATACTCATCATACCCTCTAAATAAATCTGAATTTTCATTATGTATAAAACTAAGTATAAAAATCTTACCTTCTCCAAAGGACTCATCTATAGAAATACCCTCAAATGAATCTACTATAGGAACTAATCTTTTAGTTGATTCATTAGAAGCTTTATGTCTAATCCAAGCATTTTTAAATAAATCATCTAACATCAAAGAGAGTTCAACAGAACCTTCTTCACTATTTAAATTGTTTAAAGTCTGCCTAAAAAATTCGCCAAATCCTATATCTTCTAAATAATCAGTAGGCATATACTCAAAAAATGAATACATATTTCTAGATAACCCTGAAGAATAAAATGCATATAATACTAATCCTCTGCCTAATTTTCTAACAGTTTCATCTTCGTGATATATTAAATCAGACCATGATCTGCTCAAATCTTCTTTATCCCATTTCTCTTTTATACTACTATTTTGTACTCTAAGTTTGTCTGGAACATCTGTTTCTTCAGAAAATTCTGCTTGAATTGTTTGTATTAATCTATTTCTTCTTAATTCTGGGTACTTATCTAATAATTCATTTTTTCCTACTTTAAGTTCGTATATATTATTAACTAACCCTTTTTCACTAAAAAATAATTTCTCTACTTTTTTATAATCCATTCCAAGACCATTATCTTCACCAGTAAAAAATTGGGAAGATACCATAGAAAACATTTCATCTTCTAAATAAGAAATTAAAGTAGCGTCATTAGTATATTTATTACCTGTCAGCTCTAATACTTTAGATAAAACACTTTTAAACGCTCTAGTATTAGTCACTGTTAAACCACCAAATAATTGCTCAGATAACCCTATACTATTTTCATAGTAAGTACCGAGAAAAGTGTCATTAAATATTTCAAAGGCGCCGTCTATTGCATTTGTATCAAATACCTTATCGTAAGTATTAGTAAATGCTTTCATTTCAGCATTATTCTTACCGTATCCTTTAGTATCGGTTCTAGATGCCATAACTAATTCATTTAAGTAATTAGCTTGTTTATCTAACTCTTGAAATAATTCTAATATTTTTAATTGTGTTTTATAATATTTGGCATCTTTTGTAGTATTATTATCAATACCATTTATAAGGGTTTCCATATCCCATAAACTATCAGGTAATTTTATATTCCTACTTTTTTTATTTTCTTTATACAGAGCGTTTTTAAATAACTCTTCATATTTTTTTCTAACTGCAGTACCTGGGTTAGTTTTAGAAGTTACTAATCTACCTGATTTTAAAGCAGCCTTATAAGTTAACTCCTTCAATATAGGTTGTGCTAAGAAGTAAAAAGTTTTTTCTCCAACACCTGATCTAATTAATAAATTGGTTATTGAATATGTTCGTTTATTTACATTTAGATCAAATATATAAGGATCTTTAGCAATATCCACATGTGCATTAATAAGAGCTGATAACCAATCTAGTATATAATTACCTTCAGAATCTTTTATTCCAGATAAATCTGTATTTCTCTTAGAATTTACATTACCTATTTGTATATTAGTTTTCAATCCTAAACCTACTATTTGACCTAATATATGATGTACATTATTAAGTGCAAATGGGCCAATTCCAAGTTTCCCACCGGAATATTTTCGTTTAACTTCTTCTTGATATTCTGGAGATAATTCATATAAACTAGGAGTAAGCTCTTTCTCTAAACCTTCTAATTTCCTAATATATTTAGATATATCTTCAACCATTGAAGTAGATGCATCTAATGGAGTAGTCATATTAATAAAACTATACTTACTTCTTAATATAATCATATAAGCATCTAAAAGTTTATTTTCAACAGCTTTAGAAGTATTTTGTTCTATTAATGATCTTTGACTAAAGTCTTTTAAATTCTGTTTAACCCATCTGGTAATTATTCTATCAATTGCTTTTTCTCGTATATCTCTAATTCGACGAATAGTTTTATTTCTATCGTTCATCATATCATATAAAGCACTTTTTAATTCTTTAGCGTCTAATAAGTCATCTCTCCACAGTTCTTCATTTTCATAATCTAAATCTATATATTCTTCTAATTCACCTATTTTTAATTTCAATTCGTCAATTTCAGATTTAGTCATTTCATTTTGAGCAGCTTCTTCACGTATTCTTAATGAAATGCGCTTATTTATTTCGCCTATTTCATCGCTTAATATCTCTTCTGCATATTTTCTAGCACGTTCCTCTGTAGTACTATTATTATCATCTAAATAAGGTGTTTTTACAACATCTGTAATTTCTTTACCAGTCTTATCATAATTATATCTAACAGCATATAACTTATCAATATCAAAGTCAGATCCTGTAAGCGTGGTAAATTCTGCAGGAAGTATAATAACGTCACCAACATTTTCTGGTAATAGTCCAACAACTTTCATATATGAAACAGAATTCATACCCTGTGTAGGAATACGATAACCTATTATTTCTGGATTATTTTCTACAAATTTTTTCTTTTCTTCAAAAGAAAGTTCTGAATAATTTGGTATTATATGCTTAAACATATTTATAGATACTATACATTCCATAGGCATAGTATCGCCTGTTTCTTCATTAGTTCTATAGAATTTTAATTCGTTAGTACCATTTTCAAACCAATCAACTTTATTCTCAAAATTATCTATATTTTTATCTGAAACAGTTTTTAATCCAAAATTAGACATTTGAATAAATGAACCGCCTGGAAGCATTAAATCTACAGCATGCTTATTTATCATAGATATAAACCTACTATAAATCCATTTTCTTTCCGGTAATGCGTCAAATGGAAGTTTTATTTTACCATCTTCTATAATCAGAGCTCTTACAATATTATCAGACATTCCAGATTTTCTAGCATCTTCTCTAAGCATTTTTAGTAACTTAGAAGAATCTAATTTACCACCTTCTATAGTAACGCCTAATTTCTTCAATAATCTTTCTTTACCTTTTTCTGATAAAGCTGATACTGATTCCATTACAGTATTTATAAGATCTTGTCCAGACACTCCCTCTTTATAGGTAGCATTTTTATCTATATTAGACATTATAATTTTCTTAACCTGAGTACCAAATAATGTATCTTCAGATAAATGTGGGTCGGTAACTAGCTGTTTTCTTAAGTACTTAAATTTTTGAGGGTGATATTCTAAATCACGTTCATTAAAATCGGTAATTTCAGTTTTAAACTCATCTCTATAATAATTAAATCTACCCATATTACCCACTTTAACAGCCGTATCATGTTTTATAGCTTGTATAGATTCTTTATCAGTATAGTCATAAAGTGTATTACCGTCTTTATCTACTTTTTTACGAGCCCCCATTCTATCAGCCAAACGTTCTAAATCAGTACCTTCTACAACACGTCTAAATAATGGAGCCATAGACATTTTATCAAAAATAGGTACGCCTAACCCATCTCTATATTGAATTTCAAAATATACAGTTTTAAGTACAGGCATAACTAAATCTAATGCCTTCTTTTCGTCCTCAACACTAGGTTTTTCTTCAGATTCTAATATATCAAAAGCTTCTGACATTTCATCAGTAAATTCTCCCCATCTAATCATTAATGATTTAGCCATACTTGGGGAAATGTATACTTGAGCGTCTGTAGGATCTGTTTTTCTATAATTTTTTAAATTCTTCTTAACTAATTTATCTGCAACATCTTCAGTAAGTCCTTCTGTTTCTACATAATATTTTAAATGCCTTTCATATAAAGAATTATAGTACACAGAATCTATTTTATCAGTATTTAATGTAGCTGCATTATAAGTGTATTTACCATACAATTCATGATCTTCTGAAAAATTAGTTCTAGTATTAGTACCAGTAGATGTGGCTACAGAAATTCGTTTCACTTTATCAGCATTTATTTTTTTAGATGTGTCACCTTTATAAAAAGCCACATCGCCAGAAAATATCATCTCTGTCTCTATACCTGCTGCTATAGTATTTGCAGTATAATCCGCTAAAGTTTTATAAATAGCGGCTATTGTAACGCCATTATAATTCTCTTTAGATAATTTTTTTAATTTTTCAGAATCAAGTAGTTCGTTGGAAACTATGGAATTATTATTACCGGTATTTATTATACCTAATTTACCAACCATACTTATGGTATTATCAATATTTCCTTCTAAAGCATTTATTATTTTTTCCCTTACTTTAGTAAAACCTTCTTTACCATTAAATACTTTGAAGTGTTGAAATTTAGTACCGTTACCAGCATATTTACCATTTCTGTACTTAAATATTTTATAAAGCCCCCTATCCATTTTTTCATAATAAATAGCGTCGCCTTTATTATTACTTATCTTATAGTGGAAATTTTCAACTAATCTAGAAGTATCTATAGCACCTTTATTATTAAAAGCTGCTTCTATTTGTTCTTTAGCTAATTCTATTCTTTCATTTTCAGCTTCAGCATACTGCATTAACACATTTACAACTTCTGAATTGGGATCTATAGATATATTACCAGAATCATCTACATTTATATCACAAGATAAAGGATCTACGCCTTTATATAAATAATAAGTACGCCTATCGGCTAAAGTAGGCATTGGCAACATACCATTTTGTATAGCTGTAATTTTAAGTAGTATGTTTTCTATATCATTTAATGATGTATATTCTCTACCTGAATCAGCTGCATTTAGCTGTATAAATCCTGAAAACGTATTAATACCAAAATTTCTACGTTTAGTCGGTGATATTTTAAGACTATTTAATATATAAGATTTAGATGAATATACAGAACTTAACATTTCATCTAATTTCTCTGGATTACTATTCAATTCCCTTATTATATCTGTAACATAAGTATTTTGTGTATAAGAATAATAAGCATTACCACCCGGACCTAATACTGTAGAAGACATTTCTTCAGGTTTAGTAAGAATATAAGCTTGCGCTATCTCATCTATTACCTTTTCATCAGTAAATACGTCTTTACCAGTTAATGTCTTTTTACCAACTTTAATTACTTGGCCTTTAGACATTTTAACTAGAGAACTTTTATCTGAAAATAAATTAGCTACATCTTTTAATACAAATTCTGAAAAAGCCTCTTCCCTAGTCTGAACACCCTTTTTAGATGCTAATATTGTATTAAGTACTGTATTATCTAATGGTATTGCTAATTCATTAAATATATCTATTAAGTTATTAAAATGCTTATCAAAGTTTTCAATAGTACCCCTTTTACCATAAGCTCTGGCATCCGGTAAGATGTCTTTAAATCTATCAGATAAATTTTGTATTTTTTCTTCAGATAGTTTTCTGTACTTACCTTCAAACATATTACTATCATAGAATATTTCATTCCATTCCCTTACTAACTTCTTAGATACCTTTTGAACATCAGTACTCTGAAAATTAAATACCGGCTTGCTATCGACTAATTCATAAGTTATATCTATAAATTTGTGTTTAGCAGACTTTAAACTCACTTCAAATTGAGTTCTAAGTAATTCACCTTCTTCCGATAATCTTTTGTATAATGTTTTATAAGGCGCATAATTTTCACCCATTTTATTTAAAAAATCCATCATTTCATACGCATCTTCAAAATTATGAAGATCATTTAGAAGTCTATTAAATGTCGGATTAAAATCTACAAAGGAAAACATTCCTGTAAAATCATCCCTACCTTCTGGTAAAGTCATTACCATTAATTTAACAGCTGATAAAATATTATCTTTAATATCTGTTTCATATGGTGCTTCATCATATCTAACTAAATCTAGACCTTTGTCTAAATCATCTAATTCATCTAAATTTTTATATACTTTTAATTGTGTTAAATAACTTTCAGACAGTCTAACAAATTCATCAAAATTATCTAATATGGCATCAAATACTTCTACTTTACTAGTATTACCCTCTGCTTCAAATGCTCCACGTAATTCAGCTATTTTAGATTTTACATTGCTATATTTAATATTAGATAAATCGGTTAACGTATGAACATTATTTAAAGCAAATGACAAATATACAATATTTTTAGTAATAGATCTTATTTGCTCTGCCGTAAAATTAGTAGTGTCTCTAAGAAATGTTATACCATCTTTTCTATATAAATCAGAATCATACTTTGGTTTAGCATTTTTAAATTCACCTTTATTTATAGCTTCAAATACTTTTTCTATTTCAGTATCTGATAATATATCAAATTCAGATTTATTAAACCACTTAATCAAATTATTCCATAAATCCTTAAAGAAGTCTGCTATTTTTTTGGGTAAACTACGTTCAGCTTTTGCTTTATTTTCAGTTAAAACATAATTTCTAAATTCTTCAGCTAATTTCTCTTCAACTTGTCTATCTGAAGCATTCTTTAAATTATAACGTTTTCTAGCAGGATTATATAATGATTGCCTTTGTTCTTCAGTTAAATAACCTAATGATACTCTGTGAAAAGCTTCATGATATAAAGTACCCTCTTCTGCTACATTAGATAATAATATAGCATCTTTAGTCAATGCGCCAAACCCTACTTTACCGTTTATATTGATTAAACCATCAACTAATTGTACAGAATCGTCAGAAAGCCGCTTTTTAAGCCATTTAAGCTCTTTTTTAGTATCCGCTAGTGTATAACGTTTACCAGCTAGTGAACGTTCCCTAAATGGGCTTAATTCATCTAATATGTCGTCTGAAGACTTTTTAGAGTCTTCCTTAGGCTTTTCTTCTGCAATTTCAGGTTTTATCCTAGGAGTATCTTCAGCTCTAGTTTTATAATTGTAAGGATTCATTACAACTACAGGAGCATGAAATGGTAATCCTGGAGTTAAATCTGTTTTAATAAGACCGTTGCTTATTACAAATGAATCATATAATTGACCGCGTTTACCTTTAAGACTGCCTATTTTAAAGTCTTTCTTAATCGGGCGTGCCAATTTTTTACCTACTATGACATAATTTTTTCTAGTAGTTGCCCATGTAATAAATTGTTCTATGTCCTTATCTGTACGTTTTTTAGGATCTATAGCCAATTTACCGTTCTTACCAAAATAAATTACTTTATTTTTTACATATAGTTGCTTATCTAATAAATAAGGTATAGGAGTTTCTTTATTATCTTGCCTAGTAAAATTCTCACCTTCTAATACAAGTAACTGTATTACTTCACCAACCGTTAAGTTTTCAACTTCATCTCCTGGATATACTGTACTTCTACCACCTTTTGAATCATATGCTACTATTAATGCTTTTAATAATATTTTAGCATGCTCCCTAGATAATTTAGTAGGATTAAGCATAACTGGGAAAAGCTCCCCATTACAAGTTTCTTTAGTTGCATAAAATATAGAACCTGGACTAGGGGCACCTATTGAAGGAATTACATTATCAGTACCATCAACTATAGTACTTGTATTATTAGAAATAGATAAACGCATATCCTTCAAAGGTTCTTTGAATACAGCCGTTAGTTTAGAATTTCTATTAGGATCTGATGGAGATACCGTATTAGGATGGCCCATTGTTTTACTTAAATCCTCTATACGTAATTTTTTACCTTTAAATAAGTCTTTTAGCAATCTTCGCCTAACACCTCTAGCTTCTATCCATAATTCACGTTTATATTTTATTATGGCATCTTCTCCTTGTTCAGCTATTTTCTTAGGTATTCGTACATTCCACCAATTAGATACATGATAATATAAAGGTTTGCCAGGAACTTTATTTCCCTCAGCATCTTTCATTACCATTCTAATAGGCAATATATCTACTAAATAACCAAATTCTGTATCACTACCTGCTTCTAATAAAGAATCTAGTTCTTCATCAGTTAAATTACCCTCTTGAATACGCTTCATTTCCTTAGGATATTTTTTCCAAGGGTCTTTCTCAGTCTGTGTTTCTGGATAAGTTAAATCTGATGCGAAAGTTACTTCTAAATATTTACCCTTTAAACTATTTTCAGGTTTAGATACCCATTCATCAAATTCTGAATTCTCTTCATACTGATAAGATACAGCATCTGCAACTGCCCGCAATCCACTTTCAGGTAATGTAGCATCTGGTTGTTTAACTCCGGATATTTTTAATTCGCCTTTACTAACTGGATCTAATCCTTCTAAAGTATCTTTAGGCCTATCTTGCCTACCAGGTGTAGTATCATCAAAAGTCTCTTCTGCTTGTCTTTCAGAAGCATCTTCTGCTTTATCTTCTAATATATCAGATTGTTCCTTAGGTGATTCTATGCCCTGTTCATCTGTTTCTTGCGCCTCTTTTGCTCGTTTTGTTTCAGAGCTTGGTACTTCTGCTGCGGACTTAGATTCATTAATTTCCGCTGGAGTTGCGGATTCAATAATGTCATTAATTGAGTTAAGTTCATCTTTTAATTCTTTTTTATTAAGTTTATCACCTTGAAAGTCTAAAGTTTTAACTAAATCAGCAAAATTTGCTAAATTATCATTTAATTCCTTATGAAATACTTCTAATATTCTGTCATTAAGTGTCTTAAAGTAACCTTTGCCTGTTTCAGGATTAATAACACGCCACATGCCATCTATATTATATACAGCATATCGTTTACCTGTATTAGATTCTGGGTCTTTTACATAAATAAAATCTTCATTGCCTTCTTTAATAATACCTAATACGTTATTCCTAAGTTCTTCAATCGTATAAATAGCATTAGCTAAGTCATATACTAACAAAGGATTGGTTATAGACACCAACTTATTATCGTTGTTACGCAATCTAATTTCTACAGGGTTACCATTTTTATCCTCTACTATAGCATCAGTAGGAATGTAATTAGTATTTTTAAGTTCAGTACCATTAACTGATAATTTATTATGCTCTACTACTTGTACATCAAATGCAAAATTCTTAAATACCCTTATACCATTTTCTTTAAGGGTGCCAGACAATTCGCCTAATTTGACCTTATTACCATTAATATCTGTAAATATAATATTTTCATCTGTACGACTTAATTCACCTACTTTACCATTATATATAATCGGTATAAAATCTATTAATATATAGTCCTCTAATAAATCTGATATAGACATTTCATCATATTGAGGATCACCATATTCTTCTAACAGTAATTCATTTACAGCATCTGTACTTAGCCCTTCTTCAGTAGTAGATAGTATTTCTTTTATTCTATCTTTTATAATAGATTTATAAGATTCTTTTCTATTAGATCTATTCTCTACTTCAGTTTCTACATCATCTATAGTACCCTGTTTTAAAGTAGTTAATTTTTTAAACTCTTCAAATTCTTCAGTACTCATAGGAATTTCATAATCAGTAGCTACACTTTTAACTATATGCAGATCATCTTTTTTACCGGTGTATTCAAATTCGTCACCTTTTTCGTCTACATAAACATTACCTAACGGCTCTATATCACCAGTTTCGACATCTTCTGTAGAAAATCCCCTATCTTGAAATTCTGTTGAAGAAAGTACCTCTAACTCACCCGTCTCTAAATCTCGTACTCTATGCTTTTTATTTCTATAGCCTATATAATTATATCGTTTACCTTCTCTATCTGTAAGTATAGATGGCTCTGTTTCAGCTTTTGGTTTTTCAGGCTCTTCTTCTGTAGGTATTTCTGTAGTAGATTCTTTATCTTTTTCAGATTTATCTTTCAACTTTTGATCAAGCTTATCTATTTCGGATTTATAAGCTGCATAACCTTCTTTTTGTTTTTTTGGACTTACAATATCTTTAAATCTATCTTGAGATTCAGAAATAAGTGTATTAACATCTTCTAAAACCTTGTTAAGCTTTTTAAGTCTATCTTGATTTAATTTAAAATCTCTAGTATCAGATGTTTCTATTTCAGCTATTTCTGCTTCTAAGTCATTCTTTTTATCAGCCCAAAAATTTTGATTAACAGCCTCCATGAAAGAACTAATAAGAAGTCTGTTTTTAAATTGATTAGATGTTTTAGTGCCGTCTTCGAATTCAGGAAATGCTAAATAATTATTTGCTATAGAATCATATATTTTTTTATATAAATCTGCTCTATTTTTGTATTTAAATTTTAAATCATCTACAGTATCTTTATCTAAATAATTGCCTGTTCTTTCTAAATCTTCTACTTCTTGTTGAGCATATAAATCTATTTGATTTTTAAGATGCTTAAGGCCATCTTCCTGCGAAAGGAAATTTAAAGCTAAACTAGCAAATCTCTCTTCCCTTAAAAATTCAAACATTGTCTCATTACCAGCTTCTGCTGCAGCAATTGAGTACCCAATATTAGATAAAGTGTTTATAGTACTATTAAATGCCTGTTCTATTTTTCCGTAATCTAATTTAGGCGTTGGTCTATCTTGTGTTTCATCTAATACTACAGCACCAGTTTTAGAGTCTCGTTCATAAAAATCTTGTATTTGATTTTCATAACCTGCCAAAGTTAGCCCCATAATAGTTTGTGTAGAACGTAACCCAGCTCTTTCTGCTTTAGCTTTTTTAACACCGCCATAACCACCTGGTATAAGACCTATTAATGAACCTAATACAATAGATTTTTGACCTTCATCAGTGAATAAGTTATTAAACATATTACCTACTATCCCAGTAAGTCTATCCCTATCTTCTTTACCTAAAGCTAATTTTTCTTCATAATCTGCTGCGGCTAATTGGATATTTTCTTCCCATAGACCTTCTGAGGCCATTGATAATCCAGCTTTTTTAGCAAAAATTCCAGCTAAATCTTTTGTAGATAAATCTTTTAATTCTTCTTTTATTAATTTACCGTCTTTAAATATACCTGATAAATTAGATCTAGAAGATTTAAAGGGCTTAAAAAACATACTATTGGTAATCATATTAGGAACCATTAAAGCTCCTACATTAGTCCAAAAAGTATTCATAGCAGATTTAGAAGCTTCTTCATTAGAAAGGCCTTTAGCCATTAAACTTTTTTTAACTTCTGATGCTTCAATACCTGCCTCACCAACAGAATTAAATAAAGACATTGTAGCAATATCTAAATTGGTAACTAGCCCTCTTATATTTTTAGTAGCTGGATTTATAACATTACCTGTTTTAACTGCCTTATTAAGTTTTGAAAATGTTTTAGATACTTTAGATAATGCGCCAATTCCTCTCATAGCAGCTCCTACACCTGCAGACATTAAATAAGCAGATGCTAAAAAAGCCACACCATCTACCATATCATCCATCCAAAATCCAAATGTAGACATTTGCTGTAAGATATTACCTTCTAAATATTTTCTAGTGTGGTGTATAGGTAAATTTTCTTTTATTATATCTTCTTCTATATTAGAAAAAACTTCTGATATAGCATTATCTAACATATTATCCCAATTGCCTGATAATAGACCTTCTGGAAAAGATCCTATATATCCAGCCATAGTACCTAATTTAGTAATAGTAGTACCGGCAAGTCTTAAAGCACCATTTCCTAATTGCTGACCTACTGATTGCTGTTGGGCTTTATATTCTATAGGATCTTGCCATGGAAGATACCCTTCTAGATATTTATCATATTTTAACCCATGCATCATATTACCACCTTCGGCTATGTATACATTTTTAGAAGCTCCCTCATATAAATCAAATTTTCCTACAGATTTATTTTTTTCTGCCAACAATCTATCGAACTCTCTATTTATCAATTCTTTAGATTTAGTACCTTCTGGCTGATCAAATACGTTTAATCCAGAAACATTTTGTTTTTTTAAAGCTATTGTATCTTCTAATTGCTTTAAATTACTATTTTTATTAGGCATATTAATAAATTAAATATTTTTATCTTCCTTCTTCTTCTAATACTGCATTTTTAAATTTAATCCAAGCATCTTCTATAGAATCTTTGGATCTAATATTTAAACCTGTATTACTAGATATTATATATTCAGTTACTTTATTACCATCAGATCCAATATTAACTTCCATTTTAGGAGTTACTTTTATATTATCTATTCCCAGATCAAAAGTAGTTCCTATACCATCATGGGCATACTTATATGAAGATATTAAATGATCCTCAGCTTGTTCTTTTTCAGGATTACCCATATCTACATAATATTGCTTACCATTTATATTAACTGCCTCTAAATCTGCTGCATAAGGATTATCAGCCGGCACTTCACCAGCATAAGTAACAGATATTTCAGAATTTTTAGGTAGCCCCAACTCATTAATTCTCATTGGAGTACTGCCTTTAGATGGGTCGTATATTTTTAAATCTGAAATTCTACCGCTTTTAATAATACCCTCATCATCTGTTATAATTGTAGTATTTCCACTTCCAGAGGACTTTCCAAATAAAAATTCTGTTTTTTCTCCTAAATAATTATTAGTTTCTTCAATAGAACTAAATAAAGGTATAGCTGCTTCTGGAGCATATGGAATTTCAGAATAAAAATTTATTTGATAATCTATAAAAGATTCCCAAATATCTTTATTTAATCCCTCTTTTTCATATTGTTTAGACATTTCAGAATCATTAGAAAGCATTATATTTAATGCATTTTTTTCTGAAGAATCTAGTTCATTAAGCTCTGGTACAGATTTTCTTAATTCTGCTTTAATTGGTGATGTAAGAGCTTTAGATAGCCTAGCAGCCATACCAGCGCCTGTAGCTGTTGGACTTTTAGAACCCAAAACAGAGAAAGATCCAAATGATATAGACAATGCATTTTCTAAATCAGCTATTTCTGATAATAATTCTCGATCTGACATATTTTCTATTCCCTTACTTTCCATAATTTGTGACCTTATAGAAGACATAGCGCCATCTATTAAATCACCCATTCCTGGTGATAAGCGAACTAACTTAGAAAAAGAGTCAAATAATCCACTTTCTTTATACATTTTTTCTAACTTTTTAGATTTTACAGTATCGCCTATTATACCAACTTCTCTAAAATACCTTAAATAATCATTAGGATTTTCAAACTTTGATTTTCTACCGCCGCCTTTAATACCTTCTTCTGTTGTATAACCAGAATACTTAGGTATTAATTTAGAAGCTGCATCAATATATATAGCATTTTCCATATCTCTAAGACTGACTTCTTCTTTCAATTCTGGATCTAGATTATCATATTTAAATTGAGCATCTCTTCTTAATTGTTCTCCAGCATCACTCATATAAAAAGCAGTTGGAATACCATTCTTCAATCCATAACCATCCTCTGTAATATCAATACCTAATATGTTAGCCACTAATCTAGGATCTACACCTTCTCCACTTGTAGTTGATATCCACTCACCTGTGATTCTATCTTTCTTATAACCAGATGGCATGAAATTATCAGAATATTCCTCTAATCTTTTTTGATAGTCTACATATTCTGGAACAGAAGGTTCTGACAACAATACCTCTTCACCATTTTCTGAAGCGAGCGCTGCATTTTGCAATTGTTTCATTAAAGGCCATCTATTTTGAATAGGAGCAGAATCATCATAAATTGCTTTTTTATACAGAGGTTCCATTTTTGCATTATGAGCAGCAGCTTTCCAAAAAGGATCTGATTTAATATCTTTTACTAATCGGCCTAATTCTAAATTAAATTCAGGTGATATAGTATCCATACCTGAAGAAGTTTTTTCTCTTAACTCGCCAAGTCTTGCTCTTGTTTCCTCTAGTTTTTGTTCGGCGGATTTTTCTTGAAAAGAAGCCCTAGGTAATGTTTCTGCAAATTCAGCTGTATCAGCTAAATTTTGAACATTCTGTTCATACTTATTTTGCATTAATCCTGTAGTAGCAGCCAGCTCTTTAAAAGGTAAAGGCTGATAAGTAGGCTGATATACATGTTGCGTAGGTCTAAAATATTTACTGATTGCCATTATTCTCCTTGTTTTGTTTTTTTATCTCTTTGTAATATCCTTATTATATCTTGGTATTGATTATTAGTTAAATCACCTAAATCAAAAGCTGAAGCATAAGAATCTAATACAGAGTATAAACCAGCATCATTAGATTTAAGATTTCTTTCTGATAACATATTAGCAGCACTACCAGCTAATTGGTCTAACCCTGTACTTAAAGCCTGTTGTTTAGCAGCTCTAGCTTGTGCATTATAATCATCTACATTTAACTTAGTAGCAGCTTCTTGAGCTCCCATATTAGCCAATATTTGAGCATCTTGACCACGCCATTGATTTTCCATATTTTGTTTCTTAGCATAAGCTTGAGCATCTGCGCGCATTCTACCACCAGATAATGCCCCATAGTTACTTAATAAATTACCAACTCCTGGAGCTACTTGTCTAACATTTCTTTTGGCAGTTTGATAAGCTAATTCATTAGCCTCTAATTCTGGTCTTATATTATAGCGCCTATCTTCTAAATCACGCATTATCCTACCAGTATAAGGATTTCTATAATCAGAATAATCTAATTCATCTGTTTCACCAAATATTCCTTGGTACATATTATAAGCAGCTGGAGCTAATTGGGCGGCAGTTCCTAAATAATCGCCTGTTCTGCCCCAATCTAAATTTAATCCTCTGCCCCCAGTATCCTCATCTACAATATTAATATCTCCATTTTGAGGTACTTCTGTACCACTCATATAATCATTCATATTAGCTACTTCTGATCTATATAAGTCATCGTAATTAATATCATCTTCATAAGAAGGACCTTGATATCCTGAAATAGATTTAGCAGCATCTGGATCTGTAGCGTACTTATAAAGTGCTGGACCTGTAGCCCATTGTTCTGGTTTAGAAGTATCTCCTACCCAATTATTTTTACCACTATATACTTGATTCCAATAAGACATTACAGAATCTAGATCTGTACTAATTGTATTTTGACCAAAATACCCTGGTTCTTTAGCTGCAAATTTCACAAAATCTTCCGCTAATGTAGGATCTGGTTTAGTAGATCGCATCCATTTTAGTACTTCTCCACCATCTGGATATTTAGGCACAGTACCACCTTTAGCATAAGTATTAGTGCTCTGAGAACCATTTATCATTTTTTGCACTTCTTGTTGTTGAAGTAATTCATCGAATTGTGCTTGTACTTTATCTAACATTTTTTTAGCTGTAGCTTTTGCTATTCTTGTTTTATCAGAACTTTCAACTATAGAATTATATTTTTCATATTTTTCCTGTAAAGTCTGCCCTAATTCTTTATAACTTTTACCGTTGTATTTACCTTTCATTTTACCTAATATTTCGGTACCTTCTGGCAATGATAACTTAATACCGCCATCTTTATGGCCAGGTGTATTTTCTGGAACTTCGTCTATATCACCATTTGGTTTTCTATATACCTCGTCAGTCTCCAATTCAGCATTGGGTCTATTCATTGCTGGATTATAATTTGTATATGAGGATATACCGCCATTTGGATATTCCATGTATTTATCCCATACATCGGAATCTATAAGAGGAGATTCAATAGTTTTTGTTGTATCAGATTTATTTTTAAAAGTCCTATAATAATTAACTGGAACTCCTTTGGTAGAATCTTGAACAAATGTAGCTCCTGTATATCCATGAGTTGCCATATCTGCAGGACCTAAATATCTTGTACTATCATATTTTTGCACATCACTTGGTATTAAATTAGTATCCTTAGATAACGTTATACCTAGAGCACCATATAGGTCTATAATCTTTTTTGGATCATATTCTACAGTACCACCATTAGGATATGTAATAGTTGGTTTATAAGAAGGTTTTGGTGTATTTGCTCTCATTGCTTCTCTTTTTAATTTCTCAGCTTCATCTCGTCGCTTTTCTGCCTCTTCCTGTTCCTTATCAGCTTCAAATATTCCCGCTAATCCAGGTAATAAAGCAGCGCCTATTCTTTCTTCAGTACTGTATTCATCACTCAATGCAACATTTAAATTCTGAGCTGGATCTAATAATCCAGTTTCTAAACTACTGGCAAATTTATTATAATCTTGATTTTCCGCAATACCATATTCATCATAATCTATACCTGTTTCTAAAGCAGATCCTCCTAATTGCGATACTCCACTAATTGCCGCACCCCAAGGGCCCGCAGAACCTACCAAATCTTGGGACCAACTTGACCCACTATCAGTATACATTTGTTGTTCATCTGTTTTACCATATTGATCTATTAAAGAGGAACCTACAGAACCTATTGCTCCGGCAGCACTCATAGCACCAGAGGCATTAAAATCTCCATATTGAGTATTGCCAAAATTACCCTGTTCACCAAAATCTAAAAAATTAGAATTTTTAGAATTGCTAGGATTGGAAATACCGGTTTTAGAATATTTTGAATTTAATTCTGGAATATTTCCGTCATAAGCATAATTAGAATTATATATCTTAGTTACAGTTCCTGGAACATCATTCCATCTATAATTAGGTGCTATTGTATTATATCTATCTGTCAATATATCATAAGTATCTATACTAGGAGTTTCTGCCTGTAATGCACTTAATGGCACTGTATTATTAGTGCCATATGTATACTTGGGTATAGTACCACCATAAGCATACTTTTTATTATTCTTCAATGAAGGGTATTTCTTATATACCTTTGATTTAACATCAGATCTTCCATGTAGCCCAGCTAACCTAAGAGCATCAACTGCATCTGCTTTTGTTGATATAGGATATTTCCTGCCTTTACCAGCAAAATCCTTAGATTTAACTGAAGGATATGCTTTTGTTTTATTTTTACCTTTTGGGTATCTATCTTTAGAACCTTTTAAATTCTTTTTAGCCATAATTTATTATCTATAAAATATTCTGTATTTTGTATTAATATAAGGAACTGTAAATCTATTGTCATTAGTATTATTATAAGTAAAATCTAATACTAAAAAATGATCCCTCATTCTAGATTTAAATAGATTACTATTACCTAAATTACTATTATCAAATATATCTGGATTGGTTTCAGGATCCTCAGTAACATCGTTCCTAGCAATATGAAATGACCACATTCCTTTTTTTCTAGATATATTATCACCAAAAACAAGAGGTATTTCATCTGTATTTTGATAACTATCGTAAGCCTTATATGATTCAAAAGTATCTGTAAAATCAAGTACGCCCGAATTATTATATGAATATGATGGATAATTAATACCGTCAAATACTTTCATATGATCCATATCAGAATTAACTAATGTTAATAAAGTACTGTCATTATATATGCCATAAAATGTACCGTAATTAGAATTAGATGTTCCATGCATATATAGATGGTCATTATTTCCTGATGATATGATTTTATCACGAACCCTAAAATACCTAGATGGTAAATACGTATAGAATCCTGTAAAGGAATCTGTTAATTCATTATACACTAATGTAGTACCATTTGCATTGCCTTCAAATAAACTTATTAATATTTCATCATATTTAGGGTCATATTCAATTATAGCATTATCAAAATCACCATCATTTAAATAAGATTGTACCCCTTTTAATTTAGACAGCCTTTCAATATATTCACCATTATATCTAGCTATAGTATTTAATATAGAATCGTACCAATATATACCCCTAGGAGCATTTACTATATTAAATGTATTAGAGTTACCTATATTAGTAGACAAATAATCAAATCTAGTTAGTACAGATCCAGTACCTAATACCAGTGAACCTGGATTATTATCTGTAATAAGTGATCTAGGATCAACATTTGTAAGTCCTACAGCACTAGGTTGCCAAAATAACAGATTATTATTATAATTCATAATATTTGTTATTTCACCATAACCACCATCTACGTCTATAAAATTATTTGGTAAAAACTTTAACCAACTGTCTGAAGATTCCCCATTAAATTTTCTTTCAGAAACTATTATTCTAGTATTAAAAGTACTTAATTCTTGAAAATCATCACCAGCAGGTCTAGGAAAATATTTTTTAACTGTATTTTCTTGCGAATATACTGTATTATATTGATATAATGCAGAGTACCCAATATCTGGATCGCCACCTTCTGTGATATTTTGATAAGAATCATAATCTATAGTACGATATACTTTAGAAAAACAGTCATCATGTCTTAAAGATAAATTAATTGAAGATTCTACAGGAAATATAAAATTAAGAAATACACAATTGTCATCCCTACTATAATATAATGCAGTATGATCATACATATTTATAAACGTATCGCCATGTACAGCATTACAATAAGTAGTTTCTAACGACCCTGGTATATCCTGTACTTCACTAGCGCTTATATATTCAATATTAGATCTAGAAAAATAATCAGGACCGCCATATTGAGATTCAAATATATGACGTCTATATATTCCATATTTTATCATATTATAACTTCTTTGACCACTAGATGGTAAATGTTCTAATAAATCTTCAGCAACATCTAACATTAAAGCAGTGCTCATCCCAGCTCGTTCGCCGTTATAGGCATAATCTGTGTAAAAGGTATTACCATTTATATTATTAGATTCTGTAGTATTTAAATAACTTAATATTTTGCCATCTAATACACTTAAATTATTATAAGAATAACTAGAGTCACTGTAAGAAATTCCATAAGAACTTCTGTATTTCGCATTAAAATCCTCTCCATTTGCCCCATTTGGGTCTAATCCTTTTAATAAAGTCCCACCTAATTCATGTAATTCTAAATAATCATTATTAATAGGTGAAAAATCTTTATAAAAAGATATTTCTGGAGATATGAATTCTACAAGATTAGATTTTGCCTCTATTGTATCTACTTCAGTAGCATGATATGGTTGCATAGCATCGGTTATTTCCTCGCCTGCTCTATGTCCTGTTGGTCTAACTAATCCACTTAATATAACCGTTCTATCTTGAGGAGTCCTTTCTGCCCTAACTATTTTATAAGCCGTAGCACCATCTGGATAATTTCTAATTTCAAATTTGGGGAATAGTGCTTTAGTTTTTGAACCATTACTAGGATCTGCATTTCCAACATACCAATCGCCCATAGATGGAGTAGATGATTCGCTACCATCATTTATACCAGGCATTCTTATATCACCTATCCACTTAACTGTAGACTCCCTACCAAATTTATCAAAAAATACTATACCAAATCTATATATTTCATCTCTTTGATAACTTCTATGCTCTGCAGTATTTTGAGGATTAAAGTAACCATTATATCCCCCTATATCTTCTACAAGATTATTAGAATCAAAATTGGTATATACTCTAAAACTTTCAGGTGCTTCATCTATATATAATTCCTCAAAATCAAATGTATAAGAAATATTTTTACCTGTACCGCCTAAATTACCAGATGCACCATATTTAAAATTACCTAAATAATCACTCCTAGTATCAGTATCTTCAGCTGCTCTCCTACTACCATCATATTCTGTTACATTATATAAATTTTCTAAATCTGCATTTTCAGGTATATTCCAATCAGTACCACTTGTTATAGGAGTTCCATCGTATTCTACTTTATCCCAAGTACCATCTGTATATACAAAATAAACATCGCCATTAGATTCTACTAATCTAGCCTTAGCTGGAATTTCAGTAGTTTCCATACTAGCAGATGTATATGTATAAGAAATATCCACATTGGATAATGTAGCACTTAACAAACCATCTGGTTCTGGCATTCCTGATGATGAAATATCACCATCTACATTAACAACAAATGAGAGTGTTCCAGTTGCACTATTATAAAATATAGAAGTATATGTTATAGAACTTCCAGAAAAAGAAAAGGGCTCTGCGCCTAATCCATCGTATTCACCATAAAAACTAGTACTAGAATCATGATTAGATACTCCAGTAATATTGGTTAAATTAGAAATACCCATGACAGAACCAATATTTTGTATAGTAATTTCTACAGAACTATTAGATTCTATAATCATAGTAACAGCACCATCTGATAAATTAAAAGTTTCTATAGAAGTATCTGATACTGTTGTAGTTGTAGTAGTAGTTTCTTGTCCACCTTTAGTAAACCTATAAGCTCTAGCATCATAATCTTCCACATCAAAATTATTCTGTTTTATATTTGCTATAAATAAGAAGTTTTTAGCAGCTGCTATATCTTTAGCTTTATATAAACCACTAATTGCTGTAAATTCCTCTAAAGAATATGATCCCACATAGCCTGATCCATTATCTGTAAATAGTACAGTACCTGAACTACTAATTCCTTGTTCTGTAACTATATTAATAACCGGTACTTGATTATAACTCTCATAATGTATAGATACTATTCTAACACTGTCATACTCTGAATCGCTTAAATCTATTTCAAATGATAAAGATTTACCTGTATATTCTCCTTCTGGAGATCCCTTATATTCACTTGAAGTAGCTCTAGATTCAGAAGAGCTAGTTATATGATATAATCCTGTAGCAGGTGCAAAAGAAGTTTCTGACCCGCTCCTATTATATAATTGGTACGAATACTGAACCATACCAGCTTTAAGATTACCACCACCTATACCCGTTAATTTCAAATTTGCCATATCAAATTCGGATACAGTATTGAAATATTTAGCGCTTACATATATATTATCAGCACTTCTTACTTCTTTATCACTAGTTAAATATTCGCCTATATTAGCATATCTAAGATAATTATTATAATCTACCCAATATATCTTTTCTATATTATCATTTTCTTTTCTAGCTACTACTTTTAGAGTATGATCCAAAGATAAATTCATTTTATTTTCAGTATCCTTACCCAGATCACTCCAAAGTAATTCCATATTAGTAACTTCTTCATCTATTATGGTAGCTCTAAATATTCTTGTAGTATTTGAATTATCATTATAAGTAAAAAATATTAAATAATTATCTAAAGAAGCACCACCTACTATAACTTGATCAAGATCTATAGATCCATTTATTTCAATAGGGTAATTACTTCTATTATATATTTCACTGTTTCCCTTAACATTTTCTAAAATACCTATAGTACTATTCTCGCTAGTAGATATTCTAAAATTTTTAGCATCTCTATAAGATTCTTTAGGCATGTAAAGATTACTAATATCTTTATTCATCCCTTTGGAAAAAGTGTTTTTATGTACTTTTGTAGGCATATTATGTATGTCTTATATGTTCTTGTTGATTCAAATATTGATAAAAACTATTACCAGCATTTACAGGTGGAACTAATCTAAGCCAAGTATCTTTAAATGATTCTATCTCATCTAATGATTTAAAACTCAATGATTTGTTATAAGCCTGCTTAACATAAAAATTCCATGAGCTTTTAGCATCATAATACACAGCATCTCTGACTCTACCCATACGCCAATCTATATATGTTAACTTAGTAACTATATACCAATAGGCGGCTTCAATAAATGATGGATCATCAGGTATCATAGGATACCCATATTTATCTGTAGGAATTGCCCTGTAAGCAATCATAAGATAGCCATTTTTAGCATTGGTCTTTATGTAGCCAGGAACTATTTTATACTCTAATTGATAAGGATTAACCGTACCACCAGAAGTTGTTGTATTAGGAAACTTATCTTCTCTTAATAAGTTATTAAGTAATGACTTAAGTTCTTCTTCAGTATTTAATTTTTCCAAAGCTTCATCATAAGTTATATCATAAAGTTCCATTGTTAAACGTACTAAATCATCAGTACCCTTAACATAAGTTGGTACGTTATTATCAGTATTGTAAGTATCTTCAATTTCACTAGTTAATTGATGTCTAGTAGAAAAACTACCAGTAGCATATTTCATAGGATAGAATTGTTTAGAATACTTATTATCTGCATAAGCTACTTGAATAACACTGTGACAATCTTTAGGTAAATTAGCTTGATAGTTATTTATACTTGTAAGTTCTAAACCATCCTTACCTGTTATCTTAATGTTATAAAATTCAAAAGCGCCTATCTTTTCAACAGCTTCTGCGCACCATTCCATCATATCTGTAATAGGTATATTATCTTCTGTAATACCTAAATCAGCATATACTTTTGCTATTACTCTATGACATGATATTAAGTGATTTACCATTTTATTTAATTTTCAAAATAATCTATAATATTGTTTTTTATATTATAAGCTAAATTACGCTTATTTGACCTAGTTGGTATAAATCTATAAAAGCTTTTATGAGGCACAACACTTTTAAGTTTATCCCACTTAAACATGTATTTATAACCTTCACTATGTTCATTTAAATGAAATATAGGTTTGCCATATTTTTGTGTCAATTTAAAATCTAAAGAGTATCTTTTATTCCTACTTAAACTAGAATCTAATTTTACTACTCTAAGATCTCCTAATCTATAAGGCATTTTAAATACATCCGCTTTGTTTATAATATTATCCGCTACTATTTTAATATAATCTTTTACTATATCTAAGTATTCCTCATATTCAATATGATAAGGACTATTTTCCGCTTTATCAGATATATAGTCCTCATAACAATCTTTTAATGTATACGGATTTTGTACTTTATTTCTACCTCTGCCGTAAAATGCCATTATCTTCTAAGGTTTTGACTGTATTTAACATCTTCAGTATTTGGCGAAACGCCGTGATCTGAATCATTTTTATCATCAGAGAATGATTGAGCTTCTATACCTAATTCTTTACTTAATATAAGTTGTTTAAGTGTGACTACTTTATCTATAGGTAATGGATAATTACTTCTATAATCTTCATCATTAAAAGATTCTATCTCTAAAGGATTTTCAAATACTCCTCTAAGATTTATATATTCTAATAATTCATTATTGTGAACATATAGATATTGATTTCTTAAAAAAGCTATTTTATCCTTACCAGTATATTTTCTATGTTTTTGTAATTGAAACCTATTATAAGGAACTAATTGTATTTGATCCCCTAATATAGTACCTATATAAACTATCCCAGATTTATGATTTAAATCTAAAGTTTTAGGCAACTGCTCTAAAGTTCTAGTTATATAAGAACCTGATTCAACATCATTATCTTCAGATGTTTGCACCATTTCTAATTGAAGATCTGATATTTCTTGTACATAATCAGGATTAATCATTTTATTTTTATCTAAATCTCTCTTCAATAAAAATGCCCTATACTGATGTACCCAATCTTCTAACTGCCTTTTAGATATAGGCTCACTTTGACTTACACTAGATCCTCTAATTATAAGTAATAAATCCTGTACTATTTTATCTAAACTTACTCCCATTGTATTGCTATATTTGATGTTATTGTAGATTTTGGATCTTCATTATGTACTGTAGATTCATATTCATAAGGTAACCAAAATTTCCAATTAGGTAAAAATGTAACTCTGGTACCATCATTTTTAACTCTGTACCTATCTATTAATATATTTAAATTAGTTCTATATTTATAAGATATATCAGGCCTATTAACTTTTATATTATCTAAATTTGTAGCATCTATCTTTATAGTATCTATATCTATATGCCAGTGTTTAGTATCTATAGGTGAAAATTTTACATTTATATTCTCTAACTTATCTAATACTATAGTATCTAACATAGTTTCAGTACTATCAGAAGCTTCTAACCCAGTCATTATAATAGTCTCTAAATTATCTATTTCAATATTTAGATCTTTAACTATTTTATCCATTTTAATAAGCTTCTTTTCATAATCACTTAATAAATTTGAATCTTCTTTAAGTTTAGCTCTTGCCCTACGTAATTCACCTTTAGTAGCAAAATATAAATTAGATTGACTAACTAATTGTCCATTAACAATACGTAAAGCATTCTCCTTAGCTGTTATATTCTTATCAAGCCTTGTAATTTCTTTATTAGCCTCATTTAAGGCATAACTAGTACCAATTGTAGCTAATACAGCAACTATTAGTAAAATGTCTTTAAATCGCCTAAAATAGGCCTTTATTTTGTTTATCATAACATTATTATTTTTCAGATGGTCTATTAGTTTCGCCAAATATATATACATATACTGGAGAATTTAAAGCTGCTAATCCTATACCTAAATCTGATAAATCTACCCCCTTATATATACCTAGTATAAACATAAGAAAATTAATAGCCAATGAACTCACAGCTACTCTAAATCTCCTACTTTTTGGTATTTTCATCTTCTTCATATTTACTAAATTTTGTTTCCAAATCTGAAGCTACAGTTTCTATGTACACATACATTTTATAATTTTCCAACATGTAGAGTCTATTATTCATTGCGTCTTTAACAATTCTCCTTACAGATTTTTTATTGGGCATATTCTTCATAAATAGTTTTATCGTTTACTTTTTTAGCTCGTAGTATCTGATTCCTATTATTACCTATATTATAAGATACATGAACCCAACCTGGATTTTCATCAGTACCAAATTCATATATTAATTGATCAAAAGGTAAATTATCTTTGATGTAATCAAATATTTCTTTATTATTAGGAACACCCTCATAGCCATCGTTATCTAAATCTATAGCCGCCCCTTCATTTGCCATGTGCTGTGAATTATCCGCACCGCCGATTTCTTCATTTAACTTTTCAGACCTGAAAAAACTAGCTATATATATAGGACTACCACCTAAAGCTTTTCTTAAAGGTTCGAATATCACTTCGGCTAATAACCTCATGTTACGTAATTGTAAGTCATTAGGTTTGTTTTCTATGCCTTTTCTTTTAGCAGTATAACTATTTGTTGCTTCCTTATATGTTATATGATCAGATATTCTAGACATTGAACATTAATTTAAGCACAACAGATACGGCTACAGATGCTATAGTTCCTACAGTAGCGGCTGCACCCATCATTTTCCATTTAATTACATTTAGGTTAAACATATCTTTTTCAAGATCTTCAACTCTTTCTACTAAGCCTTTTCTATTATATTCAGTGCCTAATAAGTAATCTTTAATGTCTTGAACAGAACTTCCTAAATCGCTTATATCTTTTATTAGTTTTTTAAGTTGTTGAGTGGATATTTCTTCCATAGTAGTTTATTATCTATATATTTTTAAATAATTTATAGTTCTCGTTTTAAAATTACTGTGTTCAAATCAATCTCAAATAAATCCGCAGGTCTTAGGTTTCTGTAATACTTAACCGTCTCATCTTCTTTAGTCCTTTTTTCTCCTGCTTCTCCAATTTGTTCTTCCGTTGCAACTTCCTGATAAAGGTCAAGATAATCAGTGTGTTTATATCCTTTTGCTGCTGCTTTGCGGTTATATACTGATTTTAGTGCGCCAAGATATTGAAATAAATCCCTGTTAAACGGCTTATATCCATTGTCGTGCACCCATAAGACCATTTCATTAATCTTAGCGTAGTATTCTACATCATAGTTAGCTTTCAAGCTGTTAAGCTCTGTTTCGCTAATTGCAGATGTGTTTATACGTATTTCTATTCCTAATTTTCTGCTCATAATATTTTATTTTTTAGATTTACGGAATATAGCAGAGCCGCGCCCCGAAATACGCATACGTAGTCGACGCCGAGATATTCGAGTACAGGTAAGCGAACCCCGCAGTCGAGCTATTATGCGCAAGACCACCGCGAAGAACGGCACGCCAACCAGAGTTTAATCCTGGTGTATAGAAATAGTCGCAAAAATATGTTGCACTATTTCCGGCCGCTACTTTAGGTGTTATAATTCCATAGTTATCGTGATGAGCATATTGCAAATAACCGTTGCTTGTTGGCAGTTCGCTTCGTTTAGTATAATTACTTTCTGTCCCGTCATCAAAATTAGCAGGTGTTTCGCAGGTGTAAAAGTCGGATGTGGCGGCTCCATGATTAACAGAAGCACCGTCGCACAATTCCCAAATGTCGCCAAATGGATTTTCAACACCCCGGTACCTGTTTACTTTTACTACTTCGTCAACTCCTGCACCGCCAAAATTGTTAATTGTATAATCCGTTTCGCCACTATTGTTTCCTAAATTGTTCGATGAACCACAAGGAACAAGCGGATAATAACTATTAAAGTTACTCCAATCGGTTGAGTTTACAGTTGTTGTGCCATTGCCCAAACCACCTTGTTTATATCCTTCGGCTGTAAGATCTGCAACAACTGCCTTTTGAGAGTTAAGCGTTGCAAATTCGATAAAAAACAACTCATATAATAACATCGAGTGTTTCCATGTAATTACATTCCACTTATATTCTTCGGAAACAATATTGCGGGCATAACTTCTAAAATCAATTAAAGAAGTGCGTGTTGCAGGCTTGCCCAATTGTGTTGCATCTGTACCGTCTAATGTATCGTCGTTATTGCCGCCGCGGTATTCGGCTGTATCATTAACAACTGACCACATCTTAATAGTTCCTGTTCTATTTAATGCGGCCTTATATGCTCCTACATAAAATTTATTTATCTTTTGGAAATCTGAATAATAATGCCAACTTATTAATTTGAAATAATGCCCATTACCTGTAAAATCAGTTTTACGATAATACTCTCCTACTTCATCCATCACATTACCATCTGCGCCAGTTAAATCGCTTGCTGTACCATCTGCTTTTTTGCTCCAATCATTCTCATCAAGATAATAATTAACCGAACCATCTGCATTTTGTAAACATCCTTTTATTTCTTCCTGAACTGGTAAAGATACATGATACTCCATTCTCCCTACTCTTTCCCTATCTGGGTCAGAATCATTCTCATTAATTAATATACCATAGTAGAATATTGAGCAATGATTAAGAATTTTACTTAAATTGTTACCTGTTAACTGACTTTCATATATAAATAGTTTGGTTCCGTCATAATTCATAAAGAATACTTCATCTAAAGTATCTCTAATCATTTGAACTTGTAATTTATAATAAGTAAAATCAGTTAATTTCCAATGATACCTCGTTGCTTCACTTGTATCATCATAATAAATATTAACATAAGGATAGTCGTAATATTCTGGCAGTCCGTAAGCATTGCCTACATAGCTGCCCTTATCAAATCTTGCATCTTCCAACACCGAAAAATCCCAAATAGTATCAAGTCCTATTCCGCTTACTTTGGGTATGCCTGTACCTATTGATGTGCGGAGGTATGTTGTTCCTTCTTCTTCGTAAGGTTGATTATAGACAATTACCTGAAGATCTTCTTTAGGATATTTATTTATATTATTACTAGTTACTAAACTATTACCTAAACCTAATTGCATAATTATTGAGTTATATAAGCTTTTAAATACCCTGAACCTGTAATAGTTATTGAACTACATACAATAGGTACAAACTCACCTTCGTTTAAAAAATCAGATAACTCTGTATCAGATGTTACAGCTGAACCGTTTATATACATTTCCTGTATTGGTTCTACTTTAATACTGTCAGGTTTTATAGCTCCTACTGAAATGCCATAAAAAGTACCTTCAATAGTATTAGCACCGCTAATAAAATGAATACCGCTGTTAGCAAACATTTTATTCTTTATTTCTCTATCCATTTTATGTTTCTTTAATAAAATTCACATTATAATGCGTACCGCATATTTTATTTATATGTGTAACAATGTCTTGCATCTCATCTCGCGTGAAAAAGTTTTCAGTGTTATCATCTGTTACACTTTCTTCTTCTAAATCATAGGATTCCATTATCTCCATATACGCAATTAATAGCTCTAAGTTAGTAATATCGTTGCAAATACCAGTTTTACCTATAGCTAAATAATTTGCTAATTTCTCACCTTTTTGAGACGCTATATATTGTATTTGTAATTTG
>Ga0209931_1000045_pt1 | contig 60393 bp, 50 predicted proteins | sample SalPonR1_B_D1_MG_FD_185697 | JGI IMG/M metagenome (GOLD analysis project Ga0209931, IMG submission 185697) | Salt pond soil microbial communities from South San Francisco under conditions of wetland restoration - Salt Pond MetaG R1_B_D1_MG... ...
TTGCCGCCTTCTTGCCGCCTTCTTGCCGCCTTCTTGCCGCCTTCTCGCCGCCTTCTCGCCGCTAGCCGCCGCTTGCCGCCGCCGTGCCGAATCCGTATGGCCGTGAGCGCCGCGCCGCGCTTTTTCGTCCGGCACTCTCCGGCCATTACAGGTCATCCCGGCGGCGGGCCGCATCGGGGATTGCCGCAGCGGCGGCGGCGGCCCCGCCAGGCATAGCCGCTTTCCACGATTTACCCGGCTGGTTGACCGTATTTCAATGACTTAGGATAGGGACCGATGCCGAAATCGTGACCCGTGCGGCGACATGCGCCCCGCGGCCGAGGTATGATGGTTGTTCAACGAGACTGACTGAAGGTAGGGGAACATGGCAGCCAGCCGCAGACTGCTCGAGCGGGCGATGGACGAGGCCAACAGCTACGCGGACTGGCGCGAGGCCGCGATCAGCCACGACAAACTGACGGGCATGGATCAGTGGCGTGCGGTGGAGAAGACCAGCCTGTACGACTATCACTCCATTCGTCAGCGCCTCGACACGCTGCGCGAGCTGCGCGCCAGCAAGGACGACCACGGCCTGCTGTTCACCCTTAACGAGGGCATCCACGGCAACATGGCCGGGATGGGCAAGACGGCGCTGTACAAGCGCGCGAAGTTCGGTACCAAGGAGCTCATCGAGGAATACGTCGACGAGATCGTCGACGCGCTCCACTACCTGTCCAAGCTGCGCTCCAACAAGATCAGCTTCGAGGAGCGGCTGGATTTCTTCCGCCGCGCGGATCACTGTTTCGGCCGTTCGGCGCTCATGCTCTCGGGCGGTGCCGTGCTCGGCCACTTCCACGTGGGCGTGGTGAAGGCCATGCTGGAGGAGGACGTGCTGCCCTCCGTGGTCTCGGGCTCCAGCGCCGGCTCGCTGATCGCCGGCGTGCTCGGCACCCACTCAACCGCCGAGCTGCACGAGATGTTCGATCCGCGCAACCTGCTGATGGAGGCGCGCCAGGAGGTGAGCTGGCTCGGCCGCCTGATGTCGCCCTCTACGCCGAACATGGACGTGCACGACGTCGAGGATACCGTCGACCGGCTGATCCCCGACCTCACGTTCCAGGAGGCCTACGAACTCACGGGGCGCAAGATCAACATCTCGGTGGCGCCCGCCGAGGTGCATCAGACCTCCCGCCTGCTGAACGCGATCACCTCGCCGAACGTCTACATCCGCAAGGCCGTGATGGCGTCCTGCGCCGTGCCCGGCATCTATCCGCCCGTGATCCTCGAGGCAAAGAACAAGAACGGCCGCCGCCAGCCCTATCTGCCCCAGCGGCGCTGGGTCGACGGCTCCGTGAGCGAGGACCTGCCGGCGAAGCGCCTGGCCCGGCTGTATGGCGTGAACCACTACGTGGCGAGCCAGACGAACCCGGTCGTCCTGTGGTTCATCCAGGATCCCAAGGAGGAGCCGACGCTGCTCTCCACCGGCCTGCATCTGGGCTTCCGGACTTACCAGGAGTGGCTGCGCTCGACCCACTGGATCACCCAGCGCCTGACCAAGCCGGTGCCGCGGATGCAGATCCTGGCCAACATGTTCTACTCGGTGGCGACCCAGACCTACACCGGCGACATCAACATCATGCCGCGCTACCGCACCTTCAACCCGACCAAGCTGCTGACGCCGCCCACCGAGAAGGAGCTGATGTTCTACATCAAGGAGGGCGAGCGGGCCACGTTCCCGAAGGTCGAGCGCCTGCGCACGGCGTCCAAGATCAGCCGCGCGCTGGACCAGATCCTCAATCGCTACGAGCGACGCGCGCTGCGCGATGCACACCGGATCAGCGCCCGAAACGCCTCCGTGCCCTTCGGCGAGCGGAGGATCAGCGCGGCCTGACCGCCGCTCTCCCCGTCGCCCGCCTCAGGCGACGAACAGCCACGCGCAATAACCGGCGTAGCCGGCGAGCAGCACTGCGCCTTCGGCACGGGTCAGGCGCGAGCCCGTGTACATGAAGCCGAGCGCGAGGACGGACACCACCAGCATGATGCCGAGATCGGCGGCGCCGACGCCGCCCCGCTCGATCGGCATCACCAGTGCCGCGATGCCCGGGATGGCCAGGGCGTTGAAGATATTCGAACCGATGATGTTGCCGGTGGCCATCGCCGCCTGACCGCGGACGGCCCCTACCACGGAGGTGGCCAGCTCGGGCATGCTGGTGCCGGCAGCCATCACCGTCAGCCCGACCACGGCCGGCGCAACGCCGAGCGCCAGCGCGAGCGCCGCACCGCCCTTCACGAACAGCGAGCCGCCGGCCAGCAGCAGTGCGAGGCCGGCGGCGAACAGCACGACGGCCACGGCCGTGGAGCGCGCGGCCCCCTGGATCTCGTCCGCGAGCCCCGCCGCCTCGTCGCGCGAGCGCAGCGAGGCCAGGGTATAGATCACGATGGCGGCGGTGAGCAGCAGCCCGTCCAGCCGTGACAGCCGGCCGTTCGCCAGCAGCACGACCAGGCCCACGGCGGCCGCGATCATCACCGGACCCGCGCCCCGGATCAGCCCGCGGTCGACGCCGGCCGGCCGCAGGACGGCCACCGCGCCGAGGATCAGCGCCAGGTTGCAGATGTTCGAGCCAACGACGTTGCCGATGGCGATACCGCCGTAGCCGGCCAGCGCCGCATCGACGGAGACCACGAGCTCCGGTGCGCTGGTGCCGAAGGCCACCACCGTGAGGCCGATGACGAGGGGTGAGAGCCCGAAGCGCTCGCCGAGGGATACGGCGCCCCTGATCAGCATCTCGGCGCCGGCGAACAAGAGGAGCAGGCCTCCTCCGAGCTGCAGCAGCATCGTAATAGCGCACCTCTCTACCGAAGAATTCTGCACCACCATAACCGATTGGCCGCCGATCCGCTGTCGGGCTTTCGCCCTCCGGACGCGCGGGCTAAGCTCTGGCTTCCTGGTGCAACCAGGCCGAAGCAGGCAAGAGCAGGCAGAGCAGGAGATGCCGATGAGTACGCGAGCGCCCGAGTTAATCGACCGCAGCAGACTGTTCGGCGGCCATACCCACACCTACCGGCACGCATCCGAGACGTGCGGCTGCCCCATGCGGTTCACGCTCTACCTGCCGCCGCAGGCGGAATCCGAGCCCGTGCCGGTGCTTTACTGGCTGTCGGGCCTGACCTGCACGGAGGAGAACTTCACCATCAAGTCCGGCGCCCAGCGGTATGCCGCGGAACTCGGACTCGCGCTGGTGGCGCCCGATACCAGTCCCCGCGGGCTCGGGCTGCCGGGCGAAGACACCGACTGGGACCTGGGCACCGGCGCCGGTTTCTACGTGAACGCCACCGAGGCGCCCTGGGCCGGTCACTACAACATGTACGACTATGTGGCCTGCGAACTGCCGGCACTGGTCGAGTCGGCCTTCCCCGTGATTCCGGACCGCCGCGCCGTCAGCGGCCATTCGATGGGCGGGCACGGCGCACTGGTCGTGGCGCTGAAGAACCCCGGCATGTTCCGCTCGGTGTCGGCCTTCGCGCCCATCTGCGCGCCGATGGACTGCCCCTGGGGCCGGAAAGCCTTCAGCCACTACCTGGGCGAGGACCGGAGCGCCTGGGAGCCCTGGGACGCCACCCGGCTGATCCGGCGGGGCGGCAGCGACATCCCCCTGCTGGTGGACCAGGGCGACGCCGACGACTTCCTGGACGAGCAGCTGAAGCCCGGCCTGCTGGAGGCCGCGTGCGAGGCGGCCGGGCATCCGCTGACGCTGCGCCTGCAGCCCGGCTACGACCACGGCTACTTCTTCGTCTCCACCTTCATCGGCGAGCATCTGGAATATCACGCCGACGCATTAAAGCGCAGCTGAACACGGCTTCTCTGTCGGGACACGTCGTAAATCCGACCGTCGCGCCCGACTCCCTCGCGACTCCCCAGCGACTCCCCAGCGACTCCCTAGCTCTGCAGATACATCGGCCGCTCCCTGCCAATCTGCAAGTCCCGTCCGGCGACGAGTTGCTGCTTCAGCCTCTCGGCCAGGAACTTCGTGCTCTGCATCGTCAGCCGCAGCATGTCGGACACCAGCGGTTCATCGTTCAGCTGCCACTCGCAATACGCCCAGAAGTACCTTCGGTAGGCACTTTCGTATCTGGCCAGCAGATGACTGCCGGCGGGATCATTGCAAACGGTGCTGAGTCTGACTGCCGTAACGCTGCTCGTGGCCGCGAGTTGATACCGGAAATGCTCCGTGAGTACGCAGTTGCGGAAGTCCCTGGGACCGTAGAAGAGCCGGAAGAGACGTTCTCTTGCCGGGCCCCGGACGCGTTTTTCGCGCAGCGTTTCGAACAGCGCTCGTCGATGAACGAGATCCATCTCGGCACGGCGCAGGACTCCGATGGCAGGCCCCCACCGGCCGGCCGCTGCAACGGGTTCCAACAGTCTGGCGTGGCTCGCTTCCCACGCGGAGAACTTGCAGCAGTCATAGGCGACTGCCTCCGCGACATGGCCCCACCGTCCGTGCCGCGAGGCTATCGCAGCAAACAGTCCCTTTTCCGACTCCTCCATGAGCCGGCGGTGGAGACGGGTACGGTAGACGAGCATCCTGCAAATCTCCTGGAGACTCTTATGGGTCTCCTTAACCCATAAAGATACTCTCCAGCTGCCGTCAGGCAAGCGTAATACCCTATAACAGCGTCGCCGGTCGCCGCTGGTGACCGCTCATGGCTCACGCTGTGCTTCCGATACCGGTCCCAAGGCACTGATCCTCAGAAGGTAGCAATCACGGCAGGGCCGGTATCGCAGGGTTGAGTCAGTCGCGACTGCATGGCCGCTCATGGCCGCCATGGATCGGAAGCACGCCGAAATCCGCGCAAATCAGTCGGCCCGCATCGAGCGATATCCCGTGTCAGGTGACGGGCGGATCCGTGGTGGCCGGGAAATCGTCCGCGCAGTTCCCGTACTCGATCTCGATGGTGGAGTGGTCGATGCCGTATTCCTGGTGCAGCCGGCGCTTGATGACGCGTATGACGGCGGCCGGATCGCCGTTGCCATCCTCCAGCGTCACGTGCATCGTCAGCATGAGACGGGCCGGCGTGAGGCTCCATACGTGAACGTGGTGGACGTCGCAGACGCCGGGCACGGAGTCCGCGAGTTCCCGGCGCATCCGCGGGACGTCGAGCCACTCGGGCGTGCCCTCGAGCAGGATGTGGGCCGAGCGCTTCACCAGGCTCCAGGCGCTGCGCAGTATCAGTGCCGCGACCACCAGGGACAAGAGCGGATCGATGGGCATCCAGCCCGTGCCGAGGATGACCACGCCGGCGATGATGGCAGCCACGGACCCCAGCAGGTCTCCCAGCACGTGCAGCAGCGCCCCCTGCAGATTCAGGTTTTCCCGGCTGCCGCCGTGCAGCACGAAGAACACCAGCAGATTCACGGCCAGGCCGATGGCGGCGATCACCAGCATCAGGCCGGCGGTCACGTCGACCGGCGTGAACAGACGCTCGAAGGCCTCCACCACGATCCAGCCGACGATGCCGATCAGCGTCAGACCGTTGATGAGGGCTGCCACGATCTGGAAGCGGTGATAGCCGAAGCTGCGCTTGGCATCCGCCGGCCGCGCCGCCATCCGCGCTGCCATCCATGCGAGGGCGAGGGCCATCGCATCGGTGACCATGTGGCCGGCGTCGGCGATCAGCGCCAGCGAGCCCGCGGCGATGCCGCCGACGAGTTCCACCACCGCAAAGCCGCCGGTCAGCGCGAGCGCGAGGGCCAGCCGCCCGGAGTCGGATTTCTGTTCCCGGTGTGCGCCCCCGGCGTGGCTGTGACTGTGCGTGTGCATGGGATCCGTATCGCTCCGCGGCGCAGAGTGCCACGAACCGGGCCGCCGCGGGGAGGACGTTATAGCATCCGGCCCCGCTCAGGCCAGTCTGCGGGCGAGATCCTGTCCCGGTTGCTCGAGGCGGACGTGGCCGGCGACGGCCAGCGCGCGCGCCCGATCCTGCAGGCCCTGAAACAGCGCCTCCGCGCTCCCCGCCCAGTGCTCGCCATGGATGCCGACCCAGGAGTTGCGCGCTTCCTTGGCGCGGTACATCGCAATGTCGGCGATGCCGAGCACCTGCTCCCAGCTCACGAGGTCCGGCTGGGTGCCCAGGAACGGGTAGCTCGCGAAGCCCACCGAGCACGTGGTATGGGCCACCGCGCCGTTGCCGAGTTCGAATACGTGGCTCTCGATGCGCGAGCGGATCCGCTCGGCGAGGGACGAGACCTCGGTGCCGGTCGCTTCCCTTCCGATCACCAGAAACTCGTCGCCGCCCCAGCGGATCACGACGTCCGATGACCGGCAGGCGCCGATGAGCACGTCGCGCACCTCGAGCAGCATGCGGTCGCCGGCCACGTGTCCGTGGGCATCGTTCACCGGCTTGAAGTGGTCCAGGTCGACCATCAGGAAGACGATGTCGTTGTTCCGGTCCAGACCGCCGCCGCGGCTGCCGCCGTCGTGCTGGCGCTGCACCAGATCGATGTCGTCGGAGATCTGCTCGAACAGGTAGCGGCGGTTCCTGAGGCCGGTGAGCGCATCGGTGTGGCTCGCCTCGTGCAGTTTTGCATTCGCCAGCTGCAGCTCGGCGTTCCGGTCGGCAAGGTCGCGGGTGCGGCTCCGCACCTGCGCCTCCAGCCGGCGGCAGTACTCGGCCTCCTGGTACAGTTCCCGCTCCCGCACGCGGTGCAGCCAGGCGCCGGCCGCGACCAGGCAGGCGAGCCAGGGCAGGCGCAGTTCCCAGCCGAACCAGGGCGCGTCGGCCAGCAGCAGCGGCAGCGCCGCGGCCAGCCCCAGCAGAGTCATCGTCGCGGTCCGGCGCACCGCGGTCAGCCGGTGTTGCGCAGCGCGAAGCGGCTGCGGATGGTGGCGAGATCGATCACCGCGCCCTCCGGAGTCCGCCCGAGATGGGCCGCCAGGAACGCGGGCACGTCGTCGACACGCAGCGGCTCGGCGAAGAAGAACCCCTGCAGCGCGTGGCAGCCCCGCTCGCGCAGGAAGTCGATCTGCTCCACGGTCTCGACGCCCTCCGCAATGACGGCGAGGCCGAGCTCCCGGGACATTGCGATGATGGCCGAGCACACGGAGCGCTGGGCCGTGTCGGCCTGGCACTGCTCCACGAAGGAACGGTCGATCTTGATGGCCTTGACCGGATACTGGATCAGGCGGCCGAGCGAGGAATGGCCGATGCCGAAGTCGTCGATCACGATGCCGACCCCCAGCGCCTTGAGCTTCTGCAGCATGACTGCGGCCTGCTTCTCGCGCATCAGCATCGCCTCGGTGAGTTCCAGCTCGAGTTGCGCGGACGCCAGTCCGGACGCCTCCAGCGCGCCGTGCACCACTCGGGGCAGGTCCTCGCGGCAGAACTCCTGCTCCGAGAGGTTGACCGACACCGGCGGCATCGTCTCCCAGGTTTCGCCCCAGTAGGCGGCATGGGCGCAGGCCGCATGCAGCACCCATTTGCCGATGGGCCGCATCAGGCCGGTGGCCTCGGCGAGCGGGATGAGTTCCCGCAGGGACACCGCGCCCCGCACCGGGTGCTGCCAGCGCAGCAGCGCCTCCAGGCCGGCCACCCGGCCCGTCTCGAGATCGATGCGCGGCAGGTAGCGAAGCTCCAGCTGGTCACGCTCGATGGCGAGGCGCAGCTCGTCCTTCAGGTCCAGCCGGCGCAGCGCACGCTGGCGCATCGTGTCGGAGTAGAACTCCTGCCCCGCGTCGCCGCCCATGCGCGCCTCGTCCAGCGCCGCCCGGGCGCTGTGCAACAACCCCTGGGCGTCGCTGCCGTCCGCCGGGTAGAGAGCGATGCCGATGCTGGGCGTCACCTCGAGCTGATGCCCCTGGTAGCTGACCGGGTCGGCGAAGGCGGCGCGGATGCGGCCGGCCACCTGGGCCGCCGTCCGGCGCTCGTCCACGTCGCGCAGCACGACGACGAACTCGTCGCCGCCGATGCGGGCGAGCTCCGTGGCGCCGCCGTCTCCCGGCCGCGCCTGCTGCACGGCGTCTGCATCGCGCAGGCAGCGCTCGAGGCGGCTGCCGACCACCCGCAGGATGGCGTCGCCGACCGCTCGGCCCAGGGTTTCGTTGATGCGGGTGAAGCGGTCGAGATCGATGCTCATCACCGCCAGACCGCGTCCGAGGCGGCCCGCGTCTTCGACCATCGCATCCAGCCGGCCGAGGAAAGCGGTCCGCCCGGGCAGTCCCGTCAGCGTGTCCGGTCCGCCGCCGCCGGCGCGGCCCGCCACGGCCATGTCGGTCACGTTGCGCGTGATCGCCATTACCCGGTCCCGTCCCTGGGTCAGCAGTCGCATCTCGTAGCGCTGCTTCTCGCCCGCGTCGCCGAGTTCGAACTCGAAGTTGCAGGGTCCCCGGCTCGACAGCGTGCGCCGGATGTTGCGCAGGATCAGTGAGGCCACATCGCGAGGCAGCACTTCGGACAGGCGGCGGCGGGCCAGGCGCTCGGGTCGGAGCAGCGGGTCTTTCTCGCCGCCGCCGAGGTACTCGCGCACCATCCCGTCCTCGCCAAGCACGAAGAACGTATCGGGCACCGCATGCAGGATGCGCGCATCGGCCATGAGCGCGGGCTGCATGCCGGTCAGCGTGCGGCCGGTGTCGCCGTGCGACCGGAACCGTTCCCGCAGGAATACATGGTCGACGGGCTTGATGAACACCGCCGTGGCGCCGGCGGCGTAGAGGCCGTGCAGCGCCTCGCGGCCGTCACTGTCCGTCAGGGCGATCAGGGGCACGTGTTCGAGCCGGACGCGGCTGCGGACACGCCGGCACCAGTCTTCCGTGAGTTCGCCGGCATCCACGACGATGAGCGCCGGCGGCTCGTCCGGGAAACGGCCCGCACGGCTCGAGGCGGCAGGGATCTCGAGAACGTGGAAGCCCTCGTCGTCCAGCGCCGCCAGGACGAGGTCCCGCGTCTCGCCTCGCGAGGCGATCACCAGGGCCTGGCAGTCGTCGCCACCGGTCGCGTATCCGTTTTCCCGGGTCCAGGATTGCATTATGTAAAGCCGTTGCGGCTCCCGCGTATTGAAACTGCTTTCGCGACAGAGACTAGCGCCTCGCGACCCCTTCGTTGTTGAGCCAGTTCACGATTGGACGAAGGGATGCCGGGGTCGTGGAATCCCCCGATATCCATGCGCCTCGGGGACCCGGTATCTAGGGTGCTGGGGGCGGCATTTCCTCCCCGTGGGCCCGCAGAATTCCAGATGAACGAGAGCAGCCGCGATCTGACCCGCCCGGCGGATCTTCGCCACGACGCCCTGACCGGGCCGAGGCGGGAGCGCCGGCCCGTTTACGTGGACCTTTTGCCGCCGTGCAATGCCGCCTGCCCGGCGGGGGAGAACATCCAGGCCTGGCTGGGGGCAGCGCAGGCCGGCGACTACGAGTCGGCCTGGCGGATACTGGTGGCGGACAACCCGCTGCCGGCCGTGCACGGCCGGGTCTGCTACCACCCCTGCGAGGATCACTGCAACCGCACGCCCATCGACCAGGCCGTGAGCATCCATGCCGTGGAGCGCTACCTCGGCGACCGGGCGCTGGCCGAGGGCTGGCAGGCGGCGGCGCCCGCCGCCGCGAGCGGCCGGCGGGTGCTGGTGGTCGGTGCCGGACCCAGCGGGCTGTCCGCGGCCTGGCACCTGCGGCGGGCCGGCCACGCCGTGGAGATCCGTGACGCGGGGCCCGTCGCGGGAGGCATGATGCATGTCGGCATCCCGGCCTACCGGCTGCCCCGGGACGTGCTGGAGGCCGAGATCGCCCGGATCGAGGCCACGGGGGTCGTCATCACCCTGAATCACAAGGTGGAGAACCTGGAACGGGAACGGGCGGAGGGCGGCTTCGATGCCGTCTTCGTCGCGGTGGGTGCGCATCTCAGCAAACGCATCGACATACCGGCCCGCGACGCCGGCAGGGTCATGGACGCAGTCACGTTCCTGCGCGACGTCGACAGCGGCCGCGCGCCGCGGCTGGGCCGGCGCATCGCGATCTACGGCGGCGGCAACACCGCGATGGACGCGGCCCGGGTGGCGCGCCGGCTGGGCGCGGACGAGGCGCTGATCGTCTACCGGCGCGACCGCGAGCACATGCCGGCGCATGCCTTCGAGGCGGCGGACGCCGAGGAGGAAGGCATCCGCATCAACTGGCTGCGCTCCATCCGCGAGCTGGACTCGACCCGCATGACGGTGGAGGTGATGGAACTCGACGAGAACGGCCGGCCGCGCCCCACCGGCGAGACCGAGACCCTGGAGGCCGACAGCCTCATCCTCGCCCTCGGCCAGGACACCGATACCGGCTTCCTGCGCGCCGTGGAAGGCATCGAATTCCACAAGGACGGCACCGTCGTCGTGGACGAGCGGATGATGACCGGCCGGGAGGGCATATTCGCCGGCGGCGACATGGTGCCCTCCGAGCGCACCGTCACCGTGGGCGTGGGGCACGGCAAGAAAGCCGCCCGCCACATCGACGCATGGCTGCGCGGCGAGCGCCGCGAGCCCGCCCCGAAGCATCCGGTGGTGACGCGGGACATGCTGCGTCTGAGCCTCTACCAGGGCACGTTCGCGCAGCCGGAACCGAAGCGTTCCGCGGCAACGCGGGCGGAGGATTTCGGCGAGGTCGTCTCGACCATTGCGGAACCGGAGGCCAGGCACGAGGCGGCGCGCTGCCTGTCCTGCGGCAACTGCTACGAGTGCGACGGCTGCCTCGCCGCCTGCCCTGAGGACGCCGTCATCAAGCTCGGACCCGGCAAGCGCTACCGCTTCGACTACACCCTGTGCACCGGCTGCGCCACCTGCTTCGAACAGTGTCCCTGCCATGCCATCGAGATGATTCCGGAGCCCGGCCTTGAACGCTGAACGCGGGCAGGCGGCGGCGCCGTCGCGGGTGACCATCCTCGACGGCAACGAGGCGTGCGCGCGCATCGCCTACCGCCTCAGCGAGATCTGCGTGATCTATCCCATCACGCCCTCCTCGCCCATGGGCGAGCTGGCCGACCAGTGGTCGAACGCCGGCCGGCAGAACATCTGGGGCGACGTGCCCTCGGTGGTGGAGATGCAGAGCGAGGCGGGGGCGGCCGGCGCCGTGCACGGCGTGCTGCAGACCGGCGCGCTGGCGACCACGTTCACGGCCTCCCAGGGCCTGCTGCTGATGATCCCCAACATGTACAAGATCGCCGGCGAGCTGACGCCGACCGTCTTCCACGTGGCGGCGCGCTCGGTGGCCGGTCAGGCGCTGTCGATCTTCGGCGACCACCAGGACGTGATGGCGACCCGTCCGACGGGGTTCGCCCAGCTCGCCTCGGCCTCGGTACAGGAGGCCCAGGATCTCGCACTCATCGCCCATGCCGCGACGCTGGCAACCCGGGTGCCGTTCCTGCACTTCTTCGACGGCTTCCGCACCTCCCACGAGATGAACACGCTGGAGCTGCTGCCCGATGACGTTCTGTCGGCGATGGTGCCGGAAGAACTCGTAATGGCCCACCGCGGGCGGGCGCTCGATCCGGACGCCCCGGTACTGCGCGGTACCGCCCAGAACCCGGACGTCTACTTCCAGGCCCGGGAGGCGGCGAATCCCTGGTACACCGCCGTCCCGGCCGCGGTCGCCGGGGCCATGGAGCGCTTCGCGGCGCTGACGGGCCGCCGCTACCGCCTGTTCGACTACACGGGTGATCCGGCGGCCGAACGGGTGATCGTCCTGATGGGCTCCGGCGCCGGCACGGCCGCCGAGACGATCGACCACCTGAACGCCCGCGGCGAGAAAGTGGGGCTGCTGCAGGTCCGCCTGTTCCGACCCTTCGACGCCGCAGCCATGCGCTCGGCACTGCCGCCCACCGTGCGCCGGATCGCCGTACTGGACCGCACCAAGGAGCCCGGCTCGCTGGCGGAACCGCTGTGCCTCGACGTCACCGTGGCGCTGAGCAACGGCGATGCCGTGGGCCGCAATGGCGCTCAGGATGGCGCTGGCGCTGCGCCGCTGGTGATCGGCGGGCGCTACGGCCTGTCATCCAAGGAGTTCACGCCCGCGATGGTCCGGGCCGTCTTCGACAATCTGGCCGCCGACGAGCCGAAGCGGGGCTTCACGGTCGGCATCGACGACGACGTGAGCGGCACGAGTCTGCCCGTGCCGGCGGACTTCCGCCTCGAGCGCGGCGAGACGTTCCAGGCGGTGTTCCACGGACTCGGCGCCGACGGCACCGTCAGCGCGAACAAGAACACCATCAAGATCATCGGCAGCCGGCCGGACACCTACGCCCAGGGTTATTTCGTCTACGACTCCAAGAAGGCCGGCTCGCGGACCGTGTCCCACCTGCGCTTCGGACCGGACCCCATCCGCTCCACCTGCCTGATCGAGGAGGCGGATTTCGTCGCCTGCCACCAGTTCGATTTCCTGCGTACCGGCGACGTGCTGGGACTGGCGCGGCGCCGGGCCAGGGTGCTGCTGAACGCCCCGGGGCCCGCCGACGGGATCTGGGCGCAGCTGCCCCGCTCGGTACAGCGGGAGATCCTCGACAAGGACCTGGATGTGTGGGCGATCGACGCCTACCGGGTGGCCCGCGATGCCGGGCTGGGGCGGCGCATCAACACGATCATGCAGACGTGCTTCTTCCAGCTCATGGGCATCATGCCCGCGGAGGAGGCCATCACTCAGATCAAGGAGGCCATCGGCAGGAGTTACCGCCGCAAGGGCCCGGAGGTGGTCGAGCAGAACTATGCGGCCGTGGACCGGGCCGTCGCCAACCTGGCGCCGGTGCCGCCCGGCGAAGTCACGGCCACCTCGGACCGGCGGCCGCCCGTGCCGGAGGATGCGCCGGAGTTCGTGCGCCGCGTCACCGGCCCGCTGCTGGCCGGCCGCGGAGACGCACTGCCGGTCAGTGCCCTCCCGGCGGACGGCACCTGGCCCACCGGCACTGCGGCCTGGGAAAAGCGCAACATCGCCGACTTCGTGCCGGAGTGGGACCCGGACATCTGCATCCAGTGCGGCCAGTGCGGCGCCGTCTGCCCCCACGGCGTGATCCGGGCGAAGTTCTTCGACGACGCGGGGCTGGCCGACGCACCGCCGGGCTTCCCCAGCGCGCCGGTCTCCGCGCGGGGCTTCCCGGATACCCGCTATACGCTGCAGATCTACGCCGAGGACTGCACCGGCTGTGCGCTGTGCGTGGATGCCTGCCCGGCGAGGAATATCGAGCGTCCCGCCGAACGCGCCATCAACATGCGCCCGAAGCCGGCAGACCTCGAGCCGGTGCGAGAGCACCTTGCCTGGTTCGAACGGCTGCCCGACGTGGACCGGGGCCACGTGGACTTCTCCAACATCCGCGGCGTGCAGTATCTGCCGCCCCTGTTCGAGTTCTCCGGCGCCTGCGCCGGCTGCGGCGAGACGCCCTATCTGAAACTGCTGTCCCAGCTGTTCGGCGACCGGGCGGTGATCGCCAATGCCACCGGCTGCTCGTCGATCTACGGCGGCAACCTGCCGACCACGCCCTGGGCGAAGAATCACGAGGGCCGCGGGCCCGCCTGGTCGAACTCGCTGTTCGAGGACAACGCGGAGTTCGGCCTCGGTTTCCGGCTGAGCGCGGACCAGCACCGCCGTCACGCCGAGCTGCTGCTGCGCGAACTGGCGCCCCGGCTGGAGCCTGACCTGGTGGACGGGCTGCTCGACGCCGTGCAGGACGAGGAATCGGAGATACGCGAACAGCGCCGCCGCGTGGCCGCGCTGCGCGAAGCCCTGGACCGCATCGACGACCCCCGGGCGACGCGCCTCGCCTCGCTGGCCCGGCATCTGATCCGGCACAGCATCTGGCTCGTCGGCGGCGACGGCTGGGCCTACGACATCGGCTACGGCGGCCTCGATCACGTGCTCTCGCTCGAGCGCGACGTGAACGTGCTGGTGCTCGACACCGAGGTCTACTCCAACACCGGCGGCCAGGCATCGAAATCCACGCCGACGGCCGCGGTGGCGAAGTTCGCCGCCGGCGGCAAGAGCGTGGCCAAGAAGGACCTGGCGCTGCAGGCCATCGCCTACGGCCACGTCTACGTCGCCCGCGTCGCCCTCGGCGCCAACCCGCAGCAGACGCTGCTCGCTTTCCGCGAGGCGGAGCGCTATCCGGGGCCCTCGCTGATACTCGCCTACAGCCACTGCATCGCCCACGGCATCAACATGGAGCACGGCCTCAGGCAGCAGAAACTCGCGGTCAGCTGCGGGCATTGGCCGCTGATGCGCTATAACCCGCTGCTGGCCGAACAGGACCAGGTGCCTTTCCTGCTGGACTCGCCGAGGCCGACGAAGCGGTTCCGCGAATACGCCACCCGGGAGATGCGCTACCGCGTCCTGGAAGCCAGCGACCCGGACCGCGCCGAGTGGCTGATGACCCGGGCGCAGGAACACATCGACCGGCACTGGCGCATCTACGAGGAGATGGCCGGCCGCGGCACCGAGGCCAATCCCTATCGCCACCTCGCCGCCGGCGACAGCCCCGGAGGGAAACCGGCATGAAACTCAGCACGACCTATCTCGGACTCGAACTCGAGCACCCCGTCGTGGCATCGGCTTCGCCGCTGTCGCAGACACTCGAGGGCGTCCGCCGTCTCGAAGACGCCGGCGCGGCCGCCGTCGTAATCCATTCGCTGTTCGAGGAGCAGATCCGTCACGAGGCGGCGGCCCAGGCCCATCTGATGGACGCCGGCAGCGAGAGCTTCGGGGAAGCGCTCAGCTATTTCCCCGACCTGGGCGGCGCCGAGATCGGGCCCCAGCAGTACCTGGAGCACATACGCCGCTGCCGCGAGGCCACCGGCATCCCGATCATCGCCAGCCTGAACGGCGCGAGCCCCGAGGGCTGGACCGACTACGCGCGGCTCATCGAGGAGGCGGGCGCGCACGCGCTGGAACTGAATCTCTACTATCTGCCCGCCGACCCGGCGGAGTGCGGCGCCGACGTCGAGCGCCGCTACCTGCAGACGGTGCACCTGGTGCGCGAAGCGGTCTCGATCCCGCTGGCGGTGAAGGTGGGCCCCTGGTTCAGTTCGTTCGGACACATGGCGCTGCAGCTGGAGTCCGCCGGCGCGGACGGTCTGGTGCTGTTCAACCGCTTCTATCAGCCGGATTTCGACATCGAGAAACTGGAGGTGGAGCCGACGCTGGAGCTGAGCCGCTCCGGCGAGATCCGCCAGGGCCTGTTCTGGCTGGCCCTGCTGCACGGGCGGCTGCAGGGCTCGCTCGCCGCGACCAGCGGGGTGACCAGCGCGGCCGAGGTGGCGAAATACCTGCTCGCCGGCGCTCACGTGGTCATGACCGCCTCGGCCCTGCTGCGGCTCGGCCCGCCGTATCTCGCCAGTCTCCGCGACGGCCTGGCGGACTGGATGGGGGCCCGGGGGTACGAGGACGTCGACCAGGTGCGCGGCGCCATGAGCCAAGGGCGCGTGGCCGAACCGGCCGCCTTCGAGCGGGCCAACTATCTGCGGGTGCTGGACAGCTATCAGAACGACTGGGGTTGAGCCCCGGCCCCGGTCATCGCGTTGCAACATCGGCCGGGCAGTCTTGAAGACCGCGCGGGCTGCGCTATCCTCCTGCGCTGCCCCTGGCTGACAGAAGGACCCGGATCGTGAGACTCCCTGCCCTCCTCGCCGCTGCATTGTTCGTACTCGTCGCGAGTTGCGCGACGCACCCCGACCGATCCTCCGACAGCGGGCCGGACGCCGCCCCCGAACCGCCTCAGCTGGTGGTCCTGGTGGTGCTGGACCAGTTCGGCGACTGGGTGCTTGCCGAACACCTGCCGCTGCTGCCGCCGGAGAGCCTGCTGCGGCGGGCCTGGGCCGAGGGCGCCCGCCACTCGGTGGACCTGCGCTACGCCAACACGGCGACCGCGGCCGGGCATGCCACGCTGGTCACCGGCGTCTCCCCCGCCGTGCATGGCGTCTTCGCCAACGCCGTGCACGACCCGGCCCACGGCCGTCTGCCCATCGTCGACGACGGCGCACATCCGGTGATCGGCAATCCGGCCAGCAACGCCAGCCCCGCGGCACTCAGGGTCGACACCGCCGGTGACCGGCTGCACGAGGCCACCGGCGGAGAAGCCGTGATCGTCGGCGTCTCCATGAAGGCGCGGGCCGCCATCCTCGCCACCGGCCGCTCGGCCGATCTCGCCGTCTTCTACGACGACGACATCCCGGCCATGACCACTTCCGCCTGGTACCGTCCGGACGGCAGCCTGCCGGACTGGCTCGCGGCGTTCAACGCCGACCGGCCTGTCGATCGCACGTTCACCACCTGGCAGCGCGCGACCGCCAGCCCCTGCATACAGGACGACGCGCCCGGCGAGGGGCCGTTCGTCGGCTGGAACAACGTGTTCCCCTACGACCCCGCGGACTCTCGGAAGCCCGACAAGGCCTTCGGTTACTCCGCGGCCTCCACTCCCTGGTTCTTCGCGGCGGCCCGGGCCGCGATCGAGGCCGAGAGCATGGGAGCGGACGACGTCCCGGACCTGCTCGTGCTGGGCGTCTCCGGCACCGACCGCATCGGCCACGTGTGGGGCGCCACCTCCTGCGAGTACGTCGACAACCTGCTGCGCACCGACCGGGAGCTCACCGCGCTGGCCCGCTCCCTGTCCGAGGAGATGCGGGTGACCTTCGTCATCACGGCCGACCACGGCGTCGCGCGGCTGCCGGAGCAGACCGGCGAACCCGGCGGGCGTCTACCCAGCGAGACGATCGTCGCCACCGCCCGTGAGGCCGCGCGGGCCGCGCTGGGCGAGGGCGAATGGATCGCCGGTTACCAGTCTTCCAGCCTCTATTTCACGGCCGCCGGCGACGCCCGCGGCGCCGAACTCTCCACGGCCGTGGCCGCGGCGCTCACGGAGCTGCCGGGCATGGAGCGGGTCTATGCATTCCGCGACCGCGCGGCGCTCGCGTCGAGCGCGACCCCCCTCGACCGGCTGGCCGCGGCCTCCATGCCCGAAGGGGTCGACGCCGACCTCCTCGTGGTCCCCGCCACCGGCTGGTTCAACGCGGTCTACGACGTTCCCGGCGGCGGCGCCAACCACGGCACGCCCTGGGACTACGACCGCAGGGTGCCCGTGCTGATGTGGGGCCACGGCATCGAGCGGGTCGCGGGAGACGAGGTGGCGGACGCCCGCCGGGTGGCGGCCACGCTCACCGCCATCCTCGGCGTACCGGCCCCGGCAGGCGCGGCGCAGCCACCGCTGGGCGGCGTGAAAGCAGACCCGGTCAGGTAGTAAGGAGAAGGTGCGGAGACTGGCAGACCGACCGGTCAGCCGGAGTTCTTCCCGACCTTGCCGCGCAACAGGTCGCGCCGGCTGACGGCGTGGCCGGGCGCCGCCTTCTCGCTGCCGGGTTTCGCCAGCAGACTCTCCAGCACTTGTTCGGCGATGTTCTTCGCCGCCTCGTGATCGGGCACGCCGATGACGTTGGTGAATACCGGAGCCGCCAGGAAGACCTCAGCCTCCTCCGCCTGCCCGTCCTCGTCCGGCCGGTTGGCCGTGAAGCGGATGGTCTCTGCGGGCAGATGCCAGTCGCTCTGATCGCCCTGGTCCACGCCCGACCAGTCGTCGTTCTCGCCGGGCAGCAGTATCAGGTTGATGAACCAGGGGGTGATGAGGATGCCCAGGCGGTGGCCTTCCCAGTCCCGGAAACCCACTGCCTCCGTGGATAGCCGCTCGTTGTAGAACGGCAGGTCGCGCATGCGCGGCTCGGCCTCGCGAAAACGGGCGATCAGTCGCTCCAGCGCCGGATCAGCCACGGGCGGTGCGCCTCACTCGCTCACGGGCAGGAACTTGTCCCGCTCGGCTTCGCACTGGGGGCAGCACCAATGGTCGGGCAGCGCCGTGAAGGGGGTGCCGGGGGGCACCTGTTCCACGTCGTCTCCCTCCGCGGGATCGTAGACGTGCCAGCAGATGCGGCACTCCATGCGGGTGTCGGCGCCGATCCGGTCTTCCATCGCCTGTCCCATGTCTCTCCCTGCGGCGGGTTGCCGCGCTCAGTCGTCGGTCCAGTAGGCCTCGAGCAGCTGCGCCAGACGCTTGTTCGAATCGCGGATGTCTTCCGGCGCCGCCTCCACCACGTGGGGCAGGTCGGTGATCTCGAGCGAGTTCAGAATCATCTTGGCCATCGAGTTGAAATAGCGCACCCACCAGACGTCGCGCACCCGCGTCGCCGAGATGATGCAGTGGCCGTAGCCGCGGGAGAGGATGTCCACCGGCCCCTTGCCCAGGGTCTCGTCCAGGAACACCAGGTCCTCGTCCGACATGGGCAGCAGCGAGAGGTTGATGACGTGGGTCTCGTCGCCGGGCTTGCGGCTGGCGGCCCGGTCAGCGATCTCGGTGAGGATCGCCGGGGCGTTCAGCGCGCCCTGCGGAGCCGCCCTGCCGACGATGTCCTCCGGCGCCCGGTCGCGGCCGAGTTCGCCGAGACGGGCGAGGAAAGGCGCCTCTGCCACTTCCAGCAGGTCGTGGGTGACCTTGCCTTCCTCGTTCAGGTAGAAGGTGCGCCAGACGCCGGCCAGCACCGACTCCTGGGTCTGGGACAGAAAGTCGCCGGTGAACTTCACCGCGACCTCGCCCTCGCCGAGGACCTGGTTGATCAGTTCCCGGTTCTCGGGATCCAGGGCGGAGATGTCGGCCAGCGTGGCCTCGCCCGGCTGCCAGGCGTCCAGCGTGCGCTGCAGCCAGTCCATCGCCGCACGCGCACCGGTGAGATTTTCCACCGACTCCGGATCCGGAATGGAAGGCGGCTCGTACATGGCCATGCCCCGCGGCAGGTCGATGTACTGTAGCTCCGAGCCGTCACTCTCGGTCGGCTGGCTGCCGGGGCCGATCGCCACGACAGGTATGTCTCTGATATTCATTGATAATTCCCCCAGTCGATCCTGGCTCGGTTCAGGCCGTCACGACCGGGATCTTGAATCCCGGCGGACGCCGCGGCTCGGAGCGCAGTATCTCGTTGATCTCTTCGAGATACTCCTGCCAGTTGCGGATGCGCGAGATGGTGCCGAGGTATCCGCCCTCGCGGACGAAGACCAGCGACGGCCACTCTCGGAAACCGTATTTCCGCTGCAGGTCCTTCTCCGCCTCCTTCTCCACGACGGCCGGCCGGAGCCTTCCGTCGTAGGCCGAGACGATCTCCGGCAGCACCACGGCAACGTCGACGGTCTCGCCGAACTTCTTCGGCTCGCCGGCGAAGAACAGGACGCTCACGGCCGGATCGGCCACGAACCCGTCGTGGTCCTCCAGGCCGACGGTCGGGTAACCGAACTCGTCGATCAACCGCTGGATCAGCGGATGGTTCATGGTCTCTCCCACTGGCTATCTCCAGGTCTCTTTCGTGTCCGGCCTCCCGGCCTCGTACTCATCCATATTGATGGCGTCGGGGCCGGTCAGTTCCGTATGCTCCAGGGGCTTGTCGCGTTTGCGATACTCGATGCCCCAGTCGTCGAGGATGGCGAGGCCGGCGTCCACGGCCTCCGGCAGGCGGGCCTTCACCGATTCGCGCAGGCTGCCGCCGTAGTCGTTCAGCAGTTCCGGCTGCACGCCCACCAGCGCGAGCTTCTCCGGTGCCTGGCCGAACATCTCGGCGGACATCAGCACCTCCTGGAAACCGGTCTGGTGCATGCTCATCTTCTTGACGCCCATGAACTTCGGCACGTCGTCGCCGACGATGACCTTCATCTCGGCGGGCTCCAGGCCGAAGTCGATGGCGTCGAAGATCAGCAGGTTCTTCGCCGAGCGCACGTAGGGCAGCAGCATGAGACCGAGCGTCCCGCCGTCCATCACGCGGACTTCCGGCGGGAACTCGTACTGCGCGTTCAGCTGCTCGGCGGCCCGTACCCCGAAACCCTCATCTGCCCAGAGCGGATTGCCGATTCCGAGGATGAGGGTTTCGAAGCCGACGGGATCGCCGTCGGGCCGGGTTTGCGCTATGTCGTCCGTCACCTCGGATCGTCGCCCGGGTAGTCGTCCTTGTAGAAGCGCCAGCCGGACATGATCGTGCTCACGCTGGACTGCCGGCCCATGACGTCAGCGCGGATCGCCATGTAGGTATGGATGATCGCGAAGACGATGATCAGCCACATGCCGAAGTTGTGCCAGGTCTTCACCCCCATGGAGTTCGGAAAGAGGACGAATACCCAGCCGAACAGCATGTCTGCCCAGCTGCCGTCACCCAGCCCCTCCGAGTAGAGCGCGAAGCCCGTAATCACCATGAAGAGGCCCAGGATGAAGTTGAAGAACCACATCGCGCTCTGTGCAAGCGGATTGTGCGCCTTCGTCTTGTACGTCTTCCGGGTGAGGAAGCTGTAGTACTTGATCTCGTGGAACAGCTCTTTCCACCAGCTCCCCTTCCAGACGGGCAGATAGAACAGCTCCCGTGAGTACTTGTTGCCGACGAAGCCCCAGTAGATCCGCACCAGCAGTCCGATCGTGAACACGTAACTCGCGATGAAGTGGATCATCCGGATGTTGCCCATCAGGAAGGATTCACTCGCCTCCCCCGGCACACTCGGCAGGGGGTTCGCGATCAGATAGCCAGTCACCGACAGCACCACGATGCTGATGGCGTGAACCCAGTGCCAGATGCGGACCGGCGCCTCGTAGATGTACTCGGGCTTCAGGTTCGCAGGACTGCGCCCACCCATCGCCTCTGTGCTCGTTGCCATGATCGTCTCCTAATCGATACCTCGGTTGGCCAGAGCCCCCTAACGGATCTTCACCGTCGTCAGATCTTCACCGTCGGGCGAGATCACGTGCGTGGCGCAGGCCAGGCAGGGATCGAAGCTGTGGATCGTACGCAGGATCTCCAGCGGCTTTTTCGGGTCAGCCATGGGCGTGCCGAGCAGCGCGGCCTCGTAGGCACCGATGTTGCCCTGATGATCACGCGGCGAGGCGTTCCAGGTGGACGGCACGACGCACTGGTAGTTCTCGATCTGACCGTCCTTGATGTGGATCCAGTGACCGAGCGAGCCGCGGGGCGCCTCGCCGTAACCGACACCCTTGGTGTCCTTCGGCCAGGTGTCCGGCTCCCACTTGTCCATATTGGCAGTCGCCGAATCGCCGGCCTTGATATTGGCCATCATGTTGTCGAACACGTAGCGCATCTTGTGCGCCGCCCAGGAGGTCTCCAGTCCGCGTGCGGCGGTGCGACCCAGCGTCGAGAACAGGGCGGTGATCGGCAGATCGAGATCGCGGAGCAGGCCGTCGACCTGATCCCTGATCTCCTCGTGGCCGCGGGCATAGGCGACGATATAGCGGGCCAGCGGGCCGACTTCCATCGCGTTGCCGCGCCAGCGCGGCGCCTTCAGCCAGGAGTACTTGCCGCCCTCGTCGTGTGCCTGGATGTTCGTCTTCGTGCCCTTGGCATTCGGTCCGAGCTCGAACTTGGGCTCGGTGATGCCGTCCCAGGGATGGAGCCCTGCGTTCGGATCGCCAGGATAGTCGTACCAGGAGTGGGTGACGAACTCCTGCACCTGTTCGGGATCCCGCGGATCGACGTCGTAGACTTTCGACAGGTCGCCGTTCAGGATCGCTCCCTGCGGCATCATGAAGCTGTCGTTGTCGAACTGGTTCGCGAACTCGGGGAAGTCGCCGTAGGACATGACGTTCTTGCCCGACAGACCGCCGCCGAAGCCCCAGTCCTTGTAGAAGGACGCGATGGCCTTCAGGTCGGGGATGTAGACCTGGTCGACGAACTGGATGGACTGGTTGATGATGTCGGACACCAGGTTCAGCCAGTACATGTTGACCGCACCGACGGCGCCGGTGTCGTTCACGTTGATCGAGCAGGGTGCACCGCCCACCAGCCAGTTCGGATGCGGGTTGCGGCCGCCGAAGACCGTGTGGATCTTGACGATCTCCTTCTGGAAGTCGAGCGCCTCCAGATAATGCGTCACGGCCATCAGGTTCGCCTCGGGCGGCAGCTTGTAGGCGGGGCTGCCCCAGTAGGCGTTCGAGAAGATGCCCAGCTGACCGGATTCCACGAAGCGCTTCAGCTTGTTCTGCACGTCGCTGAAGTAGCCCGGCGAGGACTTCGGCCAGTTGCTGATGGACTGCTGCAGCTGGGAGGTGGCCTTCGGATCGGCGCTGAGCGCGCTGACCACGTCCACCCAGTCCAGGGCATGCAGGTGATAGAAGTGCACGAGATGGTCCTGGGTGTACTGCGCCAGCATCATCAGGTTCCTGATGTGGTTGGCGTTGGCCGGGATCTCGATGCCCAGGGCGTCCTCGACGGTGCGCACGGACTGGATGGCGTGCACACCGGTGCACACGCCGCAGATGCGCTCGACGAAGGCCCAGGCGTCGCGGGGATCGCGGCCTTTAAGGATCACTTCCAGTCCGCGCCACATGTTGCCCGTGGAGACCGCATTCTGGATGACGTTGTTCTCGTCGACGTTGACCTCGATGCGCAGGTGGCCCTCGATCCGGGTGACGGGGTCCACGACCACGCGCTGACCGCTGTCGTCAAGGTTGAAGCCATTCGGCGTGGTGATACTAGCCATTACTGGTCTCCTCAGGCTGTTTGCGCGTCATGTGGCTGATGGCGGAGCCGACCGCGTGGGCCGCAACGCCAATCGCCGCTGCACCGGCGAGCACGCCGCCGATCTGATCGGCCGTGGCTTCGGCTCCGCGCGGGGAGACGTCGAGCTTGCCGATCGCACTGTAGAAGCTGCCCTTGTCCCAGAAATCGTCTTCGGCGCAGCCGAGGCAGCCATGGCCCGACTTCACCGGCCAGGACAGGCCGTCGTTCCACTCCACGGTGGAGCAGGCGTTGTACGTGGTCGGGCCCTTGCAGCCGACCTTGTACAGGCAGTAACCCTTCTTCGCGCCCTCATCATCGAACTTCTCGACGAACTGGCCGGCGTCGAAGTGCGGGCGCCGGTAGCATTTGTCGTGCAGGCGCTGGCCGTAGAACATCTTCGGCCGACCCTGGCGGTCCAGTTCGGGCAACTCGTCGAAGGCGATCATGTAGGTCAGCACGCCCGTCATCACCTCGGCGATCGGCGGGCAACCCGGCACCTTCACGATGGGCTTGTCCTTGATCACCTTGTGGATCGGGACGGCGCGGGTCGGGTTCGGCTTGGCGGCCTGCACGCAGCCCCAGGAAGCGCAGGAGCCCCAGGCCACGATGGCCTTGCAGTGAGCGGCCATGTGACGGAGTTTCTCGACGTACGGGATGCCGGCCTGCATGCAGTACACGCCGTCCTCGTTCAGCGGCGGATTGCCCTCGCAGGCAAGGATGTACTCGCCATCGTATTTCTCGATGGTCTGCTCCAGGATCTCCTCGGCCTGATGGCCGGCAGCCGCCATCAGCGTGTCGTCGTAGTCCAGGGATATCATGGACAGGACGACGTCACTGGCGAGCGGGTTGCCCGAGCGGATGAACGACTCGGTGCAGCAGGTGCACTCCAGGCCGTGCAGCCAGATCACCGGCGTGCGTGGCTTGGTTTCGAGCGCGTACGCGATCTTGCCCGCGAACTCCGGACCGAGACCGAGGCCGGCTGCGGTCAGGCTGCAGAACTTAAGAAAGCTGCGGCGGGTAATGCCATGCTGGCGCATGACCTCGTATAAGGTTTCTCGGGCTGCCATGGCGACGTCCTCTTCTGCTGCTATGTTCGTCGCTGTATCGGCAAGCCGCAGCGCACCACCATCGAAGGGCCGCAACACGGCTGGCCGTCACCAGCGCGGACGGGTTCGACACGTAGCGTTCTGCTTCTAGTACCAGGCGCTAGTCCCCCATCCGCGTATATTGTTCGAGCGGCGGGGTATGACATCCATACTGGTAGATACCTACGCTCGTCACGCGAATTCGCAGCCGCCGCGGGACGAGGGCGCGGAGGGCTATTTTCCGGTGCTGAGCCGGTCGGCCTTCAGGAGCTTCGCGAGGCCGCGTTCGTAGCCCTTCGGGTCCATCGCGATACGGGCCCGGACGCTGGTCGCCATCCAGTCGGTATCCATCTCGTCGATGTTCCTGCGGATGGCCTTGACGCCGGCACGCCCGATATCGAGGGGCTGCTCCTTCTGTCCCGCAACGTGGGCGGCCATGCGGGTATCCACCGAGCCGACGATCAGCGCCGTGACCTGGGTACCCTGGTCGGCCAGCTCTGCGCGCACACCCGCGGACAGGAATCGCGTCGCGGTCTTCGACGGCCCGTAGCCGCCCATGTTCGGGATATTGGTGAGCGCCGCCGCCGACAGCACGTTGACGATGGCGCCGCCGCCGTTCGCGGCGAGCACCGGCGCGAACGCACGGCACATGGCCAGCGTGCCGAAGTAGTTCACTTCCATCTCCTGGCGGGCGCCGCTCATGTCGTCGGCGCCGATCAGCAGCCGGCCCGCGAATACGCCGGCGTTGTTGACGACGATGGCGACATCCGTACATTCCGCGGCCGCCGCCGCAACCTGCGCTTCGTCAGTGACGTCCAGGGCGACCGGCACCGCGCGATCGCCGAATTCGTCCGCCAGATGCGCGGCCGCGGCGGGATCGCGGGCTCCCACGTAGACCCTGGCCGCGCCCGCCTCCAGCAGCGCCCGCACGAAACCCTCGCCGATGCCCCGGTTGCCGCCGGTGACGATCGCAGTCGCGCCCTCGATATCCATAGTCTCTCCCCTCTCCAGTGCGCCAGAATCGCTACACGCTGCCGGCTGCGTCGGCGATCCGCGGCAGCCGTCCGAGTCACTCCAGGACGATCACGTCCTCTCCGGGCGACGCCGCATACAGACGTTCCACGTCGGCCGCCCGTCGCCGCAGCGCCACGGACTGATTCACCGTGCCCTTGTCCGACAGTTCGTGCCCGTCGATGCTCGGCGGCTCGTCCAGGAAGGCGAAACGACGGATGCGGGTGCTGGAGCCCGGATGGGCCCGGTTGTGCGCATCCAGCGCCTGCAAGATGCGCTCGCGCACGGCGGGCTCGGTGGCCAGCTCCCCGGCGTTAGCCGGCGCCTCTCCGCCCAGCACCTGCTCGACGCCGGCCCGGTTCGGCCAGGCCAGCACGGCCACGTAGTCCCGGTTGAGCCCGCACACCAGCACGTCGCTCACCAGCGGCGAGCAGGCCTGCACCACGGCCGCCCGCAGGTTGCCGGCGGAGACCCAGGTGCCGTTGGCGAGCTTGAATTCCTCGGCCAGCCGACCCGCGAACTTCAGGCCGCGCTCGATATCGCCGGGTTCATTGAACTGCGCCGCGTCCCCGATCAGGAAGTATCCTTCGTCGTCGAAGATCTCGGCGTTCTTCTCCGGCATGTGCAGGTAGCCCGGCGTGATCATCGGGCCCTTCATGCGGATCTCGTAGCGCTCGTCCTGGGGCACCAGCTTGATGGTCAGCCCCGGCATCGGCAGGCCGATGCCCACCTCTTCCGTATCGAAATAGATGGCCATGCAGCCGGAGGTCGTCTCGGTGGCCCCGTAGCCGGTCGTGAAGAAGACCCGCTTGCCGGTCGTGCGCACGGCCAGTTCCTGCAGCCGGTCGTACAGCGCCTGGGGCAGGCCGGCGCCGCCGTACAACGCCAGCCGCAGTTTGGAGAAGAAGGTCTCGCGGAGCTCGTCGTCGCGCTCCAGCGCATCGGCCAGCATGGCGTAGCCGGCCGGCACGTTGGTGAAGAAACTGACCGGGACGTCCTTCAGGTTGCGAATGGTCAGGTCGAACTGCCCCGGCAGCGGACGCCCGCCGTCGATATATAAGGTGCCGCCGGCGATCATCACCCCGAACTTGCTCGACGTCCCGGAGACATGGTTCCAGGGCAGCCAGTCGAGCATCACGTCCTTCCAGCCGGCCGTCTCGCCCAGGACCTGCTTCGCCTGGGCCAGGTTGGCCCCCAGCATGCGCTGGGTCTGCACCACCGCCTTTGGCAGGCTGGTGGACCCGGAGGTGAGCATGTAGACCGCCGGTGCGTCCGGGTCCAGTGCTTCGATGGAGTCCCGCACCTCGGGGCCGGCCCGCAACGCGAGCACCTCGGAGATGGCGACGGCGGGGCGCTCGAGCAGCTCCGGCTCCTCGGTGACGACGATGGCGTCGCCGAAATCCACCGCCTCGAGGGCGGCCTTGTACAGCGGCGTCTGCTCGGCGAACACGACGGCCGGCCTGACCAGCTCCAGCACGTGCTTCAGGCGTCCGTAGTCGCCGCCGCCCATGAGCGCATAGTTCACGCTCACCGGGCAGACCGGGACGCCCACGGCCATGGCGCCGTACTTGAAGACCGCGTGACGGATGGAATTGCCGGACAGGATCAGCAGGGAGCGGTCCGGGCCCACCCCGTTGTCCAGCAGCCACTGGGCGACCGCGTGGGCGTCGCGCCGGGTCTCCTGGTAGGTCTGGGCCATCCAGCCCCCGTCGCCGCCTTCTCTCTCCATCAGGTAGGGCTGCTCGGGGCGCTCCCCGGCCTGGCGCTCGAGTTCGAGCAGCAGGTTGGGCACGTAGGGCTCGAGCCCGGTCGCGGGCGTCACGATCAGCGTGCCGTCGGCGCGTTCCTCCACTGCCATGCGGGCCGAAGGGAAGGCGACTTCCCGGAACGGGGCGGTACGAAAATCGGTCATGGAAACAGTGTCCTCGGCGCTATCGGTCGATGGCCCGATCCTTACCGACTCAGTCGAATAATGCAAGTGACAATGGCCGCCTGCGCGGACGAGCTTCGCGACAGGCGACGACCGCGAACTGCTATGGTCGCTTGCATAACATGACTCTATACTTGGAGCCGTTGTCGGAACCCAGACCGGAGAGAGGCGAAAGCAGATGATCCAGAGTTCACCGGAGCGGATCGCCGAGTACCAGCAGCGGGGATGGTGGGGACAGACCACCGTGGACGACGTATTCCGCGACGCCGTGGCCCGGGCCGGCGGCGAGGGAGCCGTGGTGGACCCGCCGAACAAGGAGGAGCTGACCGGCGGCACCCAGCAGCGCTATACGTTTGCCGAGTTGGACCGGCTGGTGGACGGACTGGCCAGCCGGCTGCTGGCACTCGGCCTGCGCAAGGACGACGTGCTGGCCACGCAGCTGCCGAATACGGTGGAGGGCGTGGTGGCGTTCCTCGCCTGCGCGCGCCTCGGCCTCGTCTTCTGCCCGGTCGCGATGCAGTTCCGCGAACACGAGTTACGCTACATCCTGGGCAAGTCCGGCGCCAGCGCCTTCATGACGGTGCCCCGGTTCAAGGACACCGAGCCCGCCGCCCGCGCCGAGGCGCTGGTGCCGGAGTTCGACCGGCTGCGTCACCTGCTGGTGTGGCGCGAACAGGAGGCCGACCCCACGGATCTCTCCCTGGAGCGGCTCGCCGCCGCCGACCCGGAGCCCTTGCGGGCCTATCTCGAAGAGCTGGAGATCGACCCCCACGAGACCCTCACGCTGTGCTGGACGTCGGGCACCGAGTCGCGGCCGAAGGGCGTGCCCCGCCACCACGCCCACTGGGTAGTGAACGGCGAGTCCTGCAGCGAGTGCGGCCAGCTGCAGGAGGGCGAGAACATCCTGAATCCCTTCCCGATGGTCAACATCGCCTCCCTCGGCGGCATGGTCATGCCCTGGCTCATGACCCGCGGCAAGCTGGTGCAGCATCACCCCTTCGACCTGCCGGTGTTCCTGCGCCAGATGGCCGAGGAGAAGATCAACTACACGGTGGCCCCGCCCGCCATCCTGAACCTGCTGCTGAAGAACGAGGACCTGCTGGCGAAGACCGACATCAGCCACCTGCGCTGCATCGGCTCGGGCTCCGCGCCGCTCGCGCCCTGGATGGTGAAGGGCTGGCAGGAGCAGCACGGCATCGTGGTGATCAATATCTTCGGCTCCAACGAGGGCTGCTCGCTGTTCAGCACCGCCGAGGACTTCCCGGACCCGGAGGACCGCGCACTGTACTTCCCCCGCTTCGGCGTGGAGGGGCTGGAGTGGCCGTCGCAGTTCCAGAAGAAGATCATCACCTGCCTGAAGGATCCGGAGACCGGCGAGGTCATCACCGAGCCCGAGCGGCCCGGCGAACTGTGTTTCGACGGCGCGATGCGCTTCGACGGCTACTGGCAGGACGACGAACTGAATGCCGAGGTGATCGACGCCGACGGCTTCTATCATTCCGGCGACCTGTTCGAGATCGTGGACGACGGCGAACCGATCCCGCGCCGCTACCGTTTCATCGGCCGGGTGAAGGAACTGATCATCCGCGGCGGCATGAATATCTCGCCGGCGGAGCTGGACTCTCTGGTGGAGAGCCACCCGGCCCTGCAGGAAGCGGCCGTATTCGGCATCCCCGACGAGGTGCTGGGCGAGAAGGTCTGCGCGGCCGTCGTGCCGAAGCCGGGCGAGAGCATCACCCTGGACGACGTCGTCGAACACCTGAAGAGCCTGCAGGTGGCCTCCTACAAGTGGCCCCAGGAGATGGTGGTCATGGAGGCGCTGCCGCGCAATCCGCTGGGCAAGGTGCTGAGGCGCGACCTGTCCATGTAGGAGGGCCTTCAGGCCCGACCCGGCCCTGCCAGACCCCCGTTCTTTTATGGCCGCCCTGCGGGGGTATCCATCTTGCTCCCGACAAAAGGTTGCGGCGATGGATGCCCCCGCATGACGGCCGCGCTCGAGGTGGCGTGAAGGCGCTGCCAGTCAGCAATGCCTGCTGACTGTTGCCAGGCCTATCGGCTACGGGCCCGTTAGCGGGTGGATAAGGGTTGCGGGGACGCTCATGTAGGAGGGGCTTCAGCCCCGATCAGCGCTCGGCCACCCCAGGCGCAGATCGGGGCTGAAGCCCCTCCTACATGCCCATCGAGGCCGTGCTGCATTCAGGACGACCCCCGCGACCCTTATCCACCCGATGGCGGGCCAACGCCAAAAGAAAGCCGGATCGGGCCTGAAGGCCCTCCTACACGTTAGCCGTCCATCTGCTTTTTCAGCTCGCCCATGTCGAAGTGGTCGCGCCACTCCAGGATCCTGCCGTCGCGGAAGCGGAAGATGCCCATGTAGGGCAGGTCGATCTCGACGCCGCCCTTGCGATAGATGTCGCGCCCCTCCACCAGCAGCAGGTCGCCGTTCTCGGCATGGTTGTCGATGCGCCAGCGGATGTCCTCCTGGCCCTTGCCGAAGCGCTCCAGGAACCTGCGCACCTTTTCCCGACCCTCCAGCGGCGGCGAGCCCACGTGGTAGTGGTAGACCACATCGTCGTCCAGCATGGCGAGCACTGCCTCCACGTCCTGGCGCTTCCAGGCTTCGATCAAATCGTGCACTTTGTCTATCAGCATGTCCGGTCTCCTCAGAACCGCTCGTAGGACGGGTCCTCGCGACCCTTGCGCCCGAGGCGCGCGCCCTTCTGGCTGAAGTCGAACATGCCGCCGCACCAGCCCTCGGCGGTGGGCATGTCCCGGTTGAAGTCGAACACCGTCCAGCGGTGGGCGATCTTCCACTCCCCGTCGCGACGCTCGAAGCGGTCGACCAGGCGACCGCCGGTGAGCGTGTCCCAGTCGCCGTCGTCCCGGTGCTGGCGCATGAAGGTCCAGACGTAGGTCTCCACGTAGGCCGTGTCGCCCTCCACGTCCACGTGACTCGAGCCGAGCAGGTGCTGCATGGCACCCATCTTCATCACCCGCGGCATGGCCTCGTCCACGTACTGGTGGGCGTTGCCGTCGTAGCGCCCGGCGTGTTCCTCGACGGCTTCCGGGTGGTAACAGCTCTTCAGCAGTTCCCCGTCGGCGCGGTCGATGCCGCGGGCGTAGCGTGCGAGCACGTCTCGTATCTCGTAGTAATCCAGCACGCGCTGCATGCGGTCGTCTCGCTCTTCTGTGGTCATGGTGTCTCCCTCTGCTCCCGGTCAGGCCTCACGGCTCATTTCTTCGGCGGCAGCGGGAAGAACCCGCTGGTGCGCCGCTTGTAGTCCTCGAAGTCGGGACGCTTCTTCGCCATGCGGCGCTCCAGCAGCCCCTTGCCCAGCGATCCGGTCAGCACCCACAGGATGGTCGCCGGACTCACGATCGTGACCAGCCCCCAGGGGTTCTCGACCGCGATCAGGAAGAAGCCCACCCAGACGCAGGCCTCGCCGAAGTAGTTCGGGTGTCGGGTGTAGCGCCACAGTCCCCGGTCCATGACCTTGCCCTCGTTGGCGGAGTCGGCGCGGAAGCGGGTGAGCTGGATGTCGCCGACCACCTCGAAGAACATGCCCACCGCCCAAAGCGCGACGCCCGCCCACGCCAGCCAGCCGAGCGCGGCCGGCGTGTCCATGGACAGGGAGAAGATGAGCACGAGCGAAACCAGCCACATGAAGAAGCCCTGCATCAGATAGATGTTCAGGAAGCTGTGCAGCGCGTAGTTGCCGCCCTGTGATTCCACGTGCTGGCGCAGGCGCGCGTAGCGCGGGTCCTCACTGCCCCAGTTGCGCCAGCCGAGATAGATGCCCAGGCGCAGGCCCCAGAGCGTGGTCAGCACGGCCACCAGCAGGCGCCTGGCCTCGACGCCGTCGGAGATCGTCCAGGTAAACCAGACGATGATCACGAAGCCGAAGCCCCAGAAGATATCGGCGATGCTGGAATCGCGCAGGGCGAGACTGAGGCCCCACAGGCCCGTCATCAGCACCAGTACGAGTGACGCATTGATCAGCGCCAGCGACAGGAATTCTTGCGGCACGGCTCTCTCCCCTCGTTCGGTTCCCATTTGTCGGCGACCCGGCTGGCGGCCGCCCGAGTCTGTGCTATTATGACTAAGTCTTACTAAGCAAGCGAGTCCGATGCAAGCCCGGCGTCAATCCGGCCGGGCGGCAAGCAGCGGAGACCTGCAGGGGGAGCAAGGTCGTGCCGGAAAAGAAGCCCGCCATCGACTTCGACGGCCTCAGGCCGCCCGCGCCCGGCCTCAACGCCGGACACGAGGCCTGGCGGCAGCGCCTGCGCGACTTCGTGTCCGCGTACATCGAGCCCCACATCGACGCCTGGAACGCCGCCGGCACGTTCCCGGACGACCTGTACCGGCAGGCGGCCGAGGCCGGCCTCATGGGCATGGGCTTCCCGGCCGAACTCGGCGGCTGGCAGGAAGCCGCCGACCTCTATCACCGGGTGATCTTCGCCGAGGAGTTCCATCGTCTCGGTTCCGGCGTCGTCTTCGCCGACCTGGCCACCCACTGGATCGCGCTGCCGCCGGTGGTCGAGTTCGGCGGCGCCGAACTGCACGAGGCCGTGGTGCGTCCGGTACTCGCCGGGGAGAAGCGCACCGCGTTCGCGGTCACCGAGCCGGTGGGCGGCTCGGACGTGTCGCGTTTCGTGACGGCCGCAGAGCCGGACGGCGACCACTACGTGGTGAGCGGCGAGAAGACCCTGATCTCGGGCGCGCTGCGCGCCGACTACCTGCTGACCGTGGTCCGCACGGCCGGCGAGGGGCTCGGCGGGCTGTCCCTGATGCTGATCGACGCGAACAGCCCGGGCGTCAGCATCCAGCCCGTGCCGGGGCTGGCCTGGTACAGCGCAGCCAACGGCAGCATCCGCTTCGACGGCGTGTGCGTACCTCGCGAGCGCCTGATAGGGCCCGAGGGCCGCGCGTTCGCGAGCCTCACCCACCAGTTCAACACGGAGCGCTTCAGCGGCGTCGGCGCGACGCTGGCGATGGCGCGGGTGGCCACCGCCGACGCCATCGCGTGGGCGCAGCGTCGCGAGACGTTCGGCAAGCGGCTGATCGACCACCAGGCCATCCGCCAGAAGCTCGTGACCATGGTGCGGACCATCCGCGCCGGCTACGCGCTCCTGGACCAGTGCGTCTGGCGCTTCGAGCGCGGCGAGGTGCCCGTGGCCGACCTGTGCATGCTTAAGGTCCAGGCCACCACGACGCTGGAGTACTGCGCCCGCGAGGCCATGCAGGTGCTGGGCGGCGAGGCCTACCGCGGCGACACCCGGGTGCAGCGCATCCAGCGCGAGGCGCGCATCTTCGCGCTCGGCGGCGGCACCGAGGAAATTCTGAACGACCTCGCCGGGCGGCAGCTCGGCTTCTGACAGCTGACCAATTGCGACCAGCGCGACAAGGGGGAAACCGACATGTCCGAGAAGATGGCGACCATCAAGGCGTTGATGCAGGCGAACATCGACGGCGACAAGGAAACGTTCCTCGGTCATCTGACCGACGACATCGAGTACCACTACCACGTGGGCTCGAGACCGCTGATCGGCAAGGAGTGGGTGCGCAAGTTCCTGAACAAGTACGACGAGATCTGCGCCGACCCCGACTGGCGCATCGACCGCTGGGCAGAGACGGACGACTGCCTGTTCGTCGAAGGCTACGAGGAGTACACGGACCTGCGCACCGGCGACCGCATCGCCCACCCCTACATGGGCATCTTCGAGTTCCGCGACGGCCGGATCGCCCGCTGGCGCGACTACTTCGAGATGGACAACAAGAAAGAAGAGGGGGCGGCGTGATGACGGAGGCGGACGACAATCTCGAGCTGGCCCAGCGTTTCATGGCGGCGCTGGAGGCCTGCGACGTCGACGCCGTGCGCGAACTCTACGCGCCGGATGCCCGGATCTGGCACAACTTCGACCAGGCCCTGCAGCCGGTGGAGGAGAACATCAAGTCGCTGCAGTGGATGCACCGCAAGCTGAGCGATATCGAGTACGACATCGTGCGCCGGGAGCCGATCCCGGGCGGCTGGTACCAGCAACATGTCCTCCGCGGCACGCTGCCGTCCGGCGAGCGCTTTGCGATGCCCGCGTGCGCCATCATCAAGGTGGAGGACGGGCGCATCGCGTCGCTGGACGAGTACCTGGACACGGCACATACGAAACCGCTGCGCAAATAACAATGTAGGAGGGCCTTCAGGCCCGATCCCGCAGCAGGCCCGATCCCGCAATGGGCATGTAGGAGGGGCTTTAGCCCAGATTCATTATTCTAATCGGGCCTGAAGGCCCTCCTGCCCGTTCTCTGGCTGGTGTTCGATTTCGCCGGTCAGCAGCAGATAGAACGCCGGCACGACGAACAGCGTGAACAGGGTGCCGATGCCGAGCCCGCTGGCGATGACCAGCCCGATATTAAAGCGGCTCACGGCGCCGGCGCCGGAGGCGGTCAGCAGCGGCACCATGGCGAAGATCATGGCGGCAGTGGTCATCAGGATGGGCCGCAGACGCACGGCCGCCGCCCTCTCCACGGCAGCGCGCTTGTCCAGACCCTCGCGCGCGCGCACCTGGTTGGCGAACTCCACCATCAGGATGCCGTTCTTGGCCACCAGTCCGATCAACGTGATCAGCCCCACCTGGGTGTAGATATTGATCGTAGCCAGACCCAGCGTCATGAAGATCAGCGCGCCGGCGACGGACATGGGCACAGAGACCAGGATGATGAAGGGGTCGCGCCAGCTCTCGAACTGGGCGGCCAGCACCAGGTAGATGACCAGCAGCGAGATGAAGAACGTGATCACCAGCGCGCTCGACTGCTGCTTGTACTGGCGCGACTCGCCGCTGTAGTCCCAGCTGAAGCCCACGGGGAAGGACGCCTGCGCACGCTCCTCCAGGAATCCCAGCGCGTCGCCCAGGGTCACGCCCGGCGCCATCGCGCCCTCGACGGCGATGGAGTTCAGCTGCTGGAACTGGGTGCGCTCGGCCGGTTCCACCGTGCGCTCGAAGCTCACCAGCGCGGAGAGCGGCACCATCTCGCCGCCGGCGGCCGGCACGTAGTAGTCCTCCAGCATGGCGGCATCCAGCCGGAATTCGCGTCCCACCTGGGGGATGACCCGGTAGCTGCGGCCCTCCAGGTTGAAGCGGTTGATGTAACCCTCGCCCACCATCGTGGACAGCGTCCGGCCCACATCCTGCATGGAGATGCCGAGGATGCCCGCCCGGTCCCGGTCGATGTGCAGCGTGATCCGCGGTCGGGAGAAATCGATGGACTTGCGCACGAAGGCGAACAGCCCGCTCTGCATGGCCTCGCCCATCAGGCCGTCGACCACACCGTCCACCCGCTCGTAGTCGGCCGGCGAGGTCACCACGAACTGCACCGGCAGCCCGCCGGCGGAGCCCGGCAGGTCCGGGCGCGGGAACACCGCCGCCTGCAGGCCGGCTATCTTCGAGATGGCCTGCTGCAGCTCCGGCTGCACCTCCATCTGCGTGCGCTCGCGCTCGTCACCCGGCGCCATCTTGAAGCCGCCGAACACCGTGCTGTTGTCGCCGCCCATGCCGAGGAACAGGAAACTGTCCTCGTATTCCGGCACCTCCTGGAACAGGTCCACCATGCGCCGTGCCCAGGTCTCGTTGTATTCCGGTGTCGCCGTCTGGGGCCCGCGCGCCTGGACGAAGAGGATGCTCTGGTCCTCCACCGGCGCCAGCTCCTCGGGCACCGTGGTGAACATGAACCAGATGCTGCCCAGCACGATGAGCGCGAAGACGACGGTCACCGGCACAGTATCCAGCGATGCGTGCAGCAGGCGCTGATAGCGGTCTGCCAGCCACTGGAAGAAACGCTCCACGCGCTGCTCGAAGCGGCCGGGCTCGCCGTAGCGGGTCAGCGCGCGGGCGGAGAGCATGGGGGAGAGGGTCAGGGCCACGATGCCCGAAATCAGCACCGCCCCCGCCAGCGCGAAGGCGAATTCGGTGAACAGGGTGCCCACCAGTCCGCCCATGAAACCGATCGGCGCGTACACGGCGATCAGGGTGGTGGTCATGGCGATGATCGGCAGCCCGATCTCCCGCGCGCCGATGATGGCGGCCTCGCGGCGGGAGAGCCCCTCCTCCACGTGCCGGTGGACGTTCTCGACGACGATGATGGCGTCGTCCACGACCAGTCCGATGGCGAGCACCATGGCGAGCAGCGTCAGCAGGTTGATGGAGAAGCCGAGCAGCAGCATCACGAACGCGCCGCCGATCAGCGACAGCGGCACCGCGACTGCCGGGATCAGGGCGGCACGAATGGAGCCCAGGGAGAGGAAGATCACCGTCAGCACGATCAGCACGGCCTCGGCCAGCGTGCGGAACACCTCGTCGATGGAATCCTCGATGAAGCGGCTGGCGTCGAACGAGACCTCGCCGGCGAGCCCGGCCGGCAGCTGGCGGCTGATGTCCTCCATGGCGACGTTGACGCGCCGGGAGACGTCGAGCGGATTCGCGCCGGGTGCCGGATCGATGGCGATCACCACCGAAGGCTCGCCGTTGTACCAGCTGACCGAATCGTAGTTCTCGGCGCCGAGCTCCACGTCTGCAATGTCGCCCAGCCGCACGAGCGTGTCATCGCCCGTGCGCACGACCAGATCGCGGAAGGCATCGGCGTCGCTGATGTCGGTGTCGGCGGAGAGATCGATGGCGACGTACTGTCCCTTCGTGCTGCCCACCGCCGCCAGGTAGTTGTTCTCGACCAGAACCTCGCGCACCTCTGCCGCCGAGACGCCCAGCGCGGCCATCCGGTCCGGGTCGAGCCAGATACGCATGGCGAAGGTCTTGCCGCCGAACAGATCGGCGGACGCCACGCCCTGCACGGCCTGCAGCCGGGGCTGGACGACGCGCAGCAGATAGTCGGTGGTCTCCGAGGCGCTCATCTCGCCGCCGTAGAAGACCAGGTACATGAGCGAGGTGCGGCCGCCCACGGTCGCCTCGATCACCGGGTCCTCGGCCTCGGCCGGCAGCACGTTGCGCTGGCTCGCCACCTTGGCCTGGATCTCGGCCACGGCGGCGTTCGGGTCGTAGTTCAGCACCATGTGGGCCTCGATCACCGAGCGCCCCTGCAGGCTGCGGGAGAAGAGGTAATCGATGCCCTCGGCCTCGGCGATGGCCTGCTGCAGCGGCGTGGTGATGAAGCCCTTGATGAGCTCGCTGCTCGCGCCGGGATAGCTGGTGGTGACGGTCACCACCGTGTTCCTCGTCTCCGGGTACTGCCTGACCTCCAGCGCCGTGATGGAGCGCAGTCCCAGCACCAGGATCAGCAGGCTGACGACGCTGGCCAGGACCGGCCGGCGAATGAAGATGTCGGTGAATTTCATGCGCCGCCCGGCCGGCGCTCTTCCAGCTCGACCGAATTGTCCACGGTGACCGCCTGGCCCGTCCTCAGCTTGTTCTGGCCGGCGCCGACGACGCGGTCGCCGAACTCGAGGCCGCTCACGATCTCCACCCGGCCGTCACGCACCTCGCCGGTGCCCACCTGGCGGCGGGTCGCGACCAGGCCGCCCTCGCCTTCCTCCACCAGGAACACGGAGCTGCCATAGGGATCGTAGGTCACGGCCCGGTACGGCAGCGTCAGCACCTCGCGCCGGCGCTCCTCCAGGATGCGCACCTCGGCGAACATGCCGGGCCTGAGCGCCCGGTCGTCGTTGGCGAAGATGCCGCGGACGCGCACGCTGCGGGTGCCCTCTTCGATGCCGGGGGTAATGGCATGGATGCGCCCGCTGAACGTTCGCTCGGGATGCGCCGGCACTTCCGCCTCCACCTGCTGGTCCGCGGCGAGGCGGCCCAGGTAGCGCTCGGGAAGCGTGAATTCGATGAAAATCGGCGACAGCGAGACCAGGCTCACGATCTCCTCGCCGGCGGCCACGTAGCGGCCGGGACTCACACGGCGTATGCCGAGTTCGCCGGCGAACGGCGCCCGCACGTCCTTCTTCCGGATGACGGCCCTTTTCGCCGCGACCTGGGCTTCCAGGCTCTCCAGCCGGGCTTCGGCCTCGTCCAGCTCCGACGCCGAGGCAAGCTTGTCCGCCACCAGCTTGCGCGTGCGCTCCAGCGTGATCGCGGCCAGCTTGCGGTCGGCCAGCAGCGTCTCCAGTTCCGCGCGATCCACCTCGTCGTCGAGCTGGACGATACGCGCGCCCTGCTCCACCCGATCGCCGGTGATGAAGAAGATGTCGCTGACTTTGCCCGGCACCTCGGCGGCCACCATGATGCCGCTGGTGGGCACCGCGCTGCCCACGGCGGTGAGCGCCGGAACCCAGGTCTCGCGCGTCACCTCCACCGTGGTGACGACGGCGGGCGGCTGGCCGCGCCCGGGACCTCCCTGCGACTGAAAATATTTCCACGCGAACAGGGATCCGAACAGCGCTCCCGTGAGCGCGACGACGATGATGAGTCTCTTGATCAGGGGAACGCCTCGTATCTCTGGTCATCGATGGGTGGCGCCGCGGGCACCACCCCGGCGGGACGGCATAGTGTAACGAATGCCGGCACGTCCCCGCAGTGTCGTTCCCGTCGATGGAGGTCCGACCAAGCATCTCCCGTATCACTCACGGCAGCCCGGCCGGGGCCGGTTGCAGCCATCCGGAATTCGGACTAATATCGATAAATCTTTTTATGCAAGTGTGTTGCAATCAAGCAACGCATAAGGAGATGCCGCGGGGCGCCCGTTATAACAACGTTCGGGCAAATCGGTCGCCGCCACAGGATTCGGAGAGATTCTACCGAGTCCAAATTGAAAACCGAGAGGGGGAGACAAATGCAACCACGAGAGAAAACCAGGTTTCGCGTGCTCCGCGACCGCCTTGCCACGCCGGTGCTGGCCGCAGGGCTGCTGGCCATCGCCGGCACCGCAGTCGCGCAGGAGCTAGAGGAGATCGTCGTCACGGCGCAGAAACGCGAGGTGGGCCTGCAGACGGCCCCGGTGGCCATCACGGCCTACTCCGGCGATACGCTGGAGGAGAACAAGATCTACGACGTGATGGATCTGGCCAACAGCGTGCCGGCGTTCTCGCTGACCATGAATACGCCGCTCGACCTCGAGCTGAACATCCGCGGCGTGACCAACACCCGGCTGGACTCGCCGACGGCGGATCCCTCGGTCGGCCTGTTCCTCGACGAGGTCTACATCGGCCGCACCGGCGGGCTGAACACCGACTTCTACGACCTGGAGCGCATCGAGGTCATCCGCGGACCCCAGGGCGTGCTGCTCGGCAAGAACGTGGTGGGCGGCGCGCTGAGCATCATCACCGCGGCGCCCCAGTTCGAGCCCTCGGGCCGTCTCCTGGTCTCGGCGGGCAACTACAACGCCCTGCATACCACCGGCTATGTCACGGGGCCGCTGGCGGATCGCTGGGCGGGGCGCATCTCGTTCCAGACGCGGGACCGGGACGGCTACGCCCACGACGTGCTGCACGACCGGGAGCTGGAGAACCTCACTTCCCGGCAGCTCCGTGCCCAGCTGCTCTACGACAATGACAGCGACCTGCGGGCCCGGCTCTCGCTCGACTACAACGACGACTGGACAAACGGCATCAACGTGGTCGCCGAGGCGGGCGGGCCGAACGGTTTCCGGCCGTGGAGCACGCTGCGCGATTTCCTCGGCCTGACGGACATCCGCCAGAGCACGCCCGAGGACAACCTCTATGCCGGCGAGCAGTGGGAGCAGAACAATCACATGAGCCGCGAAGGCATCGGCCTCATGCTGAACGTCGAGAAGGACTTCGACGGCTTCTCCCTCACGTCGATTACCGGCTACCGGGACGCGCAATCCAAGCAGCTCTATGACCAGACGGGCGCCGGACCGGACGTGTTCGACCAGGTGGCGGACTTCGCGGATTATGCGGCCTACGTGGCGAATCGCTTTCCGGACCCCACCGATCCCCGCTCGCTGGGTGCCGTTCTGCTGTTCTCCTCACCGGTGAACGAGCAGGCCGACATCATGCAGTTCAGCCAGGAGTTCCGTCTGACCTCGACGACCGAGGGCCGCTGGGACTGGATCGCCGGCGTCTACTTCAAGCATGACGAAATCGACAAGTTCGACCGCTTCTTCGGGGAGAACATCACCGGTGCGCTGCCCACCCTCAGCGGCGAGAGCCACTGGATCAACGACGGCGAGATGGACTCCATGGCGGCGTTCGGCCAGATCGGCTTCGATATCACCGACACCCTGAAACTCTCCGTCGGCGTGCGCTGGACCAAGGACGAGAAGGAAGGCACGGTGCAGGGCATCGCGGTGGCCACCGGCGACCGCTTCAACCCCGGCGACACGGTGCCGCTGACGCCCCTGGGCGCGAACTTCACCCTAGGCGGCGGCTTTACCACCGACTACGGCGACGACTGGAGCAAGGTCACGCCCCAGGCCATCCTCGAATGGCAGGCGACCGACACCCTGTTCCTGTACGCGAGCATCTCGGAAGGCTTCAAGGGCGGCGGCTACGAGGACACCCCCGCGAACGAGGCGGCGGCCACCTTCGCCTTCGACCCGGAGGAGGTCACCAACTACGAGGTGGGCTTCAAGACCGACTTCGCCGAGGGCCGCGCACGGCTGAACGCGTCGTTCTTCTTCATGGACTACACGGACCTGCAGGTGCAGCAGACCAACGAGGACTGCCTCTGCAACCTGACGGACAACGCCTCCGACGCGGAGATCAAGGGCGTGGAGGCCGAGTTCCAGTACACGCCGGTCGACGGGCTGCTGCTGTACGCCTCGGGCTCGTTCGTGGATACGGAGTACATCGAGTTCATCGAGTCGAGCGGTTTCGACAGCTCCGGCAACCAGCTGCAGCGTACGCCCGAACTGCAGTACAACGTGGGCTTCGACTACACACCGGTCAACGCTGCCGGCTGGGCGAGCAACCTCACCTTCCGCCTGAATTACACCTATCAGGACGAGCTCTACTGGCAACCGGCCAACCTCAACCAGGAGGATGCCTACGGCCTGCTGGACGGGCGCATCAGCTACGCGCCGATGGACGGCAACTGGAGCTTCGGCGTCTGGGGCAAGAACCTGGCGGACGAGGAATACCGCACCAACATCATCCCCTTCTTCGGCGAAGAGGTCGGGCAGTACGGGGCGCCCCGTACCTACGGCGTCGATTTCGCCTATAATTTCGAGTAACAGGGGAGCGCCGGGCGCTACGCCCCGGCCACTGACGGAAGGGCGGCACGCGTCATGCGTGCCGCCTTTTCTTTTTGGGTCGGGGTCGGGGTCGGGCCTGAAGGCCCTCCTACAGGTTGGCGAGGTGTTCCAGGCGGCGGTAGAGGTCGGTTAGCCGCACGTCGAATTCGCGCCGGCGCCTATCCACCTCGCCGTCGCCGTCACCGATGAGCCCCAGGTTGCGCACCAGCAGCAGGCCGCCGGCCACGAGCGCGCGCGATGCGGAATCCGCCCAGAGGATGTCGCGGCGGTCGGCCATGCGGCGGCCGAGGCCCAGGCAGGTCTCGATCAGCGCGTCGTCGCCGGGGTCGGGATCTGCGGCACCGCTCAGGAGCGCCCGGGCGACCACCCGATAGGCCTCCACATAAGGGCGCAGCACCGCCTGGGCGACGCACAGCGGCTTTCGCGCGACCAACTCGGCGATGCCCGCGCCGCCCGCCTCCAGCCGGCTCTGCCAGTCCGGCGCGAGTGCATCCAGTTCCGCCCGCACCGCCGCCCGATACTCGGAGCGGCGGGCGAAGAAGAACTCCATCTTGAACAGGTCACGCAACCGGTCGATCTCGCCCTCGAACACCTGCCGCGGCTCCGCCCTGTCGGCCTCGGCAGCACGGAGCAGGGCAAGTTCGACGAAGGCGGCGATCACGAAGTGATGGGCGGCCATGTTGCTGTAGTACAGCGCAGCCAGGTGCCGCTCGCGCGGCACCGTCAGCCGGCCGGTCGATTCGGCCACCATCCCGGTGGCGGCCAGTTCCGCCACCACCCGTTCGAGCTCGGCATCCGGTTCGGCGGGCAACGCTTTCACCGCCGCCGGGTCGTGGCGCCGCACGTGCGCGAAGAGCGCGATCACATCGTCGCGCAACCGCGTGCGGCCAAGCCCCTCCTCGCAGAGCAGCGCCATCATGACCAGCGAGGCGGTGGTGGGCGGCGTCACCCGGTTGATCCGGTAGCAGACCTCGAACGCGAGCTTCTGCACCTCCACCGACTCCGCGCTTGCCGACTCCAGGGCGGGCGCGTCCGGCGTATCGTGCAGCGACACGGGCTCGCCGAAGCGGACGTACATGCGCCCGAGAGGCTGCCTGAGGCCGCGGATGTAGCTCAGGAACCAGGGCAGCGACTCCGGCGACTTGCCCGAGCCCGTCTGCTGCGCCGTCATCTCCGGGACGTCGGGAATCTGGTCGTAGGCGATGGAGACGGGCACATACCGGACCGGGTCTCCGTCGAGTTCGCGGCTTGCTTCCACCACATACTTGAGCAGGCCGAGCTTCGGCATGACGAGCTTGCCCGTGCGGGACCGCGTTCCCTCGATCGCCCACATGAACGAGGCGCCGGCCGAGAGCAGATCGCCGATGGCGCTCTTCAGCGCCGCCCGGTACACGGGGTTGTCGCGGATGCCGCGCCGGATGAAGATGCCGCCCGCCCGCCGGGAGAGCCAGCCGAGCCCCAGGAAGTCCATGTTGATGCCGCCGAAGACGTACGGCGTGTCGATGCCGCGCTCGTGCAGGGCATGATAGAGCGCGAAGATGTCCAGATAGGTCTTGTGGGTGATCAGATAGACCACCGGTCCCCGCCGCGCCAGCTCGGCGACGCGGGCGAACTCGCCGTCGTCGCAGACGATATCCCGCGCATAGCCGCGCCGGCAGACGAACCGGCTCAGCGCGGCGAACAGACCCACGCCCGTGGCGCTGCGGCGGCTGTCCAGTTCCGCGAGATAGCCCTCGGCCTCCTCGGCCAACCGGGCCGGATCGCGGCCGAGCGTCGGGGCCAGTTCCCGCAGCACCTGCTCGAGCCGCTGGCGGGACTGCGTCACCGCAGCTGGCTGTCCTTGCTGCCGCGGCGATTGTAGAGGGCTTCGCCCTGCCCTTTCTCGTCCCGCTCGGCCTGGCAGCCGAGGCAGCGGCGCACGCCGGGGACGGCCTCGCGCCGCGCGGCCGGGATCTCGTCGCCGCATTCCTCGCAATGCGTCAGGGAAGGGCCGCGGGGCAACCGGCCACGGGCGCGTTGCACGGCGTCGTCGACGCTGGCATCTATCTGTTCCTGTACGGCCCCGTCACGGGCCCAGCCACCGGCCATGGCATCCTCCGATTGGGGGCCTGCGCCAACGGGGACGAGCATAGCAAATCAGCACGCGCTTCGGCCGTCGCCCGGAAAAGCGATCGCGAACGCCTCGGGTTCCAGGGCGCTCGCATTGGCGACGAAACTGACCGTATGGTAGTTGCCGCACAGTGCAAGGATCTCGAGTTGCTGCTCGAGATCCCAGAGTTCGCGGAACGCATCGAGCGTGACCGGGTCCGGCCGGCCGTCGGCGCAGAGTCCGTCGATCACCCGCAGCAGAACCGCCTCGGCCTCCGTCCAGCAAGGAGCGTCGGGCGGCGAAAGCCGGGTCGCCCGGATCTGCTCCGGGCCCAGCCCCGCCGCGGCGCCGAATGCGGCGGCGTGCACGCCCCACTCGTACTCGCAATTGCGCTGCGCGCAGGTGCGCAGAATCACGAGTTCACGTTCCCTGAGCGACAGCGGGCTGTCCCCATCCAGAAGGTTCACCACACCCTTGCCCCGCAGGAAGCGCAGGCTGTTGGCGAACACGCGGAATAACTTCAGGACGTAGCCGTCCCGCTTCGGGTACGACTCGAACGCGGCGACCACGTCCTCCGGCCACGGCGGCTCCACGGGGGCGAGAACCTCTCTCATCATGCGGCTCCTGTGCTACAGTATTTGTAGCAAAGCATACTGCTACAGAAACTGTAGTGTCAACATGACTACGAATACAGGCGACAAGAGCCGCGGGTCAGCCCGACGGCCCATCATGGCGCTCCTGGACCTGCTGGGCCGGCGCTGGACGCTGCGCATACTCTGGGAGCTTCGCGACGAGCGGCTGTCTTTCCGGCAGCTGCGCGAGCGCTGCGACAACGTCTCGCCGACCAGTCTCAACCGCAGACTCCGCGAACTGCGCGAGGCCGGCCTCGTGGACCTGGAGGACGACGGTTACGGTTACACGCAGCGGGGCCGCGAGTTGGGCGAACGCCTGGCGGACCTGAGCGACTGGTCGAGGGCGTGGCACGCCGAACGTACCTGACGGCCGCGCGGGGCTAGCCCTGGGGCACCTCCGCGCGCTGTCGGCTGGCGCGATAGGGTCGCAGCGCCAGGTAGCTCAGGAGAACCCCCACCGGTATCACCGTGGCGCTCACCACGGCCATCGAGTACCGGAGCTTCATCGGGTCGTCGAAGCCGAAGTCCGTCACCAGCGCCACGAGGGTGGGACCGAAACCGAGCGCGATCAGGTTGCCCACCAGGAAGTACAGTGCCGTCATCTGGGCGCGCAGGGGATTGGGCGTGATCACCTGCAGCGCGGCGGCGGGCAGGCCCTGGGGGAAGGCCAGCAGGAAGCTGGTCACCGCCAGGCAGGCCAGCGCGAGGCCGCCGTTCGGCATCAGCGGCGTCGCCACCGCGAACGGTACCGTGATCACACCGCCATAGAAGGCCGCGCGCAGGATGGCGTCGCGGCGGCCCCGCCGCTCCAGCCAGTCGGCCACGTAACCGCCCGCGTAGACGCCCGCCGTGCCGAGCACGAACATGATGCCGCCGTAGGCGAGTCCTATGGTGGAGGCTTCCCAGCCCCAGGTGCGGATGAACAGGGTCGGCGTCCAGACCATGTAGCCCGCGATGGCGATGCCGATCATCGAGAAGGCGAGGAAGTGGAACGCCACCGTAAGGGCGTTCACCTTCAGGAAGGCCAGCAGCACCGGCAGCGAACTCGCATTCCCTTCCCGCGGCACGCCTGCCGCCTTCAGACCGCGGCGCACCGGTTCCCGGATCGTCAGCACGAGCAGGAATATCGGCAGGCCGAGGACGCCGACGAAGAAGAACGTCATCTGCCAGGGACGGACGTCACCCAGCACCGGCACGGTCACCACGCCGGCGTTCATCACCATGCGCACGACGATGCCGCCGATGATCATCGCCAGCCCCGCGCCGAAATAGACGCCCATGGAATAGACACTGAAGGCACGGGCGAGCTTATGCTTCGGGAAGTAGTCCGCCATGATCGAGAAGGCGGCCGGCGACAGCGTGGCCTCGCCGACGCCCACCCCGACCCGGGCGGCGAACAGCTGCCAGAAGTTCCGCGCCGCACCGCACAGCGCCGTCATCGCGCTCCAGAAGGCGACGCCGAAGGCGATGATGACCTTGCGGTTTTTCTGATCGGCGAGCCGCGCGATCGGCACGCCCATCAGCGTGTAGAAGATGGAGAAGGCGAGGCCGGCGAGCAGGCTCACCTGGGTATCGCTGATGGCGAGATCCGCCCGGATCGGCTCGATCAGCAGGCTCAGGATCTGGCGGTCGATGAAGGAGTTGGTGTAGGCGAGCATGAGCACGCCGACCACGTACCAGGAGTAGACCGGATTCGGCCATTCGCCGTCTTCGTCGTGAGCGTCCGCGCCGACGGTCTGCGTCTGCTGCATGCGTTCTCTCCCCCGCTGCTGCCCGGTTGCGGCACCCGCGCACCCCGCCGGTGACCGGATTGCCTGCGACCGAAGGCTAGCTTAGACTGTCCCAGTCTAATTACGCAAGTTTGTGGCTGCGCCCCGCGGAGGGATAGCGGGCGACCACGTGAGATTCACTTTCAGGGGGAGACTCGTCCTATGAGAATGCACGTTCTACTGCTGTCGCTGCTGCTGGTCCCGCTGGTCCCGCAGGCCGGCGATCATGCCGGCACCGACGCTGTCGAAGCCGAGGCCGAGGCCGTCGCGATGAAGATGGTCGACGCCTGGAACACCATGGAGTGGGACCGCATGATCGATCTGTTCGCCGAGGACGCCGTGTTCCAGAGCATGATGAAGGAGCCGGTGATCGGCCGCGAGACCATCCGCCCGCGCTTCCTCGCGCTGGTGGACGGGATCGAGCGCATCGAGCTGCAGATCCGCAACATGGCGATCAACGGCAACGTCGTGTTCCTCGAGCGGGTCGACGACTTCGTCTACAAGGGCAAGCATTCCCGCATCCCGGTCGTCGGCGTGCTGGAGATCGCCGACGGCGAGGTGCAGGCGTGGCGCGATTACTACGATTGGGCGCAGCTGGAGGAGGCGCTGACCGTGGAGGAATAGTCCGCCTCAGCCGGCTGCCTCCACACTCCCCTGGCCGCCCTGGCCGCCGTAGCCGCTGTCAGGGGCCATTTCAGAGACCTTTCAAGAGGCCTCTTCGGGGGCGTCCTCGTGGACGATCGTCTCGCCGCGGGACGTGTGCTCGTGTTCGATCTCCCAGGACCCGTCGGCCGTCTTCTCCAGCACGTGGGTGAAGGCGCCCCGGATCGTCTCGTGAGGGAATACGTGCTCGAACGAGCCCGTGGCCACGGCCACGTCGTCGGTCAGCAGCCGGACCTCCATCTTGTCGATGGTGAACTTGCCCATGCGCCGCTCGTCCGGCCAGTTCTCGCGGAACACGCGGTTCACGGCATCCCAGCCGGCGAGCCAGGTCTTGCCGTAGACGAGGCGCATGTCGTCGCCCTTGCCGTAGGCATCCAGATAGGCGGTCATGTCGGCCGCGTTCCAGTCCTTCTGCAATCCGCGGATGACGGCCTCCACCGCATCCTCCTGCGGCCCGCCGTGGGCGGGACCTGCAAGGGCGCAGGCCAGCGCCAGTACGGCGGCGGCGAGGCACGGGGTCCTGTAGTCAAACATCGGCGTCTCCTGTTCCGGCAATGGGATGGTGGCGCGGCCGACAGGCCGCTTCAGCCTGCCGCGCGCACACGCACGGGCAGCGCACTCATGCGCGGCAGACCGCTCCAGATGTCGTAGTCGGTCTCGTCGTCGACCAGCGCGCTGGTGCTGGTGCCGCGGAAGTCATCGGCGGCCGTGGTGTTCGGAAATCCGTGGGCGACCGAGACGACGCCGGGGCGGACGTCGTCGGCCAACTCCACGACGGCGGGGGCGCTGCCATTGCCGCTGGCGATCTCGATCCGGTCGCCGGCCGCCAGCCCGAGCGCCGCCGCATCCCGCGGATTCATGTAGGCCGGGTTGTACGGCACCTTCTTCGCCAGTGCCTTCACCCGGTGCCCCACCGAGTTGTAGACATGGTGCTGGCGCCTGCTCACCAGCAGCAGCGGCAGGCCTTCGCCGCCCGGCCTCGCCTCGTCCGCCGCACCCTGACGTCCAGCCTCGTCCGCGCCGCCTGCAGCGGCAAGACCGGCCAGCTCTGCCATCATGCCGTCATTGCCGACCTCCAGGCGGTACGGCCAGTCCGGGTCCCGCGGTTCCGCCGGCGCGGAGCGCTCCTCGAAGATGTGGCCTTCCGGATACTTCTTGATCTCCTCCAGCGGCACGGGGCTGCGGCTGGTGAACACCTCGATCAGCTCGTCGGTGGTGGGCGGCGACTCCATGTCCCAGGCGTAGCCGCGGAAACCGAGCGGCATGTCCATGCGCCGGGCGAGCTCGTAGAACACGCGCCAGTCCTCCATCACCTCCGCGCCCTCCGGCGGGTCGATGAGCGCGGGCTGGTACTGGGCGAACGGCTCCTGGAAGCCGATGGACAGGCCGTAGGTCACCATGCCCTCGTTGGCGAAGGAGATGGCGGGCATCTCGTAGCCGAACATCGGGCCGATCACGTAATCCGCGAGTTCCGCCGTGGCTGACAGCTGGGGATCGATGACCACCAGCAGGTCAAGGGATTCCAGCGCCCGCCGGACCTTCTCCCGGTTCGGGAACGCCGCCAGTGGATTGCCGCCGGCGACGAACAGCGCGCGCACCTGCCCTTCCCCCGGTGTCAGGATCTCGTCGGCCAGCGCGGCTGTGGACAGTCCGGCGGCGGTATCGGCCAGCCCGCGCACGCGCAACGATTCGCCGAAGCCGACGGCAGGCCGCGGTTTCTCCGCCCGCGCCCTGCCCGAGAACATGCGGAACAGGCAGCCGAGATTCGGCACGCGCTCGCCCGCTCTCACCCAGCGTCCGCAGATCGTGTTCAGCGCGAGCAGCAGATACTCCATCAGGGTCCCGTGGGGAGCCATGTTCGAGCCGGTGCCGCCCGTCGCGTTACCCTTCCTGCCGTTTGCGAACATCCGCGCGGCCGCCGCGATGTCGTCGGCCTGCAGCCCGGCACGGGCGGCGACCCGTTCCGGCGTGAACGGCTCCACCGCCGCGGCCAGTTCGTCGAAGCCGTTCACCTCTGCGGCGACGAAGTCCCGGTCGTGGAGGCCTTCGGCGATGATCACGCGGATGATGGCCGCCAGGATCTCCGGGTCGTGCCCGGGCAGGCATTGCAGGTGGATGTCCGCCTTACGCGCGCTCTCGGTGCGGCGCGGATCGATCACGATGAGCTTCAGCCCCCGCTTCTTCGCCTCGTGCAGTCGCTTCGCCGGGTTGAACGGCGGGATGCCGCCCCACATCGAGACCAGCGGGTTGGCGCCCACCAGCATGCAGACGTCGGAGTCGGCGAAAGCCTCGGGGCCCGCACCCCAGCGCCCGTGCAGCGCCATGGCAATGGGCTTGCCGGGCTGATCGATCGTGGCATTCGTGAAGCGCATGGGCGAGCCGATGGCATCCATGAAGGCGTGCCGCGTCATCACGCCGCCCACGCAGAAGTGGCTGAACGTCCCGGTGTACATCGCCACCGCGCGGGGGCCGTGCTCGGCGACGATCGCCTGCAGTTTCGCCGCGACCTCGTCCAGGGCCTGCGGCAGGGGGATCTCGCCGCGGCTGCCGTCCTCACCCCGCTTCAGGGGATGCAGGATGCGCTCGTCGGCGTAGTGGAACTCGTGGAAGTTGCGGCCCTTGATGCAGCTGTAACCGGCATACACCGGGTTGTGCTTGTCACCGATCAGCCTGACGATGCGCCCGTCCTCGAGGTGGATCTTCATCGAGCAGAAGGCATGGCAGAATCGGCAAAGGCCGTGTCGCTCTTCGGTGGTCATGTCAGTCTCCTCCCGCGGCCGCCGCGCGCACGGCTTCGCCCCAGTCCCGGATCGCCGGCGCCGTGAACGACAGGAAGCGGCCGAAAGAGACGAAGCCGTGGATGGTCTGCTCGTAGCAGCAATACTCCACCGGGACGCCTGCCCGCTCCAGTGCCTCGGCATAGGCCGCCGCCTCGTCGCGCAGCGGATCCAGCCCCGCCGTCACGATCAGCGCCGGCGGCAGACCGGACAGAGTGTCGGCGAGTCCGGGCGACAGTCTCGCGTCGGCCGGGTCCTGGCCCGGCGCGAGATACTGGGCACCGAACCAGGCCATCAGTTCCCTCGTCAGGAAATACCCGTCGGCATTCTCGGCCACCGAGGGATAGCGCTCCGCGTCCCGGGAGGCATCCAGCGCCGGATAGATCAGGAGCTGAAAAAGCGGCGCGGGACCGCACCCGGCCACCGCGCGCTGCGCCAGCGAGGCCGCGAGACCTCCGCCGGCGCTGTCGCCGGCAACGACGATACGGTCAGGATCGGCGCCGAGCCCGGCAGCGTTTTCGAGCGCCCATCGCCAGGCCGTCCAGGCATCCTCCCAGGCGGCGGGGAAACGGTATTCGGGACCCAGGCGGTAGTCGACGGCCAGCGTGACGGCACCGCTGGCATCGGCCAGCGTCCGGCAGACCGCGTCGTGGGAATCGAGATCGCCGATGGCACCGCCGCCGCCGTGGAAATAGAGGAGCAGCGGCGCTCCTTCTTCGGCGCCCTCGGGGCGATACAGCCGCGCGCGCAGACCCGGGGCCATCTCCACGTGCCGTGTCTCCGCCACGGGCTCGGCCGGGTGGGCGGATGCCGCGGTGAGCGGATCGTGGATCTTCCTCGCCTCGGCGGCGGGCAGCGTCCAGATGGGCGGGTACTCCGCCTCCGCCATCAGGCGCAGGAGGCCGGCGGTTTCGGCGTCCGGCGTCACGACCCGAGCCGCTCGCGCTTCAGGCGTATGCCCGCCGCCTCGCGGTCCCAGGTATCGTCGGTGACGCCGGCTTCCCGGAACAGCACCTTGCGGGGCTTGTTGGTCTCCGTCTTCGGTATCTCGGCGACGATGCGCACGTAACGGGGCACCATGAAATAAGCCAGACGCTCCACCAGGAACTCCGTGAGCGCCACCGGATCGAGGCTCGCGCCGGCCTTCGGCACGACGACGATCAGCACCTCCTCCTCCGTGTACTCGCTCGGCACGCCGACGGCGACCACCTCGTCGACCTCGGGGTGGCGGATCACCTCGGCCTCGACCTCGAGCGACGAGATATTCTCGCCCCGGCGCCGGATGGTGTCCTTGCGCCGATCGACGAAGAAATACTCGCCGTTCTCGTCCTGGCGGAACACGTCGCCGGTGTGGAACCAGCCGTTGCGCCAGGCCCGGGCCGTCGCCTCCGGCATGTTGATGTAGCCGGCGTTCATGGTCCACGGCAGGTCGGAGCGCACGATCAGCTCGCCGGGCTCGCCGCGGGGCACCTCGATGTCGTTCTCGTCCACCAGCCGGCATTCCATGCCGGTACGGGGCCGGCCGCAGGCGTAGTGGACCTCGGAGTTCACGTCGCTGATCAGCGGCGTGGACACCTCGGTCATGTTGAAGCCGGTCACGTAGTCGAAGCCGAAGCGCTTGCCGAGCGCGATGGTCTCGTCGTTGATCGGGAACATCGTCAGGTTGCGGAGCGGGTTCTCGGTGTCGTCCGGCCGCGGCTCCGACTTGGCGATAAACGGCGCCATGGCGCCGATCAGCCCGGCCGTGGTCACGCAGTTCGCACGCCGCACCTGGTCCCAGAATTCGGTGGTGCTGAAGCCGCTCACGAGATAGAAACACCCCGAATTCACCAGCGCGCAGTAGATGGGGCTGGTGCCGCCGACGTGGAACATCGGCAGGTTCACCAGGATGGCGTCGCCGTCCTCCATCCGGTAGTTGATGACCGCGGTCGTATAGAGCTGCAGGTAGGGCGACAGCACGCCCTTCGACGGCCCGGTGGTGCCGGAGGTATAGATGACGCTCTGGATGTCCCAGGGTTCGATTACGGCGGAGTCGTCGAAAGACTCGCCGTCGCCCTTCAGCGCGTCCGCGCCGTGGAAGCGCAGACCGGGCCGGTCCGCGAGCACCTCGCCGCCCGACAGCACCACCTGCGCGAGACTCTCGAGCGTCAGCCCTTCCAGACGTTCGACCAGCTCGGGATGGGTGACCATGATCCGCGCGCCGGTGAGGTTGACGGCGTGCTCCAGCACGCCGCCGCGATAGGCCGTGTTCAGCGGCACGTAGATGGCGCCGAGGTAGTTGGCGGCGAACCAGACCCGGACGATGTCCCGGCCGTTCGGCAGCCAGGCGATGACCGCGTCGCCGCGGCCGACGCCGAGCGCCTGCAGGCCGGCGGCCGTGTCGCGGACCTCGCGGCGGCACTCGGCGTAGGTCCACTCCGTGCCGTTCTCGAACAGGGCGACCCGGCGATCGGGACAGCGCTCCGCCCGGCTGTCCAGCAGGCCCTTCAGGACGCAGTCGTCCCGGTCCGGCATGCCCGGATCGAACCAGGGCGGTCGGATCTCTTCTCGGTCGCCGCTCATCGTCGCATCTCCCCCAACGGCGCTTGCAGTCACTTGCATTAAGAAACCCGACCTTAGCCAGCAGTCACCCGGCCGTCAACCGCCAGTTGACGGCGGGAGCGCCCGCCGGGTATTTTAAGTTCTATATTGCAAGTGACTGGAGCAGCGGATGGACGCGGCAACACTGCTGAAGATCGTCAATTTCTACGGGCGCTTTACCCCGAACTACACCAAGATCGGCTATTACGCCCGGGGGCTGCCCTGGGGCTCCTCCCGCCCGTGGGACTTCTCCGGTCAGCACTGGGTGGTCACCGGGGCGAACGCCGGCATCGGAGCGGCCATTATGCGCACGGCTTCCGCCGCGGGTGCCAGCGTGGTCGCCGTGGCCCGCAACGCCGAGCGGCTCACGGCCGCGGTGAATGCGCTGCCGGCCGAGTCCGCCGGGAGGGTCACGCCGCTGGTCGCGGACATGTCGCTGCAGTCGGAGACCGACGAACTGCTCGGCAGGCTCGTCGCCGACGAGCGCCGGATCGACGTGCTCATGAACAACGTGGGCGTCCTGCTGAATGAGCACGAACTCACCGGCGAAGGACGGGAGAAGAGTTTCGTCACCAACCTGCTCAGCCACTTTCAGCTTACCGAGGGCCTGGCAGAGGCCGGCAAATTCGCCGACGAGGCCACCATCGTGAACATGTCCTCCGGCGGCATGTACAACGTCCCCCGCTCGATCAAGGGCCTCAACACGCTGGACCCGAAGCGCTACAGCGGCAAGATCGCCTACGGCTTCCACAAACGCGCCCAGGTGGCGCTGACCAACTACTGGAACCGCAAATACGGCGACCGGGGCCTGCGTGTCTACGTCACCCATCCGGGCTGGTCGAAAACACCGGGGGTCAGATTTTCCCTGCCGACCTTCTGGAAGATCCAGAACGTCCTGCTGCGCACGCCGCTGCAGGGCGGCGACACCGCGCTGTGGCTGGCCGCCGAACGGCCGGAGATCGGCGACGAGGAGGTGATCTGGTTCGACCGCAAGCCGCGTGAGACCCATATCTTCGAGCACACGCGCACGCCGCTGTGCAGCGAGGAGGAGCTGGTGGATTATCTCCAGCGGGAACTGGATAAGGGCGGCGCGGAATCCGGGGACGCCCCGGCGGAGTCGGCCTGACCCGCCCGGGCCGTCGGGGTTTGAGGGGAAGGGCGCCGGCGGCTTCGTCGCCTCTCAGCGCCCGACGACGAAGCTGACCGTGGTGGTGGCGCTGCCGCCGATGTTCAGCGTGGCCACCGTCTTCGCGCCCTCGATCTGGTAGTCGCCGGCCCGGCCCGTGACCTGCTTGTAGCTGTCGAGCATCATCCGCACGCCGGTGGCGCCCACCGGATGGCCCAGGCCGATCAGGCCGCCGCTCGCATTCACGGGGATGCGGCCGCCGAGGGCGATGTCGCCGTTCTCCACCGCCTGCCAGCTCTGGCCCGGCGCCGTGATGCCGAAGTGGTCGATGGCCATGTATTCGGTGCTGGTAAAGCAGTCGTGGGTCTCGATGCCGTCGAGCTGCTCCACGCCCTCGATGCCGGCCCGGCCGAAGGCGTCGGTGATGGCGCCGCGGACGTGGGGGAAGATGTAGGGTGCGTCCCTGCTCTCCTCGATCTTCTGCTGATAGGTGATCGGCGCGGTGCGGTGGCCCCAGCCCCGTATCCAGGGCAGGTCGTCGAGGCTCGTGCCGTGGCGCTTCGCGTATTCGGCCGCCTTCTCCGCGCCGGCGAGGAACACAATCGCGGCGCCGTCGGTGATCTGGCCGCAGTCCTGCTTGCGCATGCGCCCCTCGATGACCGGGTTGGCCTCGTCGTCCTCGGCGAAGCTCGCGGCGGTGAATTCCCAGCGCCGGGTCTGTGCGTTCGGGTTGCGCCGGGCGTTGTCGAAGTTGTTCTTCGCGATGCCGGCCAGGTGTTCGTGCTTCAGGCCGTAGCGGCGGTCGTATTCGTCGGCCAGCTCGCTGAAGAGATGCGGCCAGGGGAACTCCACGTCCGCGCACTCGTGGCCGCTCCACATGGCCGGGCCGCCGATGAGATCCGCGGCCGTCTGGCCGGGCACGTTGCGCATCTGCTCGATGCCGATCACGGCGGCCAGGTTGTAGCGCCCCGCCTCGATGTCCGCGGCGGCGGACAGGATTGCGATGCTGCCCGAGGCGCAGGCGGCCTCGTGGCGGGAGGCGGGCTTGCCGGAGAAGGCCGGGTGCAGCGCGGCGAAGAAGCCGCCGAGATGGCCCTGCTTGCAGAACAGCTCCGCCGCGAAGTTGCCGACGTGGGCTACCTCGATCTCCTCGGGCTCTATGCCCACGGTGTCGACGCCGGTGCGCACGGTGTGCGCGAAGGCGTCGAACAGCTCGTCCCCGTTGCGGGCCCAGTTGGCGGCGAAATCCGTCTGATAGCCGCCCAGCACGTAGACTCTCTCGCTCATCGTTCCCCCTGCCGCTCACGCTCGAGCGTCCGCCACATCTGGTCGATGCGGTCGGCGCCCCAGTACATCTCGCCGTCCAGGAAGAAGGTGGGCGCGCCGAACACGCCCCGCTCCATCGCCTCGTCGGTGACCGTCTTCAGCTTCTGCTTGACCTCGTCCCGTGCGATGCCCTGCATCACCTCTTCGGCATCCAGGTCCAGCCCTTTTGCCACCTCGGCGAGCACCGCCGGATCGGAGCAGTCCCGGCCCTGGCCGAAGCTGGCGTCGAATACCGCGCCGATCCAGTCGACGGCGTCTTCCTCGTCGATCTCCTTCAGGAACCAGTAGGCGCGGGCCGCCAGGATGCTGTTGAAGGGGAACGGGTCGGGCCAGTGGTAGGGCAGGCCCCATTCCGCCGCCGAGCGCTCCACGTCGTGCCAGACGTAGCGGCCCTTCAGGGAATCCGGCTGCGGCGGCGCATGGCCGCGGGCCTTGAAGATCGCGCCCAGCGCGATCGGCTGCCAGTCGATCCTGACGCCGAACTCCTCCGCCAGCGCGCGCAGCCGATGCTGGCCGATGTAGCTGTAGGACGAGGAGAAGTCGAAGTAGAAATCGATCGCTCTCTTCATCGGACGACCTCGTTGAAACCAATGGCTTTCATAACTAGACTCGGGGCGACTATATAATGCCGGTGGGGCGATCGCAATCGAAGCCATCGAGGCTGCCGAAGCCAATCTGACCGCCTGCCACCAACACCCACTCATCGGGAGCGACCGACATGACCGACGTCTTCATCTATGATGCCGTGCGCACGCCGCGTGGCAAGGGCCGCGAGGGCGGCGCGCTGAACGGGCTCACGCCGCTGGACCTGCAGAAGACGCTGATCGGGGCGCTGCTCGAGCGCACCGGGCTCGATGCCGGGCGCATCGACGACATCATCCTCGGCTGCGTGACCCAGGTGGGCGAACAGGGCGGCAACATTGCCAAGGTGGCGGCGCTGTATGCGGGCCTGCCGGCCTCGGTGCCGGGCATCACCGTGAATCGCTACTGCTCGTCCGGGCTCGACGCCTGCAACTTCGCGGCGATGAAGATCGCCACCGGCATGGACGAGCTGGTGCTGGCCGGCGGCGTGGAATGCATGTCCCGGGTGCCGATGCTCTCGGACAAGGCCGCCTTCTATTCCGATCAGGCGGTGGCGCAGAAGACGCGATTCGTCCCCATGGGGCTCGCCGCGGACCTGGTGGGCAGCCTGGACGGCATCAGCCGGGAGGAATGCGACGCCTATGCGGTCATGAGCCAGCAGCGCGCAGCCCGCGCCCAGAGCGAGGGCCGTTTCGCGAAGTCGCTGGTGGCCGTGGCAGACCCCGCCGGCGGAGCCATGGTGGAGCAGGACGAATGCGTGCGCCCGGGCGCGACCACGGAGAAGCTCGCCACCTTCGAACCGCTGTTCACCGAATTCGGCGAGAAAGGCTATGCGGCGGCCTTCAAGGCGGCGTTCCCGGAACTGGGCGAGCTGCATTACCTGCACCATGCCGGCAATTCGCCGGCGGTGGTGGACGGCGCCTCGCTGGTGGCGCTCGGCAGCCGCGCGGCGGGCGAGGCCGCCGGCCTGAAGCCCCGCGCGCGCATCAGGGCCATGGCCAACGTCTCCTCCAACGAGCTCCTCGCGCTGACCGGCGGCATCGACGTGGTCGCGGCGGTGCTCGCCAAGGCCGGCATGGAGCATGCCGACGTGGACCTGGTGGAGTTCAACGAGGCCTTCGGCGCGGTGTCGGTGAAGTTCGTGCGCGACATGCCCTGGGACGCCGAGCGCATCAACCCCAACGGCGGCGCCATCGCGCTGGGCCACGCCATGGGCGCGACGGGTGCGAGCCTGGTCGGCACCGTGCTCGACGAACTGGAGCGTCAGGACCTGGGCGTGGGGCTGGTGGCCGTCTCCGGCGCCGCCGGGATCGGCACCGGGCTCATCCTGGAGCGCGTCGCCGCGTCCTGATCAGCGGCTGGCGCGGGCGGCGGCCCGGCGCGGCCGGTAGGCATCGCGGTCGAAGTCGACGTCTTCCGGCTTCAGCGCCTCGCCGCATTCGCTGCAGACCATGGCGCTGACCAGCGGCTCGCCGCAGGGCCGGTGGATCAGCTCCAGCGGCCGGCGGTCCGGCGCGACGATCCAGCGATTGGCCCATTCGTGCATGGTCAGCGCCACCAGGTAGAGATCCATGCCCTTTTCGGTGAGCCGGTACTCGTAGCGCACCGGCCGCTTCTGATACGCCTTGCGCTCCATGATGCCGTGGTGGACCAGCAGCTTCAGCCGGTCCGAGAGGATGTTGGTGGCGATGCCGATGCCCTTCGCGATGTCGTCGTAGCGGCGCAGGCCGAAATAGGCGGCAGCCGTCACGAGGCCGGTCCAGCGGTCGCCGATGACGTCCAGCGTATGGAAGAAGCGCTGGTCGGCGGCCTGGCTGGACTTGCTGTCCTTCTTGGAGCGGCGCTGGAACCGCGCCGGTACCGCGGCACCCTTGCTGTCCGGCGCGCCGGGCACGAACCGCACGCTGTACATGGTGATGGGCTCGGCACAGGCGCTGCAGCGGAATTCGGCCTGCATGGCGTGTCCGCAGTGCTTGTGGATGAGCGCGGGATGGGATTCGTCACCGCTGCCCCAGCGCGTATCCCAGTTCCAGATCGACAGGATGACGGGGTAGAGGTCGAGGCCCTTGTCGGTCAGTCGATACTCGTAACGCGGCGGGGACATCTGGTACGGGTTGCGGTACAGGATCCCGTTCTCCACCAGACGTTTCAGACGCGATGCCAGGGTGCCGCGGGCGGCGCCGCTGCGGTGGCGCAGGTCCTCGAAGCGCCGGAAGCCCAGGAATACGTCCCGGATCACCAGCATCGCCCAGCGGTCACCGATCACCGCCAGGGCCTGGGCCACCTGGCTGCTGAGGATGAGGTCCTGCTCGGCCTTGCCGCTTCGGTTATTCGCCGTCATCGCCCCCGCCGTCCCTCGAGCGTCGCGGCGGCAGGGGGATCATCCCGCTGGTCTTCTCCATGTAGTCCCTGTACCCCGGTTTCTCCCGCGCCATCTTCTTGTCCAGCGTACGCTGTCCGGTGACGTTGACAATGAGGTAAGTGTAGCCGATCGGGCCGATTATGGTCAGCAAACCCCACGGATTGTCGCAGGCGATGAGAAACAGGCCCCACCAGACGCAGAGTTCGCCGAAGTAATTGGGGTGCCGGGAGTAGCGCCACAGCCCGGTATCGAGCACCTTGCCCTTGTTGGCGGGATCGGCGCGGAAGCGAGCCAGCTGGTGATCGGCCACCGTCTCGAACACGAAGCCCACCAGCCACAGGGCGGCGCCGGCGAACGCGGCGATGCCGAGGTCCGCGGGCTCCCGGTAGATCTGCCCCACCTGGATCGGCAGCGAGACCAGCCATAGCACGATGCCCTGCAGCAAAAACACCTGCCGAAGGCTGAGCCAAATGAAGGCGCGGTCGTCGTTCACCCAGCTGCGCAGCTTCGTGTAGCGCGGGTCTTCGCCGTGGCCCCAGTTGCGCCGCACCAGATGGACCGTGATACGCACGGCCCACAGTGCCACCAGCGCCAGAATGAGGTTCTTGCGCGGTTCGGCCCCGTCCGTCATGGCGTAGGTCACCCCAGCCACGCCCAGCAGAATCACCGCGAAAGCCATGTCGATGATGCTGACGTCCCGCAGCGGGATGCTGATCAGCCAGAGGACGAGCACGGCCCCCATGGTGACACCCAGGTTGACCAGCAAGACCAGTCCCGTATCCTGCCAGAGCGGCTCCATAATCCCTCCCCCGGCGGCCCAGGATTGCGCCCCTAAGGGTCCTAGGGGTCCGCCACTCGGGTTGCGCCATTTGGAAAAACCTGTGTTAGTCTATTCGTGAAAGTCACTGATTGCCAATCGGCGGCACCAGGTGACGGCCAACCTCAGTAAAACGGAAAACAACCTCGGGGTGGGGGGATGACACACGCCAGCGCACGACAGCGCTTCGACGAGATCCGGGCGGGCCTGCGCCTGCCGGTCGTCGTCGCGCCCATGTTCCTCGTTTCCGGTCCGGAGATGGTGGTGGCCGCCGCCCGCGCAGGGGTGCTCGGCTCGTTCCCGGCGCCGAATGCCCGCACCATCGACGTGTTCGAGGAGTGGGTCGCGACCATCAGCGAACAGCTGGCCGGCTTCCGCCGCGACCAGATCACCGGCACCACGGATGCCTGGGCCATGAATCTGGTCGTGCACCGCACCTACGATCGCCTGGACCAGGAGCTGGCCATCCTCGAGAAGTACCGTCCGCCCATCGTCATTACGGCGCTCGGCAGCCCGAAGGACGTAGTGGATGCCGTGCACGGCTGGGGCGGGCTGGTGATCGCAGACGTGAACAGCGTCGAGTACGCGCGCAAGGCGGCCGCGGTGGGCGTCGACGGCCTGGCCCTGGTCTCCGCCGGCGCCGGCGGGCACACGGGGCATATGGCGGGCTTCGCCTTCGTGCCGGCCGTGCGCGAATTCTTCGACGGCATACTCATACTGGCCGGCGCCATCGGCGACGGCCGGGCCGTGCGCGCGGCGGAGGTGCTCGGCGCCGACCTCGGTTACATGGGCACCCGCTTCATCGCCGCCGAGGAGAGCATCGCCTCCGAGGAATACAAGCAGATGGTCGTCGACTCGGTGTTCCCGGACCTGGTGCTCACCGACTTCTTCACCGGCGCCCACGCCTATTACATGCGCCAGAGCATCGAGGCGGCCGGCCTGGACCCGGACAACCTCGAGGCCGGCACGGGCATGAACCTGTCCGAGAAGAAGGCCTGGAAGGACGTCTGGTCGGCCGGCCAGGGCGTGGGCACGATCCGCAAGGTGGAGCCGCTCGCCGACATCGTCGACGCGATTGCCGGGGAATACGAGGCCGCGAAGCAGGTCCCCTGAGGCCGGTCAGCCGGCCCGGCCGGCAGCCCGCCCGATCAGCCGGTCCCGGGCGCGCCGGCGACGAAGCGGCGGAAATGCTCCACGGCCGCCGGCGCATGGGCGTCGAACGGCAGCGCGGCCAGGTCCTCCAGCACGGCGCCGGCCGCAGGCGCATCGGCGCCCTCCATCCAGCGACCTTCGGTCTCCTGCATCCGGGCGCGGGCGATCCTGCCGGCTCCCGAGATGACGATCTCGCCGTTCATGGCGCATTGGTCGCCGACGAGCCAGGCGGCCACCGGCGCCACGTAGTCCGGCGCCATGCGCTCGCGCAGCGCCTCGGGCAGGTGGGCCTCGGTCATCTGCGTCGCGGCATAGGGCGCGATGGCATTCACCCGCACGTTGCGCCCCGCGCCCTCGTGGGCCAGCGCGTACGTGAGGCCCAGCAGGGCCGCCTTCGACGACGAATAGGCCGGCAACCCGTGCTCGCCGTAGAGTCCCGCCACCGAGGTGCTGAGCAGCACGGCGCCGCCGCGCTGATCGTAGAGGTGGCGGAAGATGGGATGCAGCACGTTGACCGTGCCGAACAGGTTCACCTCGAAGTTCCGGCGGAATTCCTCGATGGACTGCTTGTGGAAACTGCGCCCTTCCGAGACGCCCGCGTTGGCGATGTGGGCGTCGAGCCGGCCCCAGGTATCGAGCGCCAGTTCCAGCAACCGCTCGCCGGCGCCGGCCTCGGTGATCTCGGAGTAGTCCGCCACGGCCTCGCCGCCGGCGGCACGGATCTCCTCCACCACCCGGTCCGCCGAGGCCTGCTCCTCGCCCGCGTGGCTGCGGTTGTTCACCACCACCCGCGCGCCCTGCGCGGCCAGGTAGCGGGCATAGGCGCGGCCGAGGCCCTTGCCGGCGCCGGTGATGACGACCACCCGGCCCGCGAACGACGCGGCCTCAGGCGGCATCGGAGGCGCGCGGCCAGCGGGTCTGCACCCAGCGGAAGCGCCGGGTCACGAAATCGAGGTCGGCGAGACAGGCGTTGCCCGCCGGGTTCAGGCCGGTGACGTGGAAGTCGCTGTAGGCGGCGGCGAAGTTGATGGGCATGCCGATGAGGTTGCACGACAGCGAGGCGCCGGCATCGTGATAGGCATCTTCCGCGCGGGCCAGGAAGGCCTCGTTCGTGGAATAGACGTGGGACGTGATGGCCCCGTGGGCGCGCACGTCGTCGGTCGCGCGGGCCAGCCCGGCGTCGGCGTCGTCCGCGGCGATGACGAAGGAGATCGGGCCGAAGTGCTCCTCGCCGAACAGGTCGCCGGCGTCGGTGGCCACCTGCACGATCAGCGGCGTGGCCGTGCGCGCATCCGGGTAGTCGGGATGTTCGTAGGGCCCTGAGTCGCGCAGGATGCGCCCGCGGTCACGCACGCCGTCGCGGATGCGGTCGATGCTCTCGAGGATGCGGGGGTCCACCAGCGCACCGCACAGGTTGCCCGCCTGCTTCGGGTTGGCGAGGAACTCCTCCACGGCATCCACGATGCCGGCGGCCACCTCGTCGAAGGACAGATGCCGGCCGCCGGCGTCGATGCCGCCGCGGGGCACGAAGATGTTCTGCACGCTGGTGCACATCTGGGCGGACGCCTGGCACAGGGAGTGGGCGATGGCGCGGCGCATGCCGTCGAAGTCGCCGGTGGATTCCACCACCACGGAATTGCAGCCGGCAGTCTCCGTGAAAACCAGCTTGTCGCTGCAGTGCTGCTCGATCCAGCCGCCGAAACGGGGGCCGCCGGTGAAATCGATGATGGCGCAGTCGGGATGGCGGATCAGCTCGAGCGTGTTGGGCTCGGCCTCGGTATCCGCCGCCATCAGGACCAGGTCCGGGTTGTGGCCCGCCTCGGCCAGTACCTCGCGCATGGTACGCACGAAGATCGCCACCGGCAGCGTGGTCTTCGGGTGCGGCTTCACGATGACGCCGTTACCCGTGGCGAGGTCCGCCATGATGGCCGGGTAGCCGTTCCACTGAGGGAACGTGGCGCAGGTGATCACCACGCCGATGCCGCGGGGCATGATGCGGTAACGCTTTTCGAGCTCTGTTTCCGGTCCGGCACCGAAACGACGCTGCCAGGTCGCCTCGCCGGGCACATCGTCCATGGCCTTCCAGGCATAGGCCAGCGCCTCCAGGCCCCGGTCCAGCGCGTTGGCGCCGCAGCCGGCGAAGGCCATGATGAAGCTCTGGCCGGCGGTGTGGACGGTGGCGTGGGCATTGACGAACAGCGACTCGGCGCTGCCCAGCCGGTCCAGCATCTCCAGACAGATGCCCACGCGCTCCTCGGTGGGCACACGGCGCCACGCGCGCTGGGCTTCCCGCGCCGCGGCGAATGCCCGGTCCGGGTCGAGCTTCGGGTAGGTGATGCCGAGCGCCTCGCCGGTGAGCGGCGAGACCTCCTCGCCCACCTCGCCGACGGCACCGGGCAGCTCGATGTCGAACGGCCGGCCCGGCATCGACTCGTAGGCCGCGAGTCCGGCAGCGGGGATCTCCTTGCCGTGGATCTTGCTGCTGGGCGACTCCGGATACGCCGTCCAGGCATAGCGCTTCTCGCAGGCATCCACTGCCTTCTCCAGCGTCCCGCGATGTTTCTCGAACAGGCTGCTCATGGTTGCGTCCCGGCTCCGTGGAGGGTGGTGCGATTCTAGGGATTGACAGTCCCGTTGTGCAAGCCATAGCGCCGTGGGAGGGCCTTCAGGCCCGATTCCTTAATCCGGCCTCAATTGTCGCCCGACCCGTTCAGCGTAATCGCCAGGATCCCGTCCAGCGCGCGCCGCACCTCGCGCAGCTCGGTCAGCAGGGCCTGCCGGCCTTCGGCGGCGCCGCCGCCCCCCTGCAACAGGTCCCGATGCGCC
>Ga0209931_1000049_pt1 | contig 59169 bp, 51 predicted proteins | sample SalPonR1_B_D1_MG_FD_185697 | JGI IMG/M metagenome (GOLD analysis project Ga0209931, IMG submission 185697) | Salt pond soil microbial communities from South San Francisco under conditions of wetland restoration - Salt Pond MetaG R1_B_D1_MG... ...
CGGGTATAATTGAAAATGTTAAAAGATTAAATACAAAAAAAACGGGTTATGCTAAACTTTCCGACGAAGACAAAAAAATGGCAGATCCCTACTTTGCTGAAGATTTAAAAAACCTTAAGAAGGAGTTTGATATTACCTTCTGATATAATTTTTCCGGATACCTTTTTTTAACAGATAACGAATATATTCCTGGCGTAAAGTTGTTTTTGCAGAATTATTTTTTATCTCAAAAGGGACTCGTTGTAAATGGTATTTTAAAAATTCATCTTTAAGTCCGGCACACCCAAAAGTCAAGTCCAGTTTCAGTTCATCATCCGCATAAATGCTTTCAAAAAACTGTTTGGAAACGTTAAAATCAGTAAAAGGAAAAGCGAAAAGATTAAAATCCGGTTTTATGTATTTTTGCACCCATCGTACACTTTCTTTTACCTGGCGATATTGCTCTTGGAAAGTTATATTGAAAAATTCGGGATGGTCTACACCATGCGCTCCAATATAAAAACCCTGCTTCATTAATGTTTTTATTTCATCGGTAGATAAATAGGGACTTTTCTTTTTTAAAAAATCATCAAAATCAACCTCTAAATAATTCGCTATTTTATCTAAAATATATTGATTTGAATACGTTACTCGTAAAACCGCTTTTTTTAATGTTATTACGTGGATTGAATTAACATTTAAAATTTCTGCTATCCATTTTAATTCCTGAGCATTCGATTTATTTAATCGTTCAACAATCAAACTGCTTTTAAAGCGATAAAATAATGCTTGATTATTTACAAATCCTGAGTTAATAAAAAATATAGCCGGAATTCCTTTTTCTTTTAAAATCGGAGCGATAAAATCTTTCACTTCCCTTAACCCGTCATCAAAAGTAAAAAGAACGCTGTTTTTAGTTAAAGGCTTACTGTTTTTTATTGAATATACCAGGTCTTCGGCACTTATGGGTTCAAAAAATTTTAAAATAAATGCTAAATCATTCTTAAACTGGCGGATAGAACGTAACGGGTACAAATTTTTAAGGTGAGCCGGAGGTTCATCAGTTATACCATGGTACAAAGGGATAAGCAACTGTTTATTTGATATTTGAATAAGTTTTTGAAGCATTAGAACCTTTTATTGATTGGCCAGGGTAAATTAATATGTTTGTATACACTGTAAAAAAAAGGCTTTGCGCCAAATCCTGCAAAGAATCGGGCGAGGCCTTCTACATTTCCTCCTTCAAAGTCGAGTATATAATCTTTTTCTGCATATTTTTGAATAATCCTATCAATAATTAAAAACATGGCCGATTTTTCTTTTCCTTCTGTATTTGATGTTGAAACCAACATGGTTATTCGGTTTTTAAAGATAACAAAAAAAGCAGCAGCTATTAAACTCCCTTCATCATTAAAAACGCCAATGCTTTCGTATTGAGTTTTATCTTGAATGGTATTAATCAACGAACGTAATATTTTATATTGCCACTCCTTTAAATCATTAACAGGATTTGCTTTTTTAAATGCCCAAATCTTTTCTGTATTTACGTCAGTTATTATGTTCAAAGAATTTTTATCTGCTTTTTTTAAATTACGTTTAGTATTTTTATGATACAAATCATAATGGTTCTTATAACTGCCACTTAACGCTAATGTATAATTTTTCTTTAAAGAATAAGTTTCATTAAGTTTGTTTTCAACATTAAGCTGGATATGGATATATCGAAACAATGATTTGATCATGTCTGAAAAATAGTGGTTTTTATTTTCATTATCATGAGCGTAAAAAATTCCTAATTGCTGACAAAAAGGGGGCTGTACCAGGTATTTCAGTCCAAACTTTTGCTTAACAGGCAATGGCATTACCGCCTCATAATCACCTAACACCAACGCATTCCATCCCGGCGATACTATATCGAGATACCACGAAAGAGCATATACTAAACCATTTTGGGAATTTTCGACAGTTAAATCCCACTTTTGTTTGTCGATTTGTGCATTTTGCAGATGGTTTATTGTTAACACATTAAAAAGTTATCAAAATTATAGGATTTTTTATTTCTCAATCACTTCCATAACCAAACGAAAACCAACCCTTGGATCGGGAAGGTCATAGTTCTGTGTCTTATCGATATAGCAATCAGTAAGCGTATTATACCAACTACCTCCCTTTATGGTATTATCGCTGGTTAATTCGGCCACATTCCCTATAATATCATAAATACCCATTCTGTTTTCCGGATATTGTCCTACAGAAGCACAAATTAATGCCTTATCCTGAACATAATCGCAACTATCTGAAGCATAATTTATATATTTAAGATTGGCCAGGTAAATAATTTCATTTTTCTCATTTACCCGGTAAGAGAAATTTCCAAACCATGGAAGCCGATGGTCTGGTAAAGGGGATGCAAAAAGCATCCACTCTTTTTCTGTGGGAAGCCTGAAGATAACTTTCTTAAAAGTTCTTTTAGGATTGGATTGATATTGCTCTGTTAACCAGCCACAAAACTTTTCCATAGCTTTCTTGCTGATATTTACTACAGGATAATTATTGTAAGCCGGATGCCAGTAGTACATATATTCAAAAGGTTCATTGAAAGAATAATCAAATTTTTCAGTCCATAAAGTAGAATCAGGCAGCAAATCTTTCAAATGTTCAATAGTAGATTCATTCTTTAAGTGATCGATAAATTGTTTATATTCTCCGTTTGTAACTTCAAATTTTAAAACATATAAACTATCATCAAACTTTACAAAGTCATCATTACTTCGTGGTTTCATTCCTGCTAAAAGAATAAAAGAAACACAAAATAAACCAAAATAAATAATAAATTTTCTCATAATCATTAATCGTTAAGTTTATGGTTATAACGATATTAATTTCTTTTTTAATATAACATGGTTAAAAAAAATATTCCTGGAATTAATCTTTTCCAATTTTTATCGGTTCAATCCCTATAAAATGACATTTTTTACAAAAATCAGGAGTTTTATTTCTATACCATAATTTTCGAAATTCCTGAAAAGGTTTGCTATTTAAAATATTTATTACGTTCTCATTAAAAACATTTCCAAAATTTAATTCTTTTGGAAAAGGTTTTGCACAACATGGTGTAACAAAACCATTCCAACAAATATTGAAATGTGTCCAGGGAAAAGGGCATTTCCTAAAACCATTTTCTGTTTGAAAATTTCTGTTAGTCAGCGTTACATTTTTATTATTCTTTGCAACATCATCTAATTTATCAACCACGCTTAAGAATGCCCCCGATTGATAAAAATGATAATAGTCAGTATGCACATCAGTTACTGATGCCAGGTTAAACAATGTAAAATCCATGAATTCAATCCCAATATCAGAAGCGTATTTCACAAGTGAGGGCATTTGAAAATAATTCTCCTTAGTAACCACCATATTTAGCATAAGTGTTGTATCAGAATTATGGCATAATTCTTTCAATAACTTTAAATTTTCATCCAATGTTTTAAAACTTGCGTTCACCCTAATCCTCTCATAAACATCATCTAATCCATCGATAGATATCTGAATAGTATCAATTTTATTAACCAATCCAGCAACTTTGTCAATAAATCCTGGTAACATCGCATTCGTAGAAACAGAAATAATAATCCCCTTATTTTTTGATTTTATATAATCAACAACCTCTTCAAGCTCGTGAAACATAAAAGTTTCTCCCATTCCTGTAAGTCCAATAGAATCAAGGTATGGCCACAGTTCATCAATAATCTTCTTAGCCTGCTCAAATTTCATATGCCCTTTATCCATGTTCTGTCCATAATTGTATTCCCGGGGGCAGGTTGTACAATGCAGGTTGCAATGATTTGTCAACTCCAGCATTATTGTTGAAGGATAAGCTACCTTTAATGATTTTGTATATCGAAGGTAAAAGTGCCTTACTTTGTTAAAAATATAGTACAATAAATATTTATTAAAAGGGAGGTGTTTAATTCTCTTTATAGCTTTTCTTATTTTTCTTTTATTCATTTAATTACTTTTCAAAAATTATTTTCAACATTTTTTTATAGACCGGCTCCCACCCTTTCCAGTGTCCGTGGTCGCTTACCGACTCATTATGCCACAAGCTGATAAAAGTTCCGTTTACCTCTTTTACTTTTTGGATAATCTCATCAATTTTATCAACTGCTTGATCTACTTTTAATTTCAAATATTGATTGAGCGTTGTGTCCATCACATGAAAAGGGAAAATTTCCAGTTCGGTCTCTTTTTCATTGTACAAATCGTAAAAATTAAACGGTGTGCAGGTTCCGGCTCTAAAACCAACATCGGTAGCATAACCCAGGGTATAATCCTGTTTTATTCCTAACTTTATCAGGTTTTGATAAGTCTCGGTAAACATCAGCTTCAAATAATGCTGCCTGCTTTTGGTTATGGGTTTATGAATAATTTCCGACAAATAATCATACTCCTTTTTGAGCTGGCTGTATTCTTTATTCGACTCATATGACGGATGAATTCCTATTTCTGCCCGTTGTGAAATTTCTTTTATCAGTTGCTGAAAAGCTTCATTTTCCAATGGCAGGTTTTTATCGTAGGTATTGTAATTCCCTACCAGAAAAAACCATAATGGATTAATATTATATTTCTGATGCAAAGCATCGAGGTAGCCATACGTATCGAAAGGGTCTTTTTCTCCATTGAGCGTTTGAAAACGTTTTATATTTTCGTTAAAATCAAGCTTAAACAAATCGCGTGTGGCAGCACCAAGTGTACGTACGGTTCCCTTAAAAAGATAGGCATAAGCATTATCTACATCAATGGTTGAGATATAATTAAATTTCCGCTCACACGTTTTAAATCCCGGAAATTTTTGTTTAAGCATTTCAGCCAGCATACAAGCCCACTGGTCAACCACAGGGTCGTATAAAAATCCATTTTGCCCTGCCAAACTCTGGTTAGCCTCAAACCGGCCGTGCTGGTCGGCGCTAAAAGGTAAATATTCTTCGTAGCGGCTTATTAAGTAAAAACTTGCGGCAAACAGGTCGAAGGGAATATCTGCATCGCTATGGGTTTCGAAAAATATTTTCCCTCCATTCCACTCAGAAACCTCCATCTTCTTTTGTAAAATATTCGTTTCAAAAAGCAAATCAACCGGTTCAATATGAATACAATTTTCGAAGTGCCGGGTTGAATAATTAATTTTGGGCAAATTGGAGGCTATAAATTCATCTTTATCATTTACTATATTAAATTGAACACCATGTATTCTGTTAAAAATGAATGCAAAAATATACTCGAGCCTAGGTGTTGTTTGTGGTGAATAAATCAGTATCAATTTTATTGTGGTTTTGGTTTATCCAAATTTACAAAATTTATTCATCATTCAAATTCCACGATGGTAATTCCCGAGCCGCCAAACTGAACACTCTCGTCGTGGAAACTTTTTACTAAATCAACTGTTTCGAGGTACTGACGAATAAGCTGGCGCAAAATACCGTTGCCTTTACCATGCAGTATTTTTACCGTTCCGACATTGATTACCAAAGCCTCATCAATAAAGTCACGAACCGCCTGCAGGGCTTCGTCGGCTCGTTTGCCACGCACATCAATTTCCGGTTTAAAATTTAACCGTTTTTCGCCAAAATCCCATTTTGTTGAAGAAATCTGGCCATCGACACCAGCCATTTGTTGATACTGTTTCTCTGAAATTTTATCCAGCCTTTTTTTGTCCAAAGTAGTAATCATGTTACCAAAAGCTACCATAATGCTTTGCCCGTTCACATCCAACACCTCTCCTGCTGTTTCCTGCCCATGTAGCCTTACTTTATCACCTTTTTCAAAAACATCTGGGTTTTTTTCCGGTTTTTGATTTTCCTCAACCGGGTGCTTTTGTTCCTTTTTTCTTTTCTCCCGATTTTTTAGCTTTTCAATTTTTCGCTGTATTTTTTCTTCTTCTTTGCTGTCAATATTTTCTACCTGCTCTTTAAAGTCAGCCAATTGCTTTCTGGCTTGCTTTGTTTTTTCTTTTTCGGCCTGGCTTTCGCGGATTTCACGAATAGTATTTTCAATTCGCTTATTAACCCCATCAAGCATTTGTTGCGCTTCTTCTTTCGCTTTGGTCAAAATTTCCTTTCGGGATTTTTCGGCATCTTCTAACTCCGATGAATAATTAGCAATCAGCTGTTCCAGTTTTTTCTCCGATTTTCGGGCACTCTCACGCTTCGATTCCCAATAACGCTTATCCCGGATAATATCTTTCAGGTTTTTATCAAAATTAATGTGGTCTTTACCAATTTTGGCTGTTGCCGATTGCAAAATATCCTCTGGTAAGCCAATTTTACGGGCAATTTCAAAAGCAAAAGAGCTACCGGGCTCCCCTATCGATAGTTTAAACAATGGTTGCATCTTATCGGTATCAAAAAGCATGGCGCCGTTTTCAATGCCCTGTGCAGAGGATGCAAAATGTTTAAGGTTGGTATAATGGGTTGTTATTACACCAAAAGTTCTTTTCTGATTTAGGGCGTCCAGTATAGATTCGGCAATGGCGCCACCCAACATAGGTTCTGTACCCGAACCAAACTCATCAATCAGCAGTAATGTTTTTTGATTGGATGATTTGATAAAATATTTCATATTCATCAAATGGGAGCTGTAGGTGCTCAAATCATTTTCTATGGACTGGTCATCGCCAATATTAATAAACAGATGCTGAAAAATCCCTATTTCAGAGTTTTCGTGCATAGGAACCAATAATCCACACTGAAACATATATTGTAACAAACCAACCGTTTGTAAACAAACAGATTTACCACCGGCATTAGGCCCTGAGATTAATAATATCCGTTGATTATCGTTATTCAACTCAATATCTAAAGGCACTACTTTCCGGTTTTCATCTTTAAAGGATAAAAACAATAACGGATGTATGGCTTGTTTCCACTGCAGATAAGGACGATTGACAAAAACCGGTTTTATCCCGTTTAATTTATTAGCCAGCAGGGCTTTTGAACGGATAAAATCGATGGTTCCCATAAATTCATATGCCAACAATAAATCATCGCTGTAAGGTCTTATATCGTTTGTAAAGGATGTAAGTATTTTAATAATTTCGCGCTTTTCGGCGTGATAAAGTTCACGAATATCATTATTCAGCTCGACAATTTCTGTCGGCTCTATATATGCAGTTTTTCCTGTGGCTGATTCATCCAGTATTAACCCATTAATTTTTCGTTTATTCGAGGCATCTATCGGAATAGTGGCTCTTCCGTCGCGAATGGATAAACTAACGTCCTGCTCTACAATACCCGATTTTTGAGCTTCTTTAAGGATAGCATGTAATCGTTTGGATACCGTACTCTCTTTATGATTAATTTCTTTACGGATAGTACCCAATTCAGGCGATGCATTATCTTTTATTTTACCCAGCTTGTTAATAATCCTATCAATACGCTCAAAAATAAAAGGATACAACTTAACATTTATAGCCAATCGCTGTAAGTAGGGATATTTTTCTTCTTCCTGGCGGGCTTTAAAAAACTTCAGAATTGCTTTGATGGTTTCGAGCGAACGTTTAAGGTCAAATAATTCTTCGGGTAACAGGTACGTTCCTTCAACCCTTATTTTTTTTATGGCATCGGTAACATCGAAAAAATGATTTAATGGGAAATCCTCTTCCATTGCCATAATCTGCTTAAACTCATCTACCTGGCTTACCAGGGTTTGAATAAATGTATAATTTTTCGAAAAACGAATTTTATCCACACGGTTACGCCCAAGATTACTCAGGCAACCACCTTTAAGCATCTCCCGTATTCTATCAAACCCTATTTTATTTTCGAAATTTTCAGGATATAACACTTCCTTGTTATTTATCAAATTAACCTTGCAAAATTAACATTAAACCTGACGTATTCATAAATTAATATTTGATATTTTCCATTATCTGCATTACTTTTAAAATATTCAAAAAATCAATAACATGAATTTCAAAAAGCACAAAACAATCCTGTGGATTACCCTGTTTGCTGTGGCCATGGGAATATTCGAAGGTTCAGTCGTGGTCTATTTACGAGCACTTTATTATCCCGGAGGATTTTCTTTTCCTTTACAGCCTATGGAAAATTATATTGCGATTACAGAGCTTGTAAGAGAACTGGCATCGCTTTGTATGCTTTTTAGTGTTGCTATTATAGCCGGCAAAAACTTTTCGCAGCGATTTGCATGGTTTATTTACACTTTTGCCGTTTGGGATATTATTTATTATATCCATTTATGGTTGTTTTTAGGATGGCCGGAAAGCTTAATGACCTGGGATATTTTATTTTTAATCCCTGTTACCTGGACCGGGCCGGTAATTACTCCGGTTATTATCTCTGTTTTAATGATTATTCTTTCGATGATGATATATCATTTTAATTTAAAAACAGGATACAAAACCAAAATCATTAAAAAAGAGTGGCTTTTACTGATTTCAGGAGCTTTTATTGTTTTCTTATCGTTTATTTGGGATTATTGCAATTTTTTAGTCCGGAACATCTCCATAAAAGAAATTCAACATAAATCATTCAGCGATAAACTTTTTGATTTATCGGTACAATATATTCCCTGTAAATTCCCGTGGTTAATTTTCATAACCGGAGGGTTGGTACTCATGTATACATTTTGGATTTATTACCAAAGGAATCAAAAGCACTTAAAAATCCGTTGATTTTAGTTTTCGGGCCGTTTTCTTATGAACCAAAGAATGGCAAATATTGCTACTCCAACTAAGAATAAGATCACCCTGGCCCAAAAGCTTCTGACATCAGATGATACAATAATGATATCCCCTAAAAATGCGAGGATAAACCCTACGGTAAATCCTGTTAAAAAACGATGTCTCATTTTGTTTTTATTTAATTTATTATTTTTTACAAATTACAATAAAGAATCATCAAAAAAGAAAGCCTGCTAAAATAAAAGGCCTTCGATGTTAAAAAAAATATTTATTTTTTAATTCCTAATTGTTGAAACATAAATGCATATTCCATGGCATATTCTTTTAAAGCTTCAAATCTACCGGAAGATCCGCCATGTCCTGCTTTCATATTCGTATGCAACAATAATACATTATTATCAGTTTTTACATCACGCAATTTTGCCACCCATTTGGCCGGTTCCCAGAATTGCACTTGCGAGTCATGTAAACCTGTTGTTACAAGCATTGCCGGGTAATCCTGTGCTTTCACTTGGTCGTATGGCGAGTAGGAGAGCATATACCCATAATATTCTTCAACTTTCGGATTTCCCCATTCATCAAATTCGCTAGTGGTTAGAGGTATCGTTTCATCGAGCATAGTGGTAACCACATCCACAAAAGGAACGGCAGCAACCACCCCTTTATAAAGTTCTGGTTGTAAATTTACTATGGCACCCATTAACAAACCTCCGGCACTTCCGCCCATAGCAAAAAGTTTATCAGGATTAGTATAGTTTTGTTCAATTAAATACTCGGCACAATCGTTAAAATCGGTAAATGTATTCATCTTTTTCAATAATTTCCCATCTTCGTACCATTGGCGGCCAAGATACTGGCTTCCGCGAATATGGGCAATAGCGTATACAAAACCGCGATCAAGCAGGCTTAAACGGATAGAGCTAAAATAAGGATCCATGGTAGCTCCATACGAGCCATAGCCATAAAGTAATGCAGGATTATTACCATCTAACTTTATACCTTTTCGATATACAATTGACATAGGAATTTTAGTACCATCATCGGCAGCAGCCCATAATCTTTTGGTTTCGTAATTCGATGGGTCAAAATCACCAAGTACTTCCTGTTGCTTTTTTAACTCACGCTCACGGGTTTTCATGTTGTAATCATACGTTGAACTCGGCGTGGTCATGGATGTATACCCAAAACGCAATACATCAGTATCAAAATCAGGATTAGTAGAAACATAGGTCATATATACTTCTTCGTCGAAATCAATATAATATTCATCATTTGTTTCCCAGTTGATTACCCTGATATTATTTATTCCATTGCTGCGTTCTTCAACCACAAGATAGGTTTTAAAGATTTCTATCCCTTCAAGAAAAACATCTTCGCGGTGTGGAATTACTTCTTCCCAGTTTTCTTTAGTTGTTTTATAAACCGGTGTTCGCATTAAACAGAAATTTTTAGCGTTTAAATTGGTTTTGATATAAAAATAATCACCAAAATGAGCCACCTCATATTCTAATCCTCGTTCACGTGGCTGTATAATTTTAAAATCATCATCAGGGTTATTGGCATCCAGAAATCGATATTCATTGGATAACGTGCTATAAGAACTTATGAATAAATATTTTTGTGATTTAGATTTATAAATTCCGATACTGAATGTTTCATCCTCTTCATGGTATATTTCTTTATCTGATGAGAATTCCTCTCCCAGAATATGTTTAAAAATTTTGTATGACCGAAGCGTAACATCATCTTTTTGGGTATAAAAAAAAGTTTTACTATCGTTTGCCCAAGCTGCCGAGCCGGTTGTTAAAGGGATATTATCAGATAATATCTCGCCGGTTTCTAAATTTTTAACATGAATAGTATATTTTCTACGGCTAACTGTATCGACACCAAATGCCAGCAATTTGTTATCAGGACTAACATTAATTCCGTTAACCTGGTAATAACTATGTCCTTTGGCCATTTCGTTCACATTGAGCATCACTTCTGCATCAGCATCAAGCGATTCCTTTTTGCGGCAATATATCGGATACTCTTTACCTTCTTCGTAACGGACATAATAGTAATAACCATTAAAAAAATACGGAACAGATTGATCGGTTTCTTTTATCCGCGACTTCATTTCATCAAAAAGCTTTTCCTGCAAATCTTCGGTTGGTTTTAAAACCGATTCTGTATACCTGTTTTCAGCTTCCAAGTATTCAATTACTTCCGGATTTTCTCTGTCGTTTAACCAATAATAATTATCAATCCGAGGATCACCATGTATGGTTAACTCTTTCGGTTTTTTCATAGCATCAGGTGGTTGAATGTTTTTGGTATTTTTACATCCTGTAATCATAAGTAATCCAAAAAATATAATCACAGAAACTTTTAATAATTTTCTATCCTTCATTTTAATTTAATTTTTATTTAATAATACTATCGTAAATATAATTTATTTCTTCCTATTTTGTTATCCAGAATATTTAGAATTAATTTTGTTACCTAAAATATAAAACAATGACTTACCAAAGAAAACTTACCCGTTCGCAAAATCAGGTTATTGCAGGTGTTTGTGCCGGCATTGCCGAATATTTTGGATGGGATATTGCATTAGTTCGTATTTTATATCTAATCATAAGTATTTTCAGTGCTGCATTTCCTGGGATCATTGTTTATATCATCTTATGGATTGTAATGCCCGAAAGAAATCATTTTGTTTACTGATCGATAGTAATTATTCGGTCATAAAAGCAACAGAAACGGCACCACGACCTGCACTTAATCCAATAACCGGCGAAATATTTACTACCGAGACAGGATCTTTCCCTGTTAAATCTTTCATTTTATCGAGATACCAGTTAGCTCCATCCATATTGTTGGCATGTAATACAATATAATTCCACAATTTTTCATCCTTCAGGTTATTTTCAATATGCCTGATTACTTTTTTCATATTCCCTTTTTGGCTAAAAGCCTTATCAAAAAGCGTTGATGTTCCATCAGTATTCATGGAAACAATTGGTTTTACATTCATTAAAGATGCTATCTTTTCTTTCATAGGGCTCACCCGTCCACCACGTACCATGTATTTTAAATTTTTAACACTTACCAAAATTTTCGATTTACTAATCCATGACTCAAATTGTTCAACAATCTTATCATGACTTGTTTCCTTTTCGATTTCCTGAGCTATTCGTAAAGCAATTAATCCCAAAGAACCAGAAAGATTACGCGAATCAACAACCGTAATTTTTTTGTTAAATCCCTTACTTATTTTTTCGGCTGATTTTACACTGCTATGATAAGTGCCGCTAAACTTACTGGTCAAATGCACGGCAATTATCGAATCGTAATGCGAAGCAAGGTAAGCATACAAATTTTCAAATGCTTTTTCGTTGGGCTGTGCTGTTTTGGCAAACTCCCTGTTTTCATCAACCAAATCGTAAAAATTCTCAGGAAGCATTGTAACCTTATCCAGATAATGATTCTCTCCTATAAAAATGTTAATGGGAATAAAATGAATTTGATGAAAATCAATTAAATCGGGGGATAAATCGCACGCAGAATCAGTAACGAGCGCAATTCTATGTTTTCTTTTATGAGCAACTTCATATTGCCGGTACATATCATCTGCTTTCTGATAGGTCATTACACCAAAATCTTTTACTGCATTAAAAAGTTTTTGTGGCTGGTCGGTATGTATATGAATTCGAACCATTTTTTCAGATCCGGCAATAACCAACGAATCACCGAAAGGTTTAATAACATTTCTTAATTCGGTTTTATCGATTTTTTCAGCTTTTATAAGTGCTTCGGTACAATAACGGTAGGTTAAGGTTTGATGAGAAATAGAATCGTCAAAATTTAATTCAATGGTATCTTCTTTCGAAGTAATCAATTTACGAATATCTTTTGTTTTAATTAATTCCAATATTCCCTCAAGGAATAATACAAAGCCTTTTGCTCCGGCATCCACCACATTTGATTTAGCCAGTATTTTTAATTTATTGGTTGTTTCGGCCAACGATTTTTTAGCCACCTGGTAGGAATCAAACAGTAATTCCTGAAAATCTTCAACTTTTTCTTTACTCGAATAAATGTGCTCTGCCCATTCGCGAATAACCGTCAACATTGTTCCTTCAACAGGTTCAGCAATTGCTTCATAAATATAATCAACAGCATTTTTAACCGATTGAGCAAACTTTTCGATGCTCATTTCCTGGCAATCGCAGGTTTCGTTGCTTGTTCCGTAAAGAAATTGAGCAAAAATAACTCCTGAATTACCACGAGCTCCGTCTAAAGCGGCATTGGCAATTGAATCAGCTGTTTCTTTGTAGGATTTATCAGGTCTTATTTTATCAATTATTGATCGAATGGTTGATGCAAGATTTGTGCCTGTATCAGCATCGGGAACAGGAAAAACATTAATATCGTTCAACTCCTTTTGATGTTCAATAATTTTATGTGCTCCGGCAAGGAATATATAATACAAATTCTTCCCTGTGAGATTATTAATAGTAGGTGTAGAGCTCATGTTTATCTATTTTCTTTCGTTAAATATACTATTTTAATTATAGTTAAATTAATTCTAAACTCAATTCGTTGGTATAGAAACAATTTTATAAAATTAATTGTTCTAAAAATTTAAAATTAATTTATTCAGCAAAAAAAATAAACGTCTGATGAAAAAAAATTAAGAAAAAATTTAAAAAGTAAAAAATAGACAAGGGATATATTTAATTTTTACTGAAATATAAGCACCTATTAAAAGATGAGGGATTAGAAAGGAAAATCATCCTCAACTTCTCTTTCTTGTTCTAGTTCTTCTGGTTTCTGTGCCCATTGATGAGTAACATTTCCTTCAACATAAATGGCTTTATAAGGAGTTGTTGGGCAGGCATATTCGCATGCACCACAACCAATACAAATATCGTCGGTAACTTCAGGTATTACCAGACTACCATGATAGGGCACCATTCGAACAGCTTTGGTAGGGCAATGTTCGGCACAAGCACCACAATTAGTACCTTCGGTTTCTACAATACAATTCTGTTTTACAAACTGAGCTATTCCAATCTGTGTTTGGCGTTTTGTTTCTAAATCCAATAACCGAATGGCACCTGTAGGGCAAACTTCGCCACATTTAATACAATCGAAGTTACAGAATCCCGCATGATTATCCATAACAGGCTGCATAAAGCCAATTAATCCATAATCGGTATAAGCTGGTTGTAAAACATGCGTAGGGCATGCACTCACACACAAATGACAAGCTGTACAACCCGAATTAAAATGTTCGATAGAAGCAGAACCGGGAGGAGAAACAGCTACCGTTCTTTTAGCCGGAAAAGTTGCCGTATCATGTACTTCAATATTCTGCGACCGGGTTTTCCCGGCTGTAAAAATTAAAGCTAATAACGCAAAAAATTGTCGCCTATTATTCGGATTTTGCTCAGAGGGTTGCGTATTTTTCTGCTTTATTTTTTTCTTTTCAAAAGAATATTGAATACTATCAACCGGGCAAACCGTAAGGCAATTGAAACAATTAACACACCGGTCAAACTCAACATTTTGTTCCGGGATATTTATACACCCAGCTTTACATACTCTTTCACACAGCTTACAACTGGTACAAGTATTTTTATTAATATGAATTTTAAATACCGAGAACCGGGAAAAAAATCCCAGCAATGTTCCCACAGGACAAATGGTATTGCAATATAAACGTCCCTTAAAAACAGAAAATAACAAGATTAATAACAGAAAAAAAACAGAAACAATGATTACCTGCCAGTGTTGTGGTTTTAAATCAACAACATAAAAAGTATAAATGTCAAATTTCTGCAAAACAGAAGCTAAGAGATTATTTCCTTCTATAACACCAGGCCGTATTAAACCAGAAGCAATACGTCCGAAAATACTATAAGGATCTAAAAAAGAAATTAGAACGGTAACACCGGAGATTAAACCTATAACAAAAATTCCTAAAAATGAATACCGTAGCCAACGGAAAGGTTTTATATAAGTATATCGGTATTTTTTAAATCTTCGGAATTTTTTGGATATATAACTAAAGATATCCTGCAATATTCCCAACGGGCAAATAAACGAGCAATAAACTCTTCCAAAAAGTATATTTAAGATAATTATGATTAGGAATCCTATCCCGGCAATAGTAAACAGATTTACCAATGTGAGTAACGAAGGGACAAACTGAAGAAACAGCACCGAATCGTATAATTTTTCGGGAATAAAATCTGTAAAATCAATAAATAAAGTAAGAATGAGTAAAAAATAGAGGACTGAAAATACAACCCTCAATTTTTTTAAAACAGCAAGCTTCATATATTAAACTCTTATTCTGTTAATATTAAGTTTGGATAAATCAATTTGCCCTACCCCCAATTGATTGGCTAATGGGATATATTCTGCATCCTGAGGTTCAATACCAAAAACTTTTGCAGCGGCAGCATCAGCAGCTACCATGTCGTTCGAAACGATTAAATATTTCATTTTTATCAGGTCGGCTGTGGAAGTGCCGCGTGGCCCATTTTTGGTCATTACCTGATAAGCGTCAATAATATTTAAGTCGGGTTTTCGATAGGTCGCAAAATCAGCAATACATTGGTTCAAATTATTCCGATGCCAATATCTTCGGTCCCAAACAATACCCATCAAGTTTTTCATGGCAACGGTGATACGGGCTGATCCGTGATTTTTTAAAACAGGCACATTAATAAAAACATCCGAGCTTAAAATTAATTCATGAACTTTTGCATTTTTAAGATTTTTCCCTTTGGGGATCTCAACACTTTGATAATAACTTTCGCTATGGGCAGGAACCACTTTTGCGCCGGCATCTTTTGCGGCTTTCTCAATTCCGCTGTTTTTATAACAAGCCGACCATTTATCACAAGTATTATCGAAAACATAAACCTCTTTTGCCCCGGCAGTAAAACAATGGGTTATAATTCGGTTTACCAATAAAGGGTTCGTGTCGGCTGCTCTTTCTGGAGGAACATCCCAACCTATGTTTGGTTTTACAACCACCGTTTGTCCTTTTTTAACAAAATTCTGAATCCCTCCCATTGCCTTTAATGCTTTATCGAGCATTAAATCCGGTTCACCATCACGAACAGCAACCAAATCATATGGAAGTGAGGAATTTACCGTATTGGCAAAAATTTTTCCAAAGCCTCCAACGCTTAATGCTGCTCCGGTAAAAATCCCTGCATTGATTGATTTTATAATAAAATCTCTACGTTTCATAAGCAGTGGTTTTAGTAAAACTCAATCCATAAATTTACAAAAAATGCAATAGCTTTAAAAATTAATCCTTAAATTTGGTTAATCAATAAAAATCAATGGATTATCTTTTAATCAAATAATACAGAAAAGCTATGGAAACCAAAGCAACTTATCTTTTAAGCAAACATAATATTCGAAGCATATTATTTGATATAGCAGCCATTGCATTTATTTATTTTGTTCCAGCCATCTCGCATTTACTCAGTTTGCCGGTTTATTATATCGAGCCTATGAGATTAATGTTAATTCTTGCTTTAGTACATACAACTCAAAAAAATGCTTATTTAATTGCTTTAACACTCCCGTTGTTTTCATTTTTAATTTCGGCACACCCGATATTTCCAAAAATGCTTTTAATAACTTTTGAGTTGAGCTTAAATGTATTCATCTTTTTTGCTTTGGCAAATAAATTTAAGCATACTTTTTTTCCCATACTTATTAGTATTATTGCCAGTAAGCTGGTTTATTACGGTATTAAATTTGGATTAATCCAGTTAGCTATTTTAAAATCGGGATTAATTTCTACCCCCATAGCTATGCAAATCACTACAACTCTTATTTTTAGTGTTTATTTATTTTTATTGTTTAAAAAAAAGTAACAATAAATTACCCCCATTTTTACCTGTTTAAAAACTTTTTAAGGATAATTCCTTAGATTGATTTCATGATTATTGTTTATACCCTTTCTGTTTGTTATTTTTAAACAATAAATAATTAAAACCTCACCCTATACTTTACCAAAAATGAAAAATATTGTAAAATTTATCATCCCGCTGCTTTTGGTTATTGCTTTACCAATTATTCTTTTTGTTCAAAAAAATGAAAATGAGATTCAAAAAATTGACCGTGTAACTCAAAAAGTATTTGATCAGTTTAACCCTACAGGACTTAGCGTTGCCATTGTACAAAATGGAAATATTATTTATGATAAAGCATTAGGCTATAAAAATGCAGAAAAAATTAAATTCCTGGATAAGAATGATATTTTTAATATTGCTTCATGTACCAAAGCATTTACTGCAGCAGCTATTGGAAAGCTGGTACAAGATGAGTTGATATCTTGGGATGATAAGGTAATAGATTATCTCCCTGAATTTAAATTAAAAGATGAATGTGTCACAAAAAATTTAACGATTAAAGATATTTTAACTCATCGAAGCGGTTTGGGAACATTTTATGGCGATTTACTTTGGTATCATACCACCTACTCTAATGATGAAATTTTACATAGAATGAAACATCTGCCCATAACCAAACAATTTCGTGCAGAATATGGTTATCAAAACAATATGTATATGTTGGCGGGCGAAATTATTGAAAAAGTTACCGACCAATCGTGGGAAAATTTTATTAAACAAAATTTCTTGATTCCATTAGAAATGAATGACACCCGGACCTCAAGTGATGATTTCGATGGAACTGAATCCCTTGCTTTCCCCCATTATAATGATTCTCTTTTAAATCCCTATTATTTTGCCGGGGGCAAACCGGCTGCATCTATCTGGTCTAATCCGCGCGATTTAAGTCATTGGGTTACAATATTTTTAAATAATGGCCAATGGAAAAACACCCAGATTCTTGCACCCGAAATCATTAAAAGCTTAATCACACCCGAAACCATACTTAATGTTTCTGATGAAAGAGAAAGTTTTGGCATTCATTTCAGAGCCTATACACCCGGCTGGGTGGCTTATGATTATTCCGGATATAAAATTCTTGAACATAGCGGCAGTATGCCCGGATTTATTAGCAAAGTAGTTTTTTTACCCGAAAAAAATACGGGAATAATCATCCTGAACAATGGATTTAACTTGCATTGCAACAACGCTTTGCTGTTTTCTTACTTAGATATTATCCTGGAAAAAGAAATCAATAACTGGACAGCCTATTATCTTCAGGAACAACGAAATTTTAACGACTATAGAAAGCAATTGAATAATAAGCGAATCGCCAATCGGAAAATAAATACTAAACCCTCTTTAAAGCTCAGCAAATATGCCGGTACATATGAAGATATAATGTATGGAATAGCGAAAGTTTACTTGGAAAATGAGGAATTAAACATTACATTTTTACCCTCATCAAAATTTTTACATAGCAAAATGGGGCATTGGGAGGATAACCATTTTAAGGTCAACTTTAATGATGTTTATTTACCTTTCGGCATTATTCAGTTTGATGTAGATACTTTGTCTAACCAGGTAAATGGATTTAAAATCAATCTGCCCAATAATGATTTTCATTTTCATAACCTCGATTTTAAAAAGTTAAATAAATAATTGATGAACCATTTTATCCCAATAAAATCTATTGGTCAATCATTCAATGAATGTATAAATCGTGGATTAATAGATCCTGAAAAGGATACAACCATTATTTTCTACAACAATGATTTTTTAAGCGCTAAAACTAAAGAACTAAAAAAGTCCTTTTCCAAAAGTACATTACACACATCTGCAGTAAAAGCCAATCCTCTGGTAAAAATTCTGGAAAAAATTAAAACTTTGGGTCTCGGTGCAGAAGTGGCTTCGGAAGGTGAATTATTCCTTGCTCAAAAAGCAGGGTTTGGCAATGAACAAATTATTTTTGATTCGCCGGCTAAAACGATAGCTGAATTAACCTATGCACTTCAGAACAATATTCATATTAATGCCGATTCGCTGATGGAATTGAACAGGATTGCCCAATTAAAACAAACAATCCATTCAGAAAGTCTGATTGGATTAAGAGTTAACCCGCAAGTTGGCACCGGAAAAATTGTCTCCACCTCGTTAGCCGGAAAATACTCAAAGTTTGGTGTCCCAGTTAAAGATTACAGGGATGAAATAATTAAATATTTCAAAGCGCATGACTGGCTAAACGGAATTCATATGCATATTGGCTCGCAAGGATGTAAAATGCAATTGCTGCTTAAGGGTATTGAAAAAGGGTTGCAAATCATTAAAGAAATTAATAAAAAGTTAAGGAGCGAGAACAGGAAAGTTAGCTTTCTTGATATTGGCGGAGGGTTACCCGTATCTTATCATCATAATCAACATCCACCGGATATAAAAATTTACGGACAGGAGATAAAAAAATTGCTTAAAAAATATAATCTCGAAAATTTAACACTTATTACCGAATTTGGCCGGTATTTACATGTTAACTCAGGTTACATCCTTACCAAAGTTGAATATGCCAAACATTATACAAACGACAACACGCTAATTGTTCATGCCGGAGCTGATTTGCTTTTAAGAGAATGCTTAAATCCGGGGCAATGGTTTCATGAGATTTCGTTATTGGACAAAAATGGGAATCCCAAAAGATCAAAAACATTAAAGAAATACCAAATTGCCGGCCCACTATGTTTTGCTAATGATATTGTTGTCCGCGATGTAGAACTGTCTGAAGCCAGGGAAGGTGATTACTTGGTTATTCATGATACCGGAGGATATACTTTTGGTATGTGGTCGAAATATGTTAGCAGAATATTTCCGAAAATAATCGGTAAAGAAGGTGATGAGTTTTCAATTATCAAAGAAAGACAAACGGTTGAAGATATTTTCAGGTTCTGGAATGAATAAATTGGTAATTGGTTTATTTGTTTATTTGTTAAGTAATAACATTTTACTTTGTCTGTTGCTTGACTAATGCTGCCGATGCCGACTTCCGCTTTAAATTATTTCTCGCAATCCCGATAACTCCTAAAATCCGCATGTCTTTTAAGAGTTTCACTAAGTTCCTCAAAGTTAAAGCATAAAGTCACACCAAGTTTGGTGAGACTTTGCTTTGTAAAACATTGTGTTATCCTTTGAGAGACTTTGTGTTACAAAAAATACCTTACCTAACTTACGGATATTAGGAACTATCGGGACACAGAGACACAAAGAAGATGTATTATTAAATTTGTTTATGTGGTTTAAAGTTGTGTGATTTTACACTGCCGACTGCCGCAGTCGACTGCTTCCTGTATTTCTTATATAAACAAATCTTTAATCTGTGAGAATCAGTTCAATCAGTGTATTCAATTGATTGAATCTGTGTTCCATTGCTTCCTCTTATCAATGCTTAATGCTAATACTTTAAATTTTATCTAAAATTTTTTTAATAATTCATCCTGCCATATTAAACAAATTACAAATTATCTTGTTATAAGCTTAATTCAATAGCTAACTATTAATAATTAAAATCAATTTATAAAACGATGAAAAAGAATATTGGAACAGCAGACAGAATTATTCGTATTATTATTGCCCTAACTATTGGCATTCTTTATTTTACGAATGTAATAACAGGCACACTAGGTAATGTATTACTCATTATTGGTGCTATTTTATTAATAACAACATTAATTAACTTTTGCGGACTGTATGCATTATTTGGATTTAGCACCTGTCCGATGAAAAAGGCTGACTAAAAGACAAAAAAAGCGAACTCAAATAAACCGGTTCGCTTTTTTTACCATTTATCCTAACCTAAAATTCTACCCCTTCACCTTCATCAAAGTCCTGCAAGTCGTCACCTCCACTTCTTCCTCGTCGTCTGTCCGGACGATAATTATTTATTCTGTAAGTTAACGTAATAGAAAAGAATGGAGTATTGGGCTCAAAGTAGCTGTATGAATAAAAATCATCTCCACTATAAGTGCTAGAATGTTTCATGGTTGCGAAAACATCCCTTACCTGCAATGTAGCCGAAAATGCTTTTTTCATAAAGTCATGTTTATATGCCAGGTTAGTCATAAAAAAATCGCTACGCTCACCTTGGGCACTAATCGTTGGGCTGTTATACATGGCATTAAATTGCAATCTTGAATTATCGCCAAACCGTAAAATATTGTTAAAACGGATATTCCAGTTAAAACTTGATTCTGAAAAATCTCGGGCACCTAACTGCCCTTCCACACGATAGTCGTAGAGATTTCCCATTAAATCAAGATGCCACCATTTTTGAAGATCTAATCCCAACATGGATTCAATTCCCAGCGCATAATCTTTCCCAACATTTTCGAAGGAACTTAAAAATATATTCTCAGAATAAACACTTCTTACCCTTTCAATTTTATTGTGAGTAACCCTGTAGTATGCTTCAAAAGAAAAAGAATTACGTCCAAATTTATTTAGGTAACTTAATTCATATGAATCGATATATTCCGGATCAAGCCCTGGATTTCCTCTTCGTACATTATAAGCATCCGACCAGGTTAAAAAAGGTTCGAGATACCACCCTCTTGGGCGGTCTATTCGGCGGGTATAACTTGCCATCAGTTGATTTTCTTTTGGCAGGTTGTATGAAACGTGTACTGTGGGAAAAATATCCCATCGATCAATATTAAAATTTTCATCCGTTTCATCAATAGTAATATCACGATAAGTATATTCTCCACGAACTCCTCCCTGATAGCCAAAATTTCCTAATTCGCCAGAGTAGATAGCATATAACGAATGAATACTTCTACGGTAATTTGATGTATTCGAATATTGATCCTGGAACACAAAATCCATCACGGCAGCAGATGTATCATACATAAACATTTCGGCTTTTTCCGTATTGTCTGACATTCGGGATTGATAACCCGCTTCAAATTTATTGGTTTCGCTTAAGGGCAAAGTATAATCCAGTTGAAATCGCAAAGGTTCTCTGGGCCCGGATTCTATAGATTTTTGTCCGCTTACAATATTATTATTCTCGTTAATTAAACGATTGACAGATTCTGAATCAAAATCCCTTCTGCTATAATTTACCAATGCATACAATTCATGCCCTTTTTTATTAAATTTTCGTATATAACTTAAGTTTAATGAAAGGTAATCACCTCCTCTTTCCGATTCTTCTTTGCTGATATAATATTCATCAAAAGTGCCCGGATTGATATACTCATGATAATTGGTCTCGTTATCAGAAACATAATCCCGTTTTCCATAACGAGCTTCGAAACTAAGGGTATTAAAAGCATTAAAATTATAATCAAATCCACCACGAAAACTATAAGAGGTCCCTCCCCGATTAAATTCTCCATCGGATAAGATATAAGAAGTAGTGTCATTGTTATACGTCCGGCTTTCCGTTTCACGCGAGCCATACATATTTCTTGTATTTAAATCGGCACCTACATATACATTAAATTTTTCTTTTCGGTAGTTGATTAAAAAATCACCTCCATATCTATCATACATTCCTGCATTTAAGTTAACGACCCCATTTATTCCTTGCATTTTATTCCTTTTGGTAATAATATTGACAATCCCGGATGTTCCGTCAGGATCATATTTTGCCGATGGATTAGTAATAATTTCAATATTTTCAATGGCACTGGCAGGAATTTGACTAAGGGCATCGCTCGGATCCAATACTGTTGGCTTATTGTCAATTAAAACCGTAAAACTTTGGCTACCCCGTAAGCTAACATTTCCTTCTATATCAACAGTTACCGAAGGCACATTCTCCAAAATTTCAACAGCAGTACCTGATGCAGAAGTATGTTGCTGACTTACATTGATTACTTTTTTATCAATTTTATAAGTCATGGTAGGCCTGTCTGCGGTAACAACGACTTCATCAATTGATTCGGAAGCCGGGCTTATCATTACCTGTCCCAATTCAATTTTTCGATTTTTATTGGTAATCTCTATTTTTTCAATTACTTCCTTTTCATAACCAATAAAGGTTATTTCAATTCGGTATACTCCGGGATTAATATTTTTCAATTGGAAATATCCCGATTCATCGGAGATTGTTCCATTAACCACACTTCCATTTTCAAGGTTTATGAGCGCTATGGTTGCATATTCCAAGGGTTTATTAACACTTTCATCGTAAACATAACCAGTCAGATTTCCCTTACTCATTTCAGAATCTTCGATTTCCTCCGGAAATGCACTTACTGATAATCCTATCATCAATAAAATAAAAGCTATTTTCTTAATCATAATTCAATTTTCCTTTTAATTATTTTGTTACAAACCTAAACAATGAATTTGTAGCAATTTGATATTAATTTTGTAGCAATTTTGTAGTTTGACAAATTATACGTGTATTTATTACATACCTACACCATTTTTTGGAGCATAAAAGACAATAAAGTATTTAAAAAGTTTAACCCGGGATTATTTTTTATCAGAAATAAAAAATAAATGCTGCCCATCTTTGTAATCGTAATCAATGTTTAATTGATTCAAATCACAAATTCTTTTAGCTAATGAAAGTCCTAAGCCCAGAGATTGTTTGGTTGAGTTGGAAGAATAAAAACGTTCGAATATTTTTTCCGGAGAAACAGAAAGTGTATCACCATAATTGCTAACAATCAGCTGATTTTGGTTTGTTGTAATTTTAATCGGCCCATGGTTACTTCCATAACGAATAGCATTACGAATCAGATTCTTTAGTAAAATATCAAATAAGAAAGGATCTAATATAATTTGATGATCATCGGTTAAATCGGTTTCAATAGTCATTAATTTTAATTGCAACAATTCATCAATAGCATCAACATGTTTTAGAATTAAATCTTTTGTGTTAATCACCTCGGTATTATTATATTCCCCATTTTCAATTTTTGTTAACAGGTTCAAAGCATTTCCTAACTTAGACAAATGGTTGGTTTCTTCGTAAATAATTTTAACCGTATCGACATTTTTTTTCATTAACTCTTCATCGGCAATCAATCTTTCTGTTTTATTGCGTATAATAGTCAGTGGTGTCTGTATCTCGTGCGCCATATTTTCTGTATATTCTTTCAAATTTCGGTAATCGTCTTCAATGCGGTTTACCATATTTCGAAAAAGAAATTGTAATTTCTGAAATTCTTTACTTGAAGTTTTAACTTTAGGAATGTTCATTCTTTTACCTACCTTATAGCGATTAATATGGCTTAATATCCGATAAAAAGGCTGGAATAAAAATCCGGATAAAAAAGTAGTAAACAAAACAATCACTAAGGCTAAAATGATAAATGCCGGAACAATCCTACCTGCCACATCTGATTTCAATTTTGTAAAATCATTAATATTAATAAGCAATTGTATTAAATAGGCTTTTTCATTCGCTTCAATAATAACACTCTTTTTTCGATGTATTTGTTGTTCATCTAATTCTTCAATATAAATAAGGGTATCAGTATACCTGGGATAATTTGGATAAATACCCGTTGAGTCGAGTAATGCAATATCAATATATTTTAATCTAGATGGGTCTTTTTCTTTTTCCAAAAATCTAATTATATGCTGTTCTCTAAACCTAAAAAAACGTTCCGTTTCTTCATTTATATACTCATCTGCTTTATTGATAAGGTATCTGCCACTGATAAAAAAAGTTACCAAGATAAATAACAAATAAAAAAAGCTGGTTTTCGTTAACAATCGAAACGATCTAAATTTAAACATATCTAAAATTAAAGTTCATAAAATTTATATCCCATGCCATATACCGAGCGAATATGGTTATCTGCTCCTGCTTGTTGTAATTTTCTCCGCAAGTTTTTGATATGATTATAAATAAAATCAAAATTATCAGCCTGGTCGATATGATCACCCCACAAATGTTCGGCAATACTTTCTTTGGTTAGCACTCTGTTTTTATTATAAATAAAATACAACAATAAATCGTATTCTTTTCGAGTAAGATCAAGTTCTTTATTATCTACTTTTACGGCCATCGAGTTTAAATCGATTTCAATCTTATTGACTAATATAGTATTACTTCCATTGAATTTTTTGCGACGAATAATTGATCGTATCCGGGCATTTAACTCTGCTTTATGAAAGGGTTTGGTAATATAATCATCGGCACCTAATTCAAGTCCTTTTACTTTATCTTCAATGGCATTTTTAGCCGTTACAATTAAAATGCCTGTATCAGATTTTCTTTTCTTCAACAGTTTAATAATATCTAAACCGCTACCATCGGGCAACCCAATATCAAGTATTATTAACTCATAATCATATAATTCAACCTTTCCCCTGGCTGACTCTAAAGTGGCGGAAATTTCAACAATAAATCCCTGTTCAATTAGAAACCTGGATAAGTCATCGGCTAATTGAAAATTATCTTCTACAATCAATAATTTCATTCCTTTTCTTTTTTCAAAAATAATCCAAAATTTTGTAGGAAATTAGTATTTAACCTTTTAGATTGCATTTAACTTAATTCTAAAACACCAAAATAGTATGAAAACAATAGGTTTACTTGGCGGAATGAGCTGGGAATCGTCATTAGAATATTACAAAATCGTGAATCAAAAAGTAAAAGAGTTATTGGGAGGACATCACTCCTGCGAATGTTTGATGTACTCGGTAGATTTTGATCCAATTAAAAAATTACAACATGAAGATCGGTGGGAAGAACTCACCCAAATAATGATTGAAACAGCCCGAAAAATAGAACAAGGAGGAGCCGAAATGCTTACCATATGCACCAACACCATGCATAAAATGTACGATGATGTTCAAAATAGCATTTCCATCCCTGTCTTGCATATTGCCGATGCAACCGCAGAAGCAATAAAAGAAAAGAACCTGGAAACCATAGCTCTGCTTGGAACAAAATTTACCATGCAACACGATTTTTACAAAGGCCGTTTAATAAAAAATCATGGAATAAATGTCTTAACACCTGAAGGTAATGATTTGGAAGCTGTGCATAACATCATTTATAATGAACTGGTTTTAGGAGAGATTAAAAATAAATCACGCGAAAAGTATACACAAATTATTGAACAGTTGGCAAAAAAAGGTGCACAGGGTGTTATTTTAGGATGTACAGAGATTCCATTGCTTATTAAACAACAAGACGTTTCTATTCCGGTATTTGATACAACTACTATACATGCTGAAAAAACAGTGGAATTTGCAATAAATAGTCAATAAAATAAAAAAGGCTTTAATAAATAAGCATTTGGGCTAAACAAAAGGAACATCTCGTTGTTTTACAAACAAATAAAACAACGAAAAACCCAAATATGATGAAAAAATTTGAAAATAAGGTTGCTTTAATCACCGGAGGTTCAGGTGGTATAGGAGCATCTGCTGCAAAGATGCTTATAGATGAAGGTGCTAAAGTAATGCTTGTCGACATTAACGAAGATGCGCTAAAAGAAACCATCAATGATATTGGTAAAGATAAATCGGCCTATGTAGTTGCTGATGTTTCCGATGAGCAACAAACCAAAAAATACGTTGATGAAACCATTAAAAAATTTGGAACCATTGATGTTTTTTTTAACAATGCAGGTGTTGAGGGAAAAGTAATTCCGTTGGATGAATATCCTCTGGATGAATTTAACAAGGTTATCGATATTAATGTAAAGGGAGCCTATTATGGTTTACGTCATGTTTTCCCACATATGAAGAAAAATGGCGGGAGCATTGTCATCACTTCGTCGGTAGCCGGATTAGTAGGAACCCCTAATGTACTGCCTTATGTAACCAGCAAACATGCGGTTATTGGTATGATGAAATCAGCAGCATTGGAAGGAGCTCCTCACAAAATCCGGGTTAACACAGTTAACCCATCACCGGTAGATAACCGAATGATGCGTTCATTAGAGGAAGGTTTTGCTCCGGGAGAAGCTGAAAACGCGAAAACAAATTTCGAGCAATCCATTCCGCTTGGCCGCTATGCCACCAACGAAGAAGTAGCTAAATTAATGCTGTTTCTGGCCGGCGATGATAGTGAATTCATAACCGGAACCGTGAATCCTATTGATGGTGGAATGACTGCTTAAATAAAATAAAAACAAAATAATTTTCAGTCCTATTTTTTATAGGGCTTTTTTTTATTCCTGTATCTTATCTAAAATATAGTGTTCTTTTAGATCCCCTTTAATTTCATTTCCCTCCAAATCTAGCTGTTGCAAATAATTTTCACCTACCTTATACTTCGTTGCAGCATTTTTTATCGAATTCAACTGAATAACAGAGCCTGTGCTATCCCAAACAAAAGTTCCTGTTTGTTCAAAAACCCGACGACTATCTTTGCCCAGGTATTTTGTCTTTTTGGAGTATCTTTTATCCTTATAAAGCGTAATTTCTGTTTCAATGCCCGGGCAATCAGCACAAGGAAGTACCCCTTTGTATGTTCCCTGCCAGTCGAGACTAATTTCTGAAGTATTCATATCCGGTGGGTAAACCGTAGGATGTGATTCCTTTTTGGAGAAATTACAACCAACCAAAAACAATAAAAACAGACAAACAATTAAAATTTTATAGCCTGATTTTATTATCATCATTCTACATTTTTCATGGTGAGCTGAATGCGTTTCCTGGCAATATCTACTTCCAACACTTTTACCTTTACATGCTGATGCAGTTTCACAATTTCGTTTGGGTCTGACACAAAACGATTAGCAAGTTGTGAGATATGAACTAAGCCGTCCTGTTTTACCCCAACATCAATAAAAGCACCAAAGTTGGTAATATTAGTAACAATACCGGGAAGCACCGTGCCTTCTTTTAAATCTTCCATTTTATGGATTCCTTCGGCAAACTCAAACACTTTAATTCCTTTTCGGGGATCGCGTCCGGGTTTTGACAACTCATTCATAATATCACTTAACGTAGGTAAGCCAACTTCATCGGTTACATAATTATCCAGAATAATTTGCTTCCGCAGATTTTCATTTTTGATTAAATCTATCACCACACAATTTTGATCAGCAGCCATTTTTTCTACAATTAAATAACTTTCAGGGTGGACTGCAGTATTATCCAACGGATTTTCTGCTTCGTTTATTCGTAAAAACCCTGCCGATTGCTGAAATGCCTTATCTCCCATTCGTTTTACTTTTAACAATTCTTTTCTCGATTTAAATGCACCGTTTTCTTTTCGGTAATCTACAATATTTTGGGCTAACTGAGGCCCAAGGCCGGAAATATAATTCAACAAGTGCTTGCTGGCTGTATTCAAATTCACACCCACCAGGTTGACACAACTCTCCACAACCTGATCTAATTTGTTTTTTAGTTTATTTTGGTCTACATCATGCTGGTACTGCCCTACACCTATTGATTTTGGATCAATTTTCACCAGTTCAGCTAACGGGTCCATCAGTCTTCGCCCAATAGAAACCGCACCTCGAACAGTAACATCATACTCGGGAAATTCTTCACGCGCTACCGAAGAAGCGGAATAAACAGATGCGCCGTCTTCACTCACCACAAATACACGGACATCTTTCGAGAAACGAATTCGCTTAATTAATGCTTCTGTTTCGCGGCTTGCTGTTCCGTTTCCAATGGCTATAGCATCAATTTTAAAGGTTTCTACCATCGAATCGATTTTTTTCATAGCCATACCCTTTTCATTTTGCGGGTGGTGCGGATAAATGGTTTCGTTATGTATCAAATTTCCCTGCGCATCCAAACAAACCACTTTACATCCGGTCCGGTAACCCGGATCGATTGCCAGTACATTTTTCTGACCTAACGGCGGAGCCAGTAATAACTGACGCAGATTATCGGCAAAAACATTAATCGCAGCCTCATCTGCTTTTTCTTTCGATGAATTTTTAAATTCCGTTTCAATGGAAGGTTCAAGTAATCTTTTATAACTGTCTTTAACGGCAATTTTCACCTGCCCGGAAACGTCATAACTTCCTTTAACAAATTGTTTTTCGAGTATTTCCAAAGCTTCTTCCTCATCAGGAGAGATAGATACTTTTAAGAAACCTTCATTTTCACCACGTCGCATAGCCAGTAGCCGATGGGAGGGACATCTTTTTAACGGTTCTTCCCATTCAAAATAATCTTTATATTTAATCCCTTCCAGTTCTTTTCCTTTAACTGCTTTTGAACGAATAGCTGCTTTGTGTTGAAACAATCGACGAATACTATTTCGAACCCTTTCATTTTCGTTAATCCACTCGGCAATAATATCTCTGGCACCCTTCAAAGCATCATCAATGGTTGGTACCTCATCGTTTAGAAACTGCTCGGCCCGGCCTTCTAACCTCAACTCCTCCTGTTTCATAATAATTTTAGCCAGCGGTTCTAAGCCTCTTTGTCTGGCTATGCTTGCACGGGTTTTCTTTTTGGGCTTATACGGAAGGTAAATATCTTCCAGCTCAGTTAATGAATCAGCTTTTTCTATTCTTTCTTTTAACTCATCAGTTAGTTTCCCCTGCTCATCAATGGTTTTTAATATGGTTTCCCTTCGTTGGTCGATTTCTTTCAGCTTAGACAATATATCTTTAATCGCAGTAATCTGCACCTCGTCCAAACTACCGGTTACTTCTTTTCTATATCTACTTATAAAAGGGATAGTTGCCCCATCATCAAACAAACGAATAGTGTTTTCTACCTGCCATTCATTAATTGATAGGGTGGAAGAAATTTTTTTAATATGTTTTTCAATCATAACAAATTTAGTTAAGGAGTAGCTAAATTAGCCATTTTATTACTATCTTTAAAATAAAAACACGAACAATATTTTTATCTTTTGTGGAGTTAGAAAAATAAAATTTATTAACCTTAAAAATATATAATCATGAAAAATAATTTCATACTATTGGCATTATTAACTTTATTATTAACCTCAGGGAAAAAAGATTTTTATAAAGTACCTAAAGACTTTGCATTTATCCCTATGGGAACAACAACATATAATGGAAAAACTATTTCTGTAGATGCTTTTATCATGCAAAAGACAGAAGTTACCAATAAACAGTATCGTGAATTTTTAAATTCACTTAAAAACAATAAAGAGTTAGAGAAACTAAAAATTGCACAAATTGATACTGTAAAATGGAGACAAGACGGAAAGTATAATGAGCCTTACGTTAACTTTTACCATAAACACCCGGCCTATGACAATTATCCGGTTGTAAACATTACCCGCGAGGCAGCAGAATTATATTGCGAATGGCTTTCTCAAAAATGGGAAAAAGAAAACGAGCAAAAAGTTAAATTCAGGCTGCCCAATGAGTATGAGTGGATTTATGCAGCCAAAGCAGGGACAAATAATAAATTTCCCTGGGAAGAGAATAGCTTAATCAATAAAAAGGGTGAGCCAATGTGTAATTATAAACACATTGAACAACACAAAATTCGTGAATATAAAGATGGAAAAATTAAAATATTTAATGAAGAATTAGCTAAAGAAAAAAGTGTCAAAACCATTCTTGCTCCTGTTGATTCCTACGAAACAAACGAATTTGAGTTATATAATATGAGTGGCAATGCAGCTGAAATGGTTGCTGAAAAAAATGTAATAAAAGGAGGAAGCTGGAACAGCACCGGGTATTATATGATGATAGAATCAAAAAGTAAGTATACTGAAGAAGATATTCCTTCTCCATATGTAGGATTTAGGGTTATATACACTATTCTGCCAGAAAAAAACCAGTAAAAAAATAGTTTCCAGTAACATTTAAGAAAGAACCTACCTAAAAAGTAATTTCTTCTAATAATTATTCACTATCAGTTCATATTTTTTTGCAACCAGTGGGCATTTATTCAATACTAACTGGTTGCAATTTATCAACTTTACTTATTTTATTCTTAAACTAAAAAACAATCCAAAGAGATAATAACAAATAGAGGTAATGTGCAAATGCCCCGGCAACAATCCCTCCAATAGTATGAGATATAAGCGCTTTAGAAGTTAAGAAACGGTGATTTAGAGTATCTAACATAGCGGTATGGGTACTTAAATACCCACTCCAGCACATGCCCATTGCGGTAAACACAGCTATTTCGTTGCCGGTAATGATACCCTGTCCGATAAAAGCTTTTACCAGTGAAAGAGCTGCACCAACAGCACCCAGCGATGTTATGGGAAATGCAACCAGTTCGGGATTTTTAAAACCAAATAAACCATTGAATAACCAACCAAACCAGCTGGCTATTTTAGGCAAAATCGGAACGCCTTCATAAGCTAATCCTTGGTATCCAACAGTGGCATCATCAGGGCCAAAGGTAATAATCATTACTACGGTACTGATAATTAAAACGCCTGGAATGATCTGTAAACCTAAATCAACACCCGATTTGCCACCATCAAGAATAGAATTTAAAAAACGAAGGAATACACCTCCTTTGGATTTAAATGAGATAGAGGATGAATCTTCCTTTTCCTTTCCTAAAGGACGTTCCTCATCTAACTTTCCTTTTATCATTCTCTGCATTAAACGGGTAGAAACAACAGCTCCCACAATGGCTCCAAAAAAACCAATCATTGCAGGTCCAAAATAACCAAAACTGGACATAAAAGTTAAAACAATCAACCCCATGCCAAAGGCAGTACCAAAATTGGTTAAAGATATCAATTCGTATTTTTTAAAATAGCGGCTAAAATTTTTATCATTCGATAAGCTTATAATCGCCGGATTATCGGAGAAAAAAGTCATAAGCGCGGCCAGTGAGGCAACACCTGGTAACTTAAATATCGGGCGCATTAACGGAGCCAGAAATATTTCTAACAACCGTACCACACCAAACTCAATCATCAGTTTGCCCAATGCTCCTGACAATACGGTTATTCCCATAATAAAAAACACCGTATTCATCAATAAATCCCAAGCTGTATTCATTATGGTGTTTAGCAGGTTTGTAACCCCCATAACAGAACCCAGATATCCGAAAAATCCGAAAAATAAGAGAAGAAAAATAAAAGCTTCATATCGTCTGTTTCTTAAAAATTCCGACTTTTTAATATTTTTTATTGCATTCATGGTTATCCAGATTAATCCCTAAAAAATTTGGGCAAATATTGGATAAGTTAAAATTATAAGTAGTGACTTTTCTCAGGTATAGTAAGAAAAAGAAGATGTTTTGTAACAATGATAAAAGTCAGAATAATGGTTTAATTTAACTACCTTTAAGAAAGTTATTGATTTTTTCAAGAAGGTCATATTTATTGATCGGTTTAGCAATATAATCATCGCAACCCACATCGATAATATTTTTACGATCTTCATCCATTGCATTGGCTGTTTGGGCTATAACAGGTAAATCCGGATTATTTTGTTTAATCTGCCTGGTAGTTTCCAGTCCATCCATCATAGGTAGTTGAATATCCATCAATACTAAATCAATGGAATGCTTATTCTGACATAGGTCAACTGCCTGTTCTCCATTTTCTGCATGAACGAAATTAACTTGCGAATCTTTTAAAAATTTAGTCAGTAACTCATACGAAATCTGAGCATCTTCAACAATAAGTATTGTTTTCCCAGGCCACATATAATTTTTTTCTTGTTTCTTTACGGAAGCATGGTGGGTTTCAATAATTTTTAATGGGATGGCGAAATAAAAAATTGATCCACCGGGTTTATTTTCCTCTCTATTCTCTTTTTTAGATTCCATCCATATTTTACCATTCATGTTTTCTACAATACCTTTGGATATAGAAAGCCCAAGACCTGAACCACCATATTTTCGGGTTGTTTTATCATCTACCTGTCTAAATCGTTCAAAGATGATATCACATTCGTGCGGAGCTAACCCAATACCGGTATCTTGCACATAGAATAAAATTTCATTTGAAATAATTTTATAACCAAAAACAATTTTCCCTTTATAAGTGAATTTTAAAGCATTGCTTAATAAATTAAATAATACCTGATTAATCCGGTTAGGATCGGAATATATAGTAAAATCACTTTGCTCAACCTCTTTTTCAAGAATAATCTGGATATGCGATTTTTCAACCGTTTTCTTTTCCTGGTTATAAAAACTTAATAACTCATCCATGATATTATTAATACGGCATGCACGGTAATTAATTTTCAAATGTTTAGCCTCAATCTTGGAAAGATCAATAATATCATCTATTAGATTTAATAATACATAACCACTTTTATTGATAATACTTAAATATTTAGTTAATGTATCTCGATCTATATTGGGATTATCTTTTAACAATTTCGAAAATCCTATAATCCCATTCATAGGGGTTCTAATTTCATGCGATATATTAGCCAGAAATGCTGATTTTAATTTATTTGATTCTTCAACTTTAACTTTAGCTAATAATAATTTCTCATTGTTTAACTCTATCTGTCTGAGATATTTCTTTTTTTGACGTAATTTATTTCTTTTGATAATTATGTTAACCCACAATAATCCAATCACAAATATCAATAAAATAATAATGACAGCGATATAAATTATTTCTTGCTTATATTCTTTAAATAATGCTAATGGATGATTAATGATAATTGAATTATCGGGTAAATCGGACTGATTAATATTAAACTTCTTAAGCTGGTTATAATCAAAAAAATAGTTAGTCGAATCAATTTCAACATTTATTTTATTTACATCTTCTCCGGAAAGAACTCTTTTAGCTATTTGGCCGGCTATAAACCCCTGTACTTTCCCACTATTCATTTTACCACCAATCACTCCATTATTTAAATAAAAGGTCCAGGTTCCATAAACCGGGACAGGAGATATACTGGAAATATTCCGTGCAATTTCATCATAAGAACAATATTCACCATTGATATCTTTATTAAAAGCAGTAAGTAACACCATAGAATTTTCATCTAGCCCAGCAATTTTTTGATATAATTTTTCGAATGAATAATCGCGTAAAAATTCATATCTAATATCATCCGTATATTGATTTAATTCTTTAATAGCTCTTTTATAAATAATATTACCAGTATTAGTATAATCAGCTAATAAATAAATTTTTGAATAATCAGGATGTAACTTTTGAATTAATAAGACATTATCAACAAAATCTATTTTTTCTAATACGCCGGTATAACCCTTAGGATATTGATGGGGACAGTTAATTCCGGAAAAAATTACAGGAACATCACCAAATAAGCTATCACGATAAGTCAAAAGAAATTTAAAGGCATCATCATCGGATGAAATAATAACATCTAAATCAATACTGGTATATTTTTTTTGATATAATTTTATAATATATGAGTAATATATTGAATCGGAAAATCTTTTAGAGTCGAGATATTCAATAAAAACTTCTGAGTTACTGGCATATTCTTCTAATCCGGCAGTAATCCCTTCAACAATTTTATCGGTCCACTGTAAACCTTTATGGTATGAATTTAAAATTAAAATATTATTTTTTTCTGCGCTAAATGTAATATTAGCCCATAATACTGTAAAAAGTATTACAAATAATATTTTTTTAATCTTCATATAAGGAATCAATTAATGAAAGCAATTTAAAAAAAATCATGAAATAAAAAAAATAGAGCAACTCTAATGAGCTGCTCTGCTGAAATATCTAAAAAACAAATTTTATACAAGCCCTGCAAATCCCATAAATGCTAATGCTAATAAGCCTGCAACAACAAAGGCAATAGGTACACCTTTCATTGCTTTAGGAATATTTACCATATCCAGGTGCTCCCGTAAACCTGCAAATGTTATTAAAGCTAAGCCAAAACCTATTGCATTGGCAATAGCAAATACAACACTCTCGAGCAAATTATAATCTTTCTGAACAGCCAAAATAGCTACACCCAGAACAGCACAGTTTGTTGTAATAAGCGGTAAAAATATTCCAAGTGCCTGGTATAGCGATGGACTTACTTTCTTAAGCATAATTTCAACTAACTGAACTAACGATGCAATGACTAAAATAAACGTAATGGTTTGCATAAAAGTAATTCCTAGCGGAACCAACACATAATTCTGCAATAAATAGGTCACAATGGTTGCAATAACCATTACAAAAGTAACTGCCCCGGTCATTCCAACCGATGTTTCTACTTTACTCGAAACGCCGATAAAAGGACAAATCCCGAGGAACTGCGCTAATACAATATTATTTACAAATATTGCCGATATGATGATAATAATATATTCCATAATAATTTATTTAAGCCGTTTTTTTATTGATTTTATTGATTAGGACAATAAGATATCCTAATGCGATAAATGCTCCAGGTGCTAAAACAAAAACCAGCATACCGTCGCCTTCAATAAATTTAAATCCAAAGATTGAACCGCTACCCAGAATCTCCCGAACGCTGCCCAGAATGGTAAGCGCCATCGCAAAACCAAGCCCCATTCCTAATCCGTCAATAATAGAAGAACCTACGTTATTTTTTGAGGCAAAGGCTTCGGAGCGGCCTAATACTACACAGTTAACCACAATCAGTGGAATAAAAAGGCCTAGTTGTTCAAATAATGAAGGCAAATAGGCTTGCATTACTAACTCCACAATAGTAACAAACGAAGCAATAATCACAATAAAAGAAGGGATTCGTACTTTATCAGGAATCTGGTTTTTGATAATGGAAACCACCAGGTTTGACATTACCAACACAAAAGTAGTCGCCAGCCCCATTCCTAATCCATTAATGGCCGAAGTGGTAACACCTAATGTTGGGCATAATCCAAGAAATAATACAAAAACAGCATTCTCCTTGAAAAATCCTTTACTAAAATTTTTCCATTGATTCATTTTTTACCTCCTTCCATATATGCATTATATGCACGTTCAACAGCATCGCAAAATGCTCTTGACGTAATAGTAGAAGCAGTGATGGCATCGACATCACCACCATCTTTAGAAACTTTTAATTTATAGTCTGCCGGATTTTCACCATTAAACTGTACGCTCCATTCTGATTTGCTTTTTTGCATTTTGTCTCCTAATCCTGGAGTTTCTTTATGTTCAAGTACCGAAATATTATGAATGGTACCATCAGGTAAAAATCCCACCATTATTTTTATATTTCCACCAAATCCTTTATTAGTAAAAGTACTTACAGCAGTTCCTACCAATTCGCCATCATTTTTTGCAGGAAAAAATTCAAGCGTATCGCCATCAACACCCATTTTATAGGATTCTTTCCCCGGTTCATTATCAAACTCAGGGACAACCTGCTTTATGGCATTATTTTGTTTGGCAAGTTTACTGGCAGCAATAGGCCCTTTAGTTAATTCATAAATATAACCTAAAGCAGCCGATGCTATAAATGTTACCATAAATAGGGTAAGCACCATATTTTTGAAATTTGACTCTTTTTTAGCCATTATTCACCTCCTCTCCGAATCGCTTTGGTTTTAGATATATATTAATTAAAGGTACAAAGGCATTCATTATTAAAATTGCAAATGAAACACCTTCAGGATACGCGCCAAACACCCTTATTAATACCGTAATTACTCCAATTCCAATACCATAAATCCACATTCCTTTAACCGACATCGGTGAAGTAACATAATCGGTGGCCATATATATAGCTCCCAATAAAACTCCTCCGGTTAATATATGGAATACTGGATCAGCGTTTGCTTCCGGATTAATCAACCACAAAATACCTGTAAATACGGTAATAGTAGCAATAATTGAAACCGGAATATGCCAGGTAATTACTTTTCGAATCAGTAAATATGCAAAACCGATTAGTAATGCCAGGGCAGCAATTTCACCCATAGAACCTCCCATATGCCCATAGAACATTTCCATGTGGCTTGGTATCTGACCCATAATATCAGATACTGCATCTCCTTTGTCAATCCCTTCTTTCATCACTCCTAGAGGAGTCGCTCCGGTTACGGCATCGGTATATCCGGTATTAAATCCATTGGGAACGGGCCAGCTTGTCATTTGCACAGGAAATGATATTAAAAGAAATACTCGTCCTACTAAGGCCGGGTTAAATGGATTATTTCCCAATCCTCCAAATGACATTTTTCCAATTCCAATGGCAACTAAACTACCAATAATTATAATCCAAACCGGTAGGTTTGTCGGCACATTAAAAGCTAACAAAAGGCCGGTTAAAATTGCAGAACCGTCTGATATGGTTGGTTCTTGTTTAAGTAGATACTTTTGAATGAGCCATTCAAAAGCCAGGCAGGAAACTACGGCTGTTAATGTTACATAAATTGCACCCAGCCCAAAAAAGTAAATCGAAAAAGCTAAAGCGGGTAAAAGGGCAATAATTACATCAAACATCAGCCGTTTTACGGTTTTATCCCCATAAACATGAGGAGATGGTGATACGGTTAATAATTTATTCATTATTGTTTTCTTGATCTAATGATTTGACTTACTCTGGACTTTCCTAAACGGATATAATCAAGCAATGGTAATCCTGCAGGGCATGTAAAAGCACATGACCCGCATTCGATACAATCCATTACTCCGTTTTTCTCCAGCATATCATTTTTCTCTAGTTGTGTTAATTTATTCAATAAGTATGGTTCAAGGCCTTGCGGACATACAGAAACACATTTGGCACAACGAATACAGGTACTTTCCGGTTTGCGTTTAGCCATTTCTTCAGGAAGAATTAATATTCCTGATGTTCCTTTAGCAACAGGGGCTTCCAAAGCATTTAATGCTTTACCCATCATTGGCCCTCCGCTAATTACCTTACCTGTATCTTCGGGTAAACCACCGGCAGCTTCAATCAGTTCATTCACCGGCGTTCCGATACGAACCATAAAGTTCGAAGGTTTTTTTACCGACTTACCAGTAACAGTTACTACCCGTTCAAACAATGGTTTATTTTTTTGTACCGCTTCATAAACAGCGAATACAGTTCCCACATTATGAACTACTGCTCCAACATCAAGTGGTAGTCCTCCTGAGGGAACCTCACGCTTAATTAAAGCTTTAATTAATTGCTTTTCGCCACCTTGCGGATATTTAACTTTTAATGCTTGTACCTCAATTCCAGGATAATTTTTCACTAATCCGGAAAGGTGTTCAATGGCATCGGATTTATTATTTTCTATACCAATAATTGCACGGTTAACACTTAATGCTTTCATCAATATTTGTATCCCAACCAGCATCTCTTCAGATTTTTCGAGCATTAACCGGTGATCAGAAGTAAGGTATGGTTCACATTCGACCCCATTAATAATTAATACATCTATCTTTTTACCATCTGGAATAGAAAGTTTAACATGTGAGGGGAATGTTGCTCCTCCCAGGCCAACAATTCCTGATTGGTTTATTTTCTGAATGATTTCTTTATCTGTTAAACCGATTTCTTTTTTCAAATCTGTTAATTTTTCAATATTTTCATTCCACTCATCGCCTTCTACATCGATAATAACACATGGTTTTTTATATCCTGTAGAGTCAAGAACATTATCAATCTTTGATACCGTTCCGAATACAGATGAATGAATATTGGCAGAAACAAACCCTGCACTTTCGGCAATTATATCCCCAACCTTAACCTTGTCGCCTTTTTGGACTACAGGTTTAGAGGGCGCACCAATATGCTGGGCAATAGGTATTGATACTGTTTTTGGAAGCGGTAAATTTTCAATAACACTGCTTGCTGAGTATTTACTCTCTGCAGGATGAACGCCGCCTTTTGCAAATGTTTTTAACACTTTATCCCTCCTTATTTTTTTGTGTTGATGAATTATTTTCACTTTTTTCCAATGCTTCTTTTGGTTCAGATTTAGCATCCTTTGTATCTTCTTTCACTTTCCGTGGTGGAAAATTAATTTCCAGGATTGCTCCAGTAGGACATTCGGTGACACATTTTCTGCAGAGCTTACATTTATTAGGATCGATATACGCAAGGAAATTTTCCATGGTTATCGCATCAAATGGACAAACTTTCACACATTTTCCACAGCCAATACAGGCTACTTTACAGGATTTTCTTGCAATACCACCTTTATCCTGGTTCACACACGAAACAAAAATTTTGCGATCTTTTTTATTTTTCTTTCGTAGCTCAATAATATCATTTGGACAAGCTTTAACACATGCTCCGCAAGCAGTACAGTTATCGTCAATAACAACAGGTAATCCTGTTTTTTCGTCCATATAAATGGCATCAAAATCGCAAGCATCAACACAATCACCTAAACCAAGGCAGCCATATTGACAATCGGTTTCGCCGGCATATAAACTGGAAGAAATTGCACAAGAAGAAGCTCCATCGTATTGATTAACGCGTTTTCGATGTTCCTGTGAGCCTGAACACCGAACTACGGCTACTAACGGTTCTTTTGCTTCAACCTCCTTACCTAATATTTTAGCAACGGCAGCCATGGTTTCATTTCCGCCTACAGGACAGTATAGTTCTGAAATGTCGTCGGCTTTAACCAATGCCTCGGCAAACCCCCTACAACCGGGATACCCACAACCTCCACAATTTGCAGCAGGAAGGGCTTCTTCTACCTGGTCGATACGAGGATCCTCATAAACCTTAAATTTCTGAGCTACAAAATACAAGATTATTGCAGCTCCGGCCCCAATCGCACTAAGTGAAATAATAGTAAATAAAATGGTTGTACTCATGTTTCAGATTTTTAATCTATTTTATGTAATGTAAATGTAAATTGTTTTTGCACTTTGTTCTTGGTGTAATATAAAATGGTGTAATAAGGAACAAGAACGAATAAAGCTCCAACTCCTGAAATAACTTCATTTTTCGTGGTAACACTTAAAATAATTAAGAATGATAAAACCAATAAAAATGGTAAAACATAACCTAACCATAAGGCTTTAAATCCCAAGGATTGTCTTAATACAATATTTACGGTTTCACCTACATGGTATTGATTGGTTTGATCATAGACGTCGACTACTTTTTCCTGCATATCGGCAGCAGAACAGAATCCTTTAGCATGACAAGATGCACATGCCGATTGTGCTATAAACCGGACTTTTATTTGATTGCCATTTATGGACTCGATAAGGCCTTTGTGTTCGATTGATTTTGAATCTGACATCCGAATTTTTCTCAATTTCTAATCGAATACAAAAATAATGGTATTTAAAAATTAAGAATTGCTTTTTGTCAGTTTTTACCCTAATAATACTTATTTAGTTTGATTTTAAATAACAAAATCTATTGTATCAAAGATTTCAAAGGATGTTTAAATCCTTCATAACCAACTAGTCGAGCTTTAACAGTTCCAACAATAATAGGGCTTTCTGCCCAAACAGGAATACGGTTTTCATCGTCGGTAACCCAGAAAACCAGATCTTCACCTCCTTTAAAAACATCTCCAGCCACTAATGAACCAGTAAATTTTAAACAGTTAAATTTACCTACGCCACGCACTCTCCTAACTTCTTTTCCTTTATACCGAATAAACACTTCGTGAATTTCATTATCGAGCAATATTTTAAATAGAATTTTCTCATTAATTTCATATTTGGTAAAATCGATATTGCGAGCCTGGTAAATAACAGAAATCACATCATAAGTACATGGAGGGATTTCAACTGTATCACGAAAATAGGGTGTTCTGGTTTTTTCTACTTCAGAATAGGCGACCATCTGGTTATGATCAAACTGATACTTAATATCAATAATATAATCATCTTCGTTTACATCGCGATGAAAATAAACAGGTAATAAATTCTGTGGATTTACCCACGACTGATAAACATCGCGTACTTGAAAAAACCAATCGTAAAACGAAAAGGTAACCCCAGTACCTTTTAAATTTAATACCTGTTGACCAAACATTTTTTCATTGGATACTTCAAATTCTACTGCTCCTACATCAGTCCAAACCAAAAACCAATTATAAGTAATCACATAAGTAAGTTTTTCGCCCGGTTGAAAAGCATTGTTCTGTATTTCACATGGAAAATTCTGAGATTTTACAGTGTTTGCCGTAAAAAAAATAAAAATAAAAATAAAAAAAACAATAATCTGTTTGTATTTATATAATCTTTTCAAAACTAATTTTTTATTGATTTTATAAATTTCATACCTTAACTTATTACACTAAAATCCATTTTTTTGTGTGCAATCTTCTTTAGTTGTTTTTTCAATACCTGGTTTTCATTTTTTTCTAACCATGGATCATCATTTAAAATGTTATCCGCAATATCGCGAACATATTGAATTAATTGTGCATCTTTCCCCAGGTTTGCAATTTTCAGGTCAAACGCAAGTCCGCTTTGTTGTGTCCCTTCAATATCGCCGGGTCCACGCAATTTCAAATCGGCTTCGGCAATTTCAAATCCATCATTGGATTTGGTCATGATATCAATTCTTTTGCGGGCTTCGTTGGATAATTTGTAGCCGGTCATTAAAACACAATAGGATTGGTCTGCACCACGTCCTACTCTTCCGCGCAATTGGTGCAATTGTGACAAACCAAATCTTTCGGCACTTTCAATCACCATAACACTGGCATTGGGAATATCTACACCTACCTCAATTACGGTTGTAGCCACCATAATATGTGTTTTGCCTTTAACAAATAAATTCATGGCAACATCTTTTTCTTCGGCTTTCATTTGCCCGTGAACAATGCTTACAGCATATTTAGGTGGAGGAAATGCTCTGAAAATACTTTCATATCCGTCTTCTAAATCTTTGTAATCCATTTTCTCCGATTCCTTTATCAACGGATAAACAATATAAATCTGGCGTCCCTGTTCAATCTGTTGCCTCATAAAACCAAATAACCGTAATCGTTTCGAATCATACAAATGAATTGTTTTTATGGGTTTTCGTCCGGGAGGTAATTCATCAATTACGGAAACATCCAAATCACCATAAATGGTCATGGATAAAGTACGAGGAATAGGAGTAGCTGTCATTACCAATACATGTGGTGGCTGATGATTTTTTTTCCATAATTTTGCTCGTTGTACGACGCCAAATCGATGCTGCTCGTCGATTACCACAAGTCCAAGATTTTTAAACCTTACCGTTTCTTCGATCAATGCATGGGTTCCGATCAAAATTTGTAACTCGCCATTCAAAAGTTGTTCATGAATTCCTTTACGGGCAGCTGTCTTGGTCGAGCCGGTTAGTAATTGAACATTTATAGGCAACCCTTCCAAAAATACCTTTAATGTTTCAAAATGCTGATTAGCCAATATTTCGGTGGGGGCCATTATACAAGCCTGAAATCCATTATCAAGTGCTATAAGCATATTCATTAAAGCAACCAATGTTTTCCCGCTTCCTACGTCGCCTTGTAATAAGCGATTCATTTGTTTTCCTGATCCTACATCTTTACGGATTTCTTTTAATACTCGTTTTTGTGCATTGGTTAGTTCAAAGGGTAAATTCTTTTCATAAAACTGATTAAGGAAATCGCCAACCTTGGAAAAAACAAATCCATTGAATTTATTTAACCTTATACTTCGTTTCTGAAGAATATTGAGTTGAATATAAAATAGCTCTTCAAATTTTAATCGATAAATGGCTTTTTTTAATATTTCAGCATTTTGAGGGAAATGAATATTAAAAAGCGCATCTGGTAAAGAAATAAGTTTATATTTTTGAATTAAATATTCGGGAAATGTTTCATGAATTTTATCCTTAAGCTGAAGAATCAGGTTGTTTACCAGCTTTAAAATGGCTCTGGAGGGTAAATAATTCTTTTTTAACTTTTCGGTTATACTGTAATGTGCCTGTAATTTAGCTTTAATAACATTCTGATTTCTGATGCTATCCTCAATCTCGGGATGAATAACATTATATTTCCCTCCAAAATATCCGGGTTTACCAAAAACAATATATTCTTTATTAAGCTCAAGGCTCTTTTGTATATAATTCAATCCTCTAAACCAAACCAGCTCGATGGTTCCTGTTCCATCCGTAAAATAAGCTACCAGTCTTTTTTTCCGTCCTCCTCCTATTTGCTCAAAACCAATGATCTTTCCCTTTAACTGTATATGTGGCAGTTCGGGATTTAAATCTCTGATTTGATAAAATTTGGAACGGTCAATATACTTATAAGGAAAATAATACAATAAATCTTCAAACGTAAAAATTTTTAACTCTTTGTTCAGGAGTTCTGCCCTTTTGGGGCCAACACCGGTTAAAAATTTTATATCTTGTTGTAAAAAATCAGGCATATAAATAATAAAAAATCACCATGAATAAACAAAAATACAAATCTAATTACCCTTTCATAAAGTTAGATCGTTTAAAATCTTATTTTTGCTACACAATAATACATTTTTTTTAATAATCTTAAACAATATGTTTTCGTCATTACTATTTGCTTTAAAGTTTCTAAAATATAAAATTTTCGCCAAACACAAGAAAGGCCATGGGATCCATTCTCCTTTTATTTTTGACTTAATCAACAATGTTTTTAATGATAAAAAAGTTGATAATGATTTAGCGAAAGTTTTCTATTTACATCATAAATATAAGCGATCAAAAGAGGCATTAATATTTGATGAGAAGGGTGCAGGAACGCACCAGCAAACCATATCAAAGTTAAAATCAAGGAACAATCAAAACATACAAAGAATATCAACAACAGAGGGTAAAACCATACGAAATTCATCCGTTACAAAAAAATATGGAGGACTTATTTATCGGCTGGTAAAATATTTTAATCCAGAAAACATTCTTGAAATAGGCACTTCGTTAGGTATAAGTACTTTATATATTGCACAGGGTGCACCCGAATCTAAATTTACAACGATTGAAGGAGTAGAGGGAAAAATACAAATTGCCAAAAAACTAACCCGAGCACTGCATTTACAAAATATTGAATTTATTTGTAAGGATTTTGATTCGGGCATCCCCCAAATTTTAAAAAATTTTAAAACGCTGGATTTTATTTTTTTTGATGGGAACCATACACAGGAAGCTACAGAAAGCTACTTTCTTTTGTGTCTTAAAAAAGCTCACAACAATTCTATATTTATTTTTGATGACATCCACTGGTCGTCCAATATGGAAAAAGCATGGAATACGATAAAAAAACACGAAAAAGTAAGTGTGAGTATTGATCTTTTCCGGTTAGGCATACTTTTTTTTAAGCCGGAAATTACCAATGGTCATTATAAAATTAAGTTTTAATAAAAAAAGAATTGTTTTAATCTAAGAATGATTAAATTCGTAACACTTTTTTAATAAAATAAATCCGGTTATGGAAAAAATTATTGATATTAAAAAAATCATTAAATACTATCATGTTGGCACAGAGACCATAAAAGCATTACGTTCGGTTTCTGTTTCGATAAACCGTAACGAATATGTTGCGATCATGGGACCTTCAGGTTCTGGAAAATCAACCTTAATGAATATTTTAGGATGTTTAGATACACCAACAGGTGGAAAATATATTTTAAATGATAAAGACGTAAGCCATTTAAATGATGATGAGCTAGCAGAAATCAGAAATAAAGAAATTGGATTTGTATTTCAAACCTTTAATCTTTTACCCAGATATACTGCTTTAGAAAATGTAACACTTCCACTAATTTATGCTGGTAAAAATAAAGAAGAAAGATTGGCAAAAGCGGAGGAGACGCTCGTAAATGTTGGATTGCATGACCGAATAACTCATAAGCCCAATGAATTATCGGGAGGACAAAGACAAAGAGTTGCTGTAGCCAGAGCGTTAGTTAATAATCCATCTATTATTTTAGCTGATGAGCCAACAGGAAATCTTGACTCTAAAACATCTATGGATATTCTTAATCTCTTTGATCAGATTCATAAAATGGGCAATACTATTATTTTGGTTACCCACGAAGAGGATATTGCAAGGCATGCTCACCGGATTATAAGATTAAAAGATGGGCTGATCGAATCGGATGAGAGAAATTCTGAACCCTTTAGAACAAATTAAAAAATTTTTTATTAAACTAAACAAAACAGAAATCTTATCGTTTCTTCTAAAAAAAGGATGCTATGGACATGAAAATATATACGAAAACAGGCGATAAAGGAGAAACCTCGCTTATAGGAGGGACAAGAGTACCTAAATTCCACGATAGAATTGAAGCTTATGGTACGGTTGATGAGCTCATTTCATATATTGGACTCATCAGAGATCAAAAAATTGATGAACATTCGAGATTAACCTTAATTGAAATACAGGACCGGTTAATGACCTGTGCATCAATTCTAGCTACCGATTGCGAGAATTGTGATGTTAAAATACCTGAAATCTATAATCAAGATATTGAAATGTTGGAGGAAGAGATTGATAAAATGGAAAAAGATTTACCTCCGCTTCGCTCATTTATTTTACCCGGGGGGCATACAACAGTTTCCTGTTGCCATATAACCAGAAATGTTTGTCGAAGAGCAGAAAGATTAGCCATTAAAGTACAAAATCAATTTAAACATAGCGAAAAAGTCATTCAATATCTAAATCGTTTATCCGATTATTTATTTGTTTTATCAAGAAAGTTCACTATCGACCTGTATGCCAAAGAGATACCGTGGAAACCAAGAGTATAGAAAAAAAATTTTGTTTTTCAATATTATTTTTATATTTGCACAAATTTATAGGGTACAATTAAAACGAATTATATATGTATTGGACATTAGAATTAGCATCAAAATTAGAAGATGCGCCATGGCCTGCGAGTAAGGAAGAATTAATCGATTATGCAATTCGTTCGGGAGCACCGTTGGAGGTTACTGAAAATCTTCAGGAAATTGAGGATGAGGGAGAAATTTATGAAAGTATTGAAGATATATGGCCTGATTACCCGAGTAAAGATGATTTCTTTTTTAACGAAGATGAATATTAACAAAAAATGGGAACTTTCGGGTTCCCATTAATTTTTTTCCCACAAAAAAATATCAAATTTTGATTTTGGCCTTAAATCTTCGAGCCAGTTAAAACCTTTCAACTTGTTTTCTTCCAACTCACCAGGTGGAAATAAAGTTCCTGTTGGTTGTTTAATCATATTAATACGACTTACCTGTCCGTTTTCTAAATAGATTGTTAAATCGCTGCTTTCGGCAAAATTTACACCAACAATTTTTTCTTTATCTTTCGTATAATATATCGATTGCCCATTTCCAAAAACATCTACCTTGTGAAGGTTGTTATTTCTAATATATCCTTTCATCTCTTTACCTCGAATCTGATTATATTTATCGATTTTTTCTTCTGAAATAATTAAGGAACTTCCTATCAAATGGAAATAATCAATTTTTTGATTTTTGGTATATACTTTTACTAAATCAGCAGTCATCTGGCTACCCTCGGCCCAAAGAATAGGTTCCAGAAACATTGTGGCCACAGAATCTTCAAAAGTATATACCAAAGAATCGCATCGAGCCTGAAAATTCTTTCTAAAAATCTGTACCTTATGAAATGCTCTTAAAATACGATATATACCTGAAGAATCGTAATCTGACCGTAAGGTATCGGCATGTAAAAATAAAGAGTCTGTTTGGTCGGTTACCTGAATAAGGATTGCACTATCGGTAACTAGAAACTTTTCCGGTTCGCGCAAATAGTAGGCATAATGGCCTTTTATTATCATATTTTCAGAGGTATCTATCATCTCAATATTATCGATAGCAATGCCTACACCAACGGAATCATCAAAAAATAAGCTATCGCCCATTAATATTTTTTCTTTATTTTGATACCGTGCATTTTGATTAAACTGAAATTGTTTCTCATTGATTTTATACCAACCATTTTCGGCATACAGATGATTATCCTCATTGTAAATGTTGGTTGATCCAAGGAAATAAGCAATTTCGGTTTTTGTATTATACCTTAAAGTATCTGTATATACTGTATAATCAGGAGTTCTTACAATCACACTATCTTTATAAACAAACACATCATCGTTGGCATAATAATATCCGATCTCACTTTCAAGATTATTTTTGTTATTTACAATTTTACCACCATTAAAATAATAGGCAACGTTTGTTTTGGTATTAAAATCGAGCGAATCGGTAGTAAGGGTTGCATCATCATCCTTTAATATAACATTTCTTCTAACCTCTCCTACATTGATATTACCACTATATCTCATAAAATCGCCGTATAAATGCAGTGTATCGCCACGGTTTATATGAACATTGCTATATGCATGAATCACATTTCTTTTACTAAACATATAAGCACTATCGCAATACATGGTCGTATTATTGTGTTCGAACGCTACATTTCCAATAAACCGACGCACTCCTTCGCCAATATCCTTGCCCCCAAGTATTAAATCAGAATTTAGAATATTGATTTGTTCTTTGTTCTGGGCAAAAAGTATGGTTGTATTATATGCCAGGCATAAAATGCAAGTCAATCCGGCTATAATAAATCGCTTAATCATTTTATCGATTTACTTATTGTTTAATCCATCCATCTTGCAAAAACTTACAATTTATAAAAGAATCGTCGATATGGATATAGGTTTTCTTTTTACTTTCTTCGAGCCATTCTTCAAACTTTTGTTGTTGTTTTTCCATCATGGCAATTTCTTCAATCATCTCATAATCATCTTTTAAATTAGCCTTGTGCGCATCAATTTTTTTAGCAATTTTTATACTTTTAAAAATTGGTTTCCCTTTATCATCAATCGTTTCAAAAGGCTCAGAAATTTCATTCATTTTTAAATCTTTTACTATATTATATTCGGCTTTGGGCAAATCTTCCAGATCAAATTTTGTTGAAGAATTCATAGGATTAACCATTAAACCATCGTTTAGTCTTGATTGCTCATCCTCAGAAAATCTAAGAGCTGCATTGATAAATGTTATACTATCATTTCTTATAAGGGTAGCAATACTGTCGAGTTTGTTTTTTGCTTTAATTTTTTGCTGAATATCCACTTTGGGAGTAATTAATATATGTCGGACATTTATTTGATTTCCCTGTTTAGAAATTAACTGAATAATATGAAAACCATATTCGGATTCAACAATACGTGATACACCGCCATCGTCGGTAAGTCTGAAAGCTGCTTTGGCGAACTCAGGGTCAAGTTCATCTCGTGTTCTAAAACCTAGTTCACCACCTCTACGGGCTGATCCGGGATCTTCGGAATAAAGAACAGCTAAAGTAGAAAACCGCTCTCCATTAATAATTCGCTCACGAATATTTAATAGTTTTTCGCGGGCTTCGGCTCTTGATATCTCATCTTCTGGTGGATAAACGGCAATCTGATTAATCTGGTAATGGGTATTTACCATAGGGATACTATCTTTGGATAATTTTTGATAGAATGCTTTAACTTCTTTGGGTGAAACTTTTACTCCTGAAACCAAATTACTTTGCATCGTTTGTGTTAAAAGCTGTTCACGAATTAAGGGACGAAAATCTTCTTTTATTTCAATCATCGACTTATTATAAAACTCTTCTAATTTCTCTTGTGATCCAATTTGGCGAATAAAATAATTAAGTCTACGTTCTAATTCCCCTTCAATTTGATTCATGCCAACCTGAATACTATCTAATTCGGCCTGAATTAATAATAATTTTTGTACTAACAACTCTTCGAAAACTTCACATTTAATATCTCCTCGGCCTTGATAACCCTGGGCTTTTAGTTGAATTACTTGATTTTCAACATCTGATTGCAAAATAATTTTATCACCTACATTCGCAATTACTCTGTCGGCAACAAATTGATCTTGAGCAGATAAGTTAAATGAAATTATGATTAACGTTGCGGATATAAAAAGTTTATTTAAAAATGTCATCTTCATATTAATTTTAATAGATTATAAATTCGTTACGGTTTAAGGCATTATTGTATATATTATTTTCCAGTTCTTCAAAAAATGAAAACTTTCTTTTATTCAATATAATTATTTTGATTTTTGGTTTTGCATATTCAATGGGTTGAATAGTACTTCTCATGGCAAAATCATTAATTTTTACAAAATAATAAAATAAAGAATCTTCCGTTTCAATATATTTGTTATAACGTAAATAACGTTCTTCATCGTCAATATCTAAAGGTAATTCACTTAATAAATTACTAAAAGAAATCCACTCATTATCAAAATGATCAAATTTAGTTGCATACTGGTAACAATAATCTTCGAGTTTAGTCAAATCTTCTGCATTATCTGACTTATACCATTTTTTTACATTATTTATTTCGGGAGACGCTTTGGAAACTTTTAGATATAAGGCTTTAACAATATTATGATTGAGAATAAAATTAGCTGAGTATTCATTATAATATGATTCAATTTCCTGTTGAGTAATTATTGTATCAATTTTTTGTTTTATTAACTCTTGACTGTACTTAAATATTAGTAAAGAAGAACGATAATCTTCAATTTGTTTTTCAATATTTTTACTTTCGTCCGAAAGATTTTCTTCGGCTTTTTGAAGCATTAACTGTTTTTTTATCCAATCGTTAATATGATTTTTTGCCAGGGTAATGCTATCCACTTGTGAAATATTTGATGGAAACAATTGCTTTAAATCCGACTCGTACAAATATTCATCATGTACCCGAGCCAGTGGTTTATCATTTTCATGCTCTTTTTCCTGCTTACATCCAAGAAATAATGAAAATAAAATTAAACTTATAATTAATCGTAAATTAAATTTATACATCTTAATTGCTGTATTTGTAATTGTTTATTGTATTCTAGATAAAACCTGATTATTAATATGGATATTGTATTTATCTCGCAATTTTTTTATCCATTCTTTTTCCAAATATTCTTGATAATCGGAAATAACATTTCCTCTAGCTTCGCTAAATGATTTTATCGAAGGTTTTAATTTTTCTCCTTTGATTAAAATCAATAATTTATCATTTTCCTCTGAAGAGATATTCCAAACCATTTCGTCAATTATTTTATTTTCACCTTGTTTAAAAATACCTTCCTCAATTTTCAACACTTCATTTTCATTATTATATTTTTCTAATAGTTCATCATTAGTAAGTTTTCTTCTAAAAAATCTACGTCTATTGATCTCTTTTTTTACCTTACGATATACATTTTCGTTTTTGCAAAAATAAATACTTCCTTTCCATCTTTCATCCCACTTATAATTTTGTTTATGATTATTATAATATTCTTTTAATCCTATTGAATCGGATAACGCTTTTGTCCAAACTTCTTTATCCATTAATTCAAATAATAACATCCCGTCATAATACTCCTTTAGTAAATATTTATATTCAGGATACTTATCGGCTAATCTCGATTCTTCGAATTCAAGAATATAATTATCTACAAAGTTGTTATAGAGATCATAATAATGATTTGGAGTTATATTTTGTGGTTTATTGTTATGTATAAAATTCTCAAAATCATTTACGGTTACTCTTTTATTGTTCAAAATAAAAAGAGTTTTATTCTGTTTATCTTTCGATTCAAAATATGACTCATTGTATTTCATGATATTTTCTGTTGAATCATAAAACACAGGTAAATTTGATTTTTTTTCAATAAACTGATAGTCTTCTTTCAATTTTTCGATCAATGCTTTCTGTGCTTTAAGCGAACGGCGGTCGTTAATTACTTTTCTCCTTAAATCATCCTTTATCTCTTCCAGTGATTTTGGCTCATTCCTGTCAATTCGCTTTATAATATGCCAACCGTAATATGTTTTAACAGGTTTTGAAATATCACCATTGTTTTTTAGTTCAAAAGCTGTAAATTCAAACTCCTCAACCATTTGTCCTACAGTAAACCAAGGTAATTCTCCCCCATTTGCAGCAGAGCCTTTGTCGTCAGAATATTCTTTTGCTAGTTCAGCAAAATCCTCTCCTTGTTTTAATCGATGATATAATTGATGTATTAATTCTTTTTTCTGATTTGCATTTACTGTATTTCTGTTTTTAGAATCAGCAAGCATAATGTGTGCAACTTTAACTTCCCCTCTTGCTTCTTTCTTATCGGTTAATTGAATAATATGATATCCAAAACGCGTTCGAACAGGCCCTTTAATTTCTTCAATTTTCATAGAATAAACAGCATTCTCGAAAGGATATACCATTTGAAAAACAGTAAAATATCCTAAATCACCAGCATTATTTTTTACCGATGGATCATCCGAAGCTCCTTTAGCAACAACAGAAAATGACTCACCTCGAAAAATTCTGTTTTGTATTTTTACCGCTTTTTTATAGGCAAAAGCGGTATCCTCAGGTGAAGTATTTTCTTTTACCCTGATTAAAATATGGCTGGCTCTTACTTCATATTGCATTCTATGATAAGCTTCTTCTACTAATTCATCTATCGTTGCAGAATCAAATAAATAAGGTCTTGCCAGTTGTTTTTCATATCCTTCCAACTCGGATTGAAAATTTTGAAAGGTGTCTAGTCTTCGATTTTTGGCTTCAATCACTTTAAGCTTAAAATTAATAAATAACTCAAGATACTCATCAACGGGAATAGTTTCACCGGTTGTCAGGTTAATCTTATTTTTTTCATAGAATCTTAAAAACTCATCTTTTGTAATAGTCTCGTTATCAATTTCAACTAAAACTTCACTATTCTGTTTTTGAGCGTTAGCAAAAAAACAGAAAAATAAAATAATTAATAAACCAGGTATCTTTTTCATTGGATAAAATTTTATAATAAAATTTACATCTGTCGGCTATAATTAGGCGCTTCTCGTGTAATAGACACATCGTGCGGGTGACTTTCGGTAACTCCGGCACCCGTAACACGAACAAATTTCGATTGCATTAATGTTTGGATATCTTTGGCTCCACAATATCCCATTCCAGCTCTTAATCCACCAACTAACTGGTATATAACTTCTGAAAGATTCCCTTTAAAAGGTACACGAGCAGCAATTCCTTCAGGCACCAATTTATTGATATCATCTTCTACATCCTGAAAATAGCGATCTTTTGATCCTTGTTGCATGGCTTCAATGGATCCCATTCCGCGATAAGATTTAAATTTTCGTCCGTTATATATAATCGTTTCACCAGGTGATTCTTCAACGCCAGCAAATAATGATCCAGCCATAACTGTGTGAGCTCCTGCTGCAATAGCTTTAACAATATCACCCGAATAGCGTAATCCACCATCACCAATTAACGGGATTTCGGTTCCTTTAAGAGCTTTTGCTACTTCGTATATAGCGGTAAGTTGAGGTAATCCAACACCTGCAATTACACGAGTTGTACAAATTGATCCCGGTCCAATACCAACCTTTACAGCATCAGCCCCAGCATCAACAAGGGCTTTAGCTGCTTCGGATGTACCAATATTACCAACCACTACATCAATAGTAGAAAAGTTTGCTTTTACAGATTTCAGCATTTCAACTACTCCTTTCGAATGTCCATGTGCTGTATCGATTACCACGGCATCTACTCCGGCATTTACCAATGCTTCAACGCGCTGCTGAGTATCAGATGTTACTCCTACTCCTGCTGCAACACGTAATCTGCCTTGTTTATCCTTACAGGCCAATGGGTTATCTTTAACCTTTGTTATATCTTTATACGTTAATAAACCTATTAATTTATTGTTATCATCAACAACAGGAAGTTTTTCAATTTTATGTCGCTGCAAGATATCAGTTGCTTTCTCAAGATCAATGGATTGATGGGTTGTAATAATTTTATCTTTGGTCATTACATCCTCAATTTTTCTAGACATTCTTTTTTCAAACCGCAAATCACGATTGGTGACGATGCCAACCAATATTTTTTCATTGTCAACTACAGGAATACCCCCAATTTTATATTCTTTCATCAGGTTTAATGCATCGGCAACAGTATCATCACCATGAATGGTTATAGGATCATATATCATCCCGTTTTCAGCACGTTTAACCGCTTTCACATATTTAGCCTGATCATCAATACTCATATTTTTATGTATAACACCAATCCCTCCCAAACGTGCAATAGCAATGGCCATAGCCGCTTCAGTAACAGTATCCATTGCTGCGGAGACAATGGGAACATTTAATCGTATATTTCGTGAAAACTGGGTGGAAATATCCACTTCGCGAGGTAATACTTCTGAATATTGAGGAATCAATAATACATCATCAAACGTAAGACCTTCAAATGAAACTTTATCTTGTAAAAATGTCATTTTTATATGATTTTTATGTAGTTTTAAAATTGTGCCAAATTACAAAAAATTAGCAAAATATCGGTTGAAAATTTGATAATATCCATAGATTTGATTTTTTTAACTTTTTTTAGGATATTCATTTACGTATAAATATCATCTTTATTGCATGATAAACAAGTATGAACAAATACTGATTAAATACTGGGGTTATTCCAAATTCAGACCTTTACAGGAGGATATTATCCGCTCGGTAATGGATGGCAAAGATACGCTAGCCTTAATGCCAACCGGAGGTGGCAAATCTATTACTTTCCAGGTTCCTTCAATGGCTCAGGATGGTATCTGTATTGTAATTACACCACTTATTGCACTAATGAAAGATCAGGTAGAAAATCTGCAAAAAAAAGATATCAAAGCCATAGCTATTTATTCAGGGATGACAAAAAATGAAATAGACATCGCTCTGGATAATTGTATTTATGGAGGTGTGAAATTTCTTTACATCTCGCCTGAACGAATAAATACCGAGCTTTTTAAAACCCGGGTAAAATATATGCAGGTAAACTTAATTGCCATTGATGAAGCACACTGTATTTCGGAATGGGGTTATGATTTTCGCCCTTCATATCTAAAAATAGCTGATTTACGTGAATTAGTCCCCGATGTTCCCTTTTTAGCACTTACAGCAACAGCTACAACTAAAGTTGTTGAAGATATTCAAGAGAAGTTAAAGTTTGAAGAAAAAAATATTTTTCGTAAAAGCTTTGAGCGTAAAAATCTGGTTTATCTTGTACGTGAGGTAGAAGATAAACAGAATTATTTGATCGAAACACTAAATAAAGTAAAGGGCAGTGGGATTATTTATGCACGAAATAGAAAGAAAACCCGAGAAATAGCCTTAATGCTTCAAAAGGCTAAAATATCAGCTGATTATTATCATGCCGGGTTAAAACACGAAGACAGAAGTAATAAACAGAATCACTGGAAAGTAGGCAAAACCAGAGTAATGGTTGCTACCAATGCTTTCGGAATGGGCATTGATAAACCAGATGTACGATTTGTTATTCATATTGATTTACCGGACAGTATCGAATCTTATTTTCAGGAAGCCGGCCGGGCCGGACGAGATGAAAAAAAAGCGTATGCTGTACTTTTATATAATAATTCGGATAAGGTAAAAGCTGAACAAAGAATTGAAACTAATTTCCCTGAACTTAAAGAGATAAAAACCATCTATCAGGCATTGGGTAATTTTTTCCAAATTGCATATGGCAGCGGTAAAAATCAATCCTATGATTTTATTATTTCCGATTTTGCCCAAAAATATAGTTTCAGCATTCTTAAAATACACAGTGCATTAAAATTTTTACAACGTGAAGGATATATTGAAATTACCGACGAACTATTTAATTCATCCAAAATTCATTTTTTAGTAGGAAGAGATGATCTTTATAAATTCCAAATTGCCAATGCTAAGTTCGATGGGTTTATAAAACTCATACTACGAGCTTATACAGGATTATTTTCTGACTATGTGAATATTGATGAAACTTCGTTAGCAAAAAAGGCAAATACCAATCTGGAAACAGTTTATCACTATTTAAATAAATTAAATAATTTAGGACTCTTAAATTATATCCCAAAGAAAAATAACCCGTTTATAGTATTTACCGAAGAGCGATTAGATGACAAATCACTTCACCTATCAAAAGAAAACTATGATTTCCGAAAAAAAAGGTTTATTGATCGGTTAAATGCTGTTATCCATTATGCTTCATCCAATAATAAATGTCGAAGCCAACTTTTATTATCCTATTTTGGCGAGAGTAATCCCGATCGATGTGGCGTTTGTGATATTTGTACCCGGAGAAACGAACTGGATCTAAGTAAATATGAATTTGATTTAATTCTAGAGAATATTAAGGAAAAGCTAAATAAACAAACGATATTGCTTGATGATTTGGTTTCAATGTTATCCTTTAATAAAGAAAAAAGCCTTAAAGTAATTCAATGGCTGTTAGATAATCATAAAATAATAAAAAATTCGAAAGAACAACTTACATGGCATAAAGAAATTAAAAGTTAGCTATTCCACCTGAAATATTTCAATCCCAAAATCTCTTCTCCCATCCTGGAAAAGAGCAAATAAATAATGACCTTGCATTTGTAAAAACTTATACTCTTTTCTTTTTGTTGCATGTTCAAAAATCTTCACTGGTTTTTCAGGTTCTCTAATATCAAAAACTTCTATCCCTTTATCTGTTGCAACATATAAATAATTATCCTGAATTAATAAATCTTTTGCTCTACCCATCGTTTTAATCTCATTTACACTTAAAGGATATAAAGGCAATCCCATACTTAGAACGATCAATCCGCCAAAATCATTGGCCATATATCCAATTTTATCCTTAATAATAAGTTTATTCGCTTGCGCCTCGGTTAAGAAATCTTTTGGAAATCTGGCTTGTTTAAATGAAGTTATGGGTTCGTTAAATTTAAAAATTCTTAGTCCTCTTCGGCCTCCAACAATAATTACATACGGTGGATGAATCTCAATATCTTTTACGGTAAAATCTTTTACATTATTTCTGGAAGCCATTATTATATCATCCATATTGCTAAAATCAACAATCTCAAGCCCCATATTTATATATCCCAAAAAGGCATAATTTTCGTAAACTTTAGTAAAATAAACATCCTGATGTCGATAATACGTTCCTAAAACAAAAGGTAAAGTAGGATCGGAAATATTTAATATTTTTAATCCCAGTTCTCCGTATGAAAGAAAGGCTTTATCATCAATAACTTCAACGCAATATGCTGTTCCATAAATTTTTTTTCTTGATCGTCTTTCAAACTCTTCATAAGTTGACAATAGGTCAAATTTTTCAAAATCAGAAATATTATAAATATGCAACCCGGATTCTCCCAATGGAAGAAATAATACAGTATCTTTAATAGCAAAATTGGATAATTCAAAATGTCGTTTATTATCTCTAAATTCAGATACAGGAAAGATATATTGAGCAAAATTAAATTTTACGAAGATAAGCAGGATAAAGATTAGTATCGTTCGTTTTTTCATATTAACGTTTAGTAATAAAAGGTTAAATTTTTCAGAATATCAAATTTATACTTTTTATTCAATATATACAACCAGACCTTTCAAATACTCTCCTTCTGGATGATAGATATTTACAGGGTGATCGGATGGTTGAGTTAGCTGATGTAATATTCTTACATTTCTTCCGGTATTGGCAGCAGCAGCAAAAACAGATTTTCTGAAATTTTCTCTACTAACGACTTGCGAACATGAAAAGGTAAACAATATTCCTCCAGGTTTTATTTTTTCAATGGCTTTTGCATTAAGTCTTTTATACCCTTGTAGTGCATTATGTAAAACATTATGATGTTTGGCAAAGGCAGGAGGATCAAGAATAATAAGATCATATTTTTGATCTGCTTTTTCTAAAAAATCAAATGCATCCACAGCAAAAGCTTCGTGTCGATTGGTTTGTTCAAAATTTAATGCAATATTTTCATTCGTTAAATCAATGGCTTTTGCAGAGCTATCGACTGAATGAACCAGGTTTGCTCCGCCTTTCATGGCATAAACAGAAAATCCACCAGTGTATCCAAATACATTTAAAACAGCTCGATCTTTCGAATATTCCTGAACAAGTTTTCTGTTTTCACGCTGATCGATAAAAAAACCGGTTTTTTGCCCTTCTTCCCAATTTATTTTGAATTTATTTCCATATTCAAGAACTACCTTATTTGCGGGTTTACCCAAAAGGTATTCGTTTTTAGCATCAATATCCGATTTATAGGGAATCGTTGATTCGCTTTTATTATATACGGCATGTAATTGATCGCCATAAATTTCCTGAAGTATTCTAACAAAAGACTCTTTATTCTGATACATTCCAATAGAATGCATTTGCAGAACTGCTGTCCCATTGTAAAAATCAATGATTAATCCGGGCAAACCATCCCCTTCTGCATGTACTAATCGATATACATTATTATTCTCGTTATTTATTATGTTTAAGCTTTTTCTAAGGTTATAAGCATTTTTAATTTTCGTTCTCCAAAAATCGAAATTGATATCTGTTGATTCAAAAGAAATAATTCGAACAGCAATAGAGCCAATTTGATAGTGTCCAATAGCTAAAAACTCATCTTTATTATCGGTAACCTTTACCAGGTCGCCTTCAGTAACATTACCAATAATTTTCTTTATTGCTCCTGAGAAAATCCACGGATGATACCTGCGTGGCGATTGATCTTTTCCTGATTTTAAAATAACTGTTGGATAGTCCATGGAAAATTTAAATAACCTGATTTAACGTTTTATATATTTGTAAACAAACCCACGCATCGGTGGCAGCATAAAGCAATTGTCCTTCGGAAAGCTCTTCTTTTTCCCAATTGGACACTTGCTTTGATTTAGAAATACGTTTATTTAATACAATACCCGCAATTTTTTTTAAACTCTGACTTTCGATATTAAAATACTTAACAAAATCTTGTAAATCAATAAAACTTTGAGATTCAAAATCCTGTTTTTCCCGTAAGGCTTTTATATCATCCTTTATAGCCAAACCAATCTTTTTAACCTCTTTATTACTTAAGATATCAATAATTTCCTGAGGTAAACCTATTTTATTAATTCTGATTAAGAAAGCTTCATGTAAGGATGATAATTGTAATAACGAAACTTGATTTACGACTCCTTTTTTGAACATAGGTTTTGTCTCAGTATCAAAGCCCAGTATCTTTTGTTCTTGAATTAAAGGTAAATAATAATCTAGTTTTTCAAACGTATCAATAACAAAAACACCTCCATCAAACTGATAAAGAGGCAATTCATTAATTTCGTTATTGGTAATATGATTTTTAAACATCCTAATCTTCGTTGTCATAATCTTTTTGCCGTTTAGAAATAATCCAATCGTCTGTATTTATCTCATCGGTTGACTCATTTTCTTCAGTCTCCTCTTTATCATCTAAATCATCGTCGCTATAAAAAACCGTGTGTATTGCTTTTAAAGCATTTACCAGTTTTTGGCCCCAAAACTCCTCAAAATTTATCTGACATTCCCACAATGCATCATTCATAATTTCTTCGCTACCAATATGATATAGCGAGATAAAATTTTTAATATCCTGATAAATATCGGCCAAATTATCAGCTATTGAAGCCGAACTTTGTTCAACCTGTTCGTGTGTTAACGGATCAAAAACTTCACGATACTCATCATGATAGCCAAGTTTACTTTTTACCGAGTCGTGAATAAAATCCCATTCTTCTTCGGATACGAACTTCTCATTTTCATCGTCGAAAACAGATTGAAATTTAGGAAGTAATGAAGCTTTTAAATAGAGTAATGGTAATATTTTATGTGCTTTATTTAAAAAATCGCGTTTACTGAACCGATAAGTGTTTTCAACAAATTTACAATATTCTGATACAACAGTTACAAATTCAGTAACATACTCAGAATAAACAATATTACTATCAAAATCTTCTTCCATTTTCAATGCGTAAAATTTTCGGCACAAAGGTATAAAAGAAATTTTATTTACCTTAAGATTTGATTAGGACATTGCCAAGAATAGATTTATCTTGTAAACACCCACTCTTTCTCTGTTGACAATTCATGATTAAATAAATAGCCTTCACTATCAAACGCTTTAAGTTGCTCAGGTTCTTCGATTTTGTTTTTTATCATAAAACGGCTCATTAATCCTCGTGCTGTTTTGGCATAAACAGCTACTACTTTAAAATCATTCCCTTTCGTTTCTTTAAAAACTGGAGTAATAATTTTTCCATTTAACTTTTTGGGTTGAATGGATTTATAATATTCGTTTGAAGCCAGATTGATTAATACTTTATTTTTTTGTTTTGAAAGCTCATGATTAATAAAATCGGTAATTTTTGTTCCCCAAAATTTATATAAACTTTCTCCACGTTTATTTTTTAGCGAGGTACCCATTTCTAAACGGTAGGGTTGCATTAAATCGAGCGGACGTAATATACCATACAAGCCGGATAAAATCCGCAGATGATTTTGAGCAAATAACAACTCATCGTTCGTTAAAGATTTTGGATTTAAACCTAAAAATACCTGTCCTTTAAAAACGGCAAGGGCCTGTTTTGCATTTTCAGGAGTAAATGGTTTTTTCCATTGTTGGTATCGTTCATAATTCAACGATGCTAATTCCTGATTAATATTCATTCGTTTTGCTAATTCCTTTTTAGAAAACTCTTTTAACGCTTCAACTAAAACTTCTGAATCAGCCAAAAATTGTGGTTGAGAATATTTTTTAGTTTTGATCGTATTATCAAAATCAAGTGTTTTTGCTGGAGAAATTATTATTATCATAAATTAAGTATATTTAACCTTATATTACTAAAATAATCATTTTAACTGTTAACAACAAAAAGGTGAGGTTTGTTTTATAATCGAGTAGGTAGAGGGATTACTCCCTCGCCCTCTCACACCACCACGCATGCTCTCGCACGTGGCGATTTCGGTTAATGTTTTAACTTTTCGTAATTTAATGACAAATTAAACAACTTTTGTTC